>Ga0126342_10012567_pt1 | contig 15088 bp, 13 predicted proteins | sample Cyp1metagenome_FD_92528 | JGI IMG/M metagenome (GOLD analysis project Ga0126342, IMG submission 92528) | Coral microbial communities from Lord Howe Island, Old Settlement Bay, Australia - Cyphastrea 1 metagenome | ecosystem: Host-associated > Invertebrates > Cnidaria > Coral ...
CGGCGCAAAAATGCACTGCATTGCTTGGTCATGAAACAAAAACTACCACGCTTATATGGAATTACTGTTTGGGATCTACGGCCGCTGCTTTCTTGCTGTTGGGGATATTCTTTGGGCTTATTTAGAATGTCAGAGATCACAATTGTTGTTGTTTTTTTTTAACGATGGTTTCTAGTAATTTTGTATTTGCCCAAAGATCCCAAATGGGTTACCACAAAACCAGCCCCCAACCAATGAGCCACTGAAAGATGGAAGCGTGACAGTGATCGGCCGTAACATGTATTAACTATTTTGAAGTATTATAGGTACCCCTGTTGGTTGATGATTATAGGGGATTATTTAATATATTTTAATATTATATATATTGTGGATGTTGTAAGAATCTAGCTGTTTCACTCAAGTGGGTGAGATTAGAAACTGTCGTTGACCTTTGAACTTTTCCTTGGGTCGCGATATGATCACTGTAATTTTGAACTGGGAATAATATAGGGAAGTGCTTCATGGAGGGTGAGCTGACTGGTGAATCGCCAGATATTGGACCAGGTGAAGGAAAAAAACCACGTCACTGTCTCTGCGACGTCACTGGAATGATGGTTGGTAGAGGTAACTATCTCCAAAATGTCCCAACATTTCAGGTTTGTGAATTGTTGCAAATCAGCCAGAATCAATGTGAATCTGAAATTGGCAACTGTTTCCTTGAATGTGGGAAAGCCAACAAAATCAACCTATAATTTGGGGACGGTACCACCATTATACCAGCCATAAAAATTGTTATTTTGGGGGGTGGTTTATCATTGGGTGTGCCACATTAATAGATCTTGGGGGTATACTAATCATTTAAATCATTGTACTAATTGTATAATTAAATGGTTAGTATACTGGATTGTACTAATAATACATTGTACGTGTGGTTAGTATACTAACCATTAATACTCTTGGATTATTCTTGCGGGTATACTAACCATTTAAATCATGTTCAGACTACGCTGGTGGCACAGGAGGAAGCAGATGCTCACTTGAACGATCTGACCACGGCCGTCATTGGAGACACAGGCTTGGAGAATTGTTGCATTGGAGCTCGGAAGGAAGGGCTTCATACACCACTTATAATGTGATACTATTGAATGGCATATAATCGATATTATACTATACAATATCCATATGTATAATGTGTATATGTGTGTATAATACTATCTATGTATGCATATATATATACTATCTACTATCTACTATATTGTGTATCATAATGTATCAACTATTTAAAAATATACAACATGATGCCTCGTTGATTCTCGATTTTCAAAGGGCTCCTTTGCTGCAGCCGTTGGTTGGCCACGGGGGTTCACCAACGTGCCCAGAAATATCTTGGGGTAGGCATGACCTTCTGAGCCCAGCCAGGGCTTGCATAATTAGTGTCGAACAGCATATAGAATTATATAGATATAATATAATTATAATAAAATATAGAGATATAGAATTATAGAGATATAATCTAATTATAGATATGTAATATAATACAATATACTATAATATATTATATTATAGATGCAAAGTAGATGGAATAAGATGTGACCTGACAACGGCACACAAGATCCAGCATCACAGAAATATGGCGTCTGAAACATGCCCGAAGGTAACAAGAATCAATTCAGACACTTGGCAGTTCGGGCCTGGCTTCATCCACAGGGCGTTGAATGGTGGTTTAATGGATATTTTAATGGGGATATCTGGAAATTAGGGCCCCAAAAAAATGTAGAAAATGATTGGGTAGATTTGGGTAGCTTATTTTCAGACACACCAAACTAGGCAATCTTTCACTTCTCATATCATGCGGATAAACATTTGGCATGATTAATGATGATGTGTACAAGATATAAGGAATACGCTCTGGTAAACTAACACAGCTATGGGAAAACCCCGTTTTGAATTTCTAAATCAATGGTATTAATATTGATCTAGGGAGATTCTATCCAATACAGCTGGTCGGTGGTTTCAAGTATTGAACTTTCCAGCCCAATGTGGGAAGAACTATCCCAGATTTACAAACATCTTTGGAAAGAGTTGAGACCAGACCAACCACCATTGCAGATGGGTTGGCCATCTAAGTACGTTCAAGGGCTGACTTCAGATCCATGGCTTGGAACTTGTGGTCAAAGAGTGTTGAGGAGAGGATGCTCGTGCTACACCTAAATGGACACTACCATAAACTAATAAACATCCATAAACTTCCAAAAAAAGAATTGTTTGTTCATCCATAAACTTCCATTTTCATAAACATCCATAAACTTACCTAGAGGAGGTTTCGGCCAATGGCCACTGTTTTTTCTTCATACGTCACGCTCTTCCGGTGCTGCCATGCGGTCGCCGAGATCAATTCTATCACCTCTTTGTGCAAGTTCATCGCGCGGAGCATTTGGGTGGAGGAGAGAAGACGTTCCTCAGATCGAAGCAGCGAAACATGGGATTTGGGTCGGTAAATTGGGAAGCCCCAAGACTCAAGACCAACAAGATTTTAAAGTTATATTACATTAGTTCTTTTCCTAGTATGGAATAAGACTGTTTGGGGGATCCCCAATATAGAGAAACACCCATGTGATGTTGAATTCATCCCAAGTATATCACCTGTTCACAATTTTACCACCCCAAAACTGGCTCCTTCAGCGCGCTTTCTGCGTTTGGATTGGAGTTTGGGGTCCCAGAATGGTTGGGGTTCCTAAATCATCCATTGATTTGGGGCTGCCACACTTGGAAGTCCTCCAATGTTTGCTGCAAAGATCCTTTCTTATCTTCGATCGTGACCTGGGTCCGAAAAACACAACCAGCTTACAACAAGCTAGTGGAAAATGCATGGCTGCCAAACTTTGGAGCATGCCATGTTTTCACCCCGAAAGATTTCCAGAACATTCCAGAACCAGGTGCAACATTCCATCACTTCCCCGGTCGCTGAGCCGCTAGGTTTAATCCCTATGTCTCAGAAGCTCGGTGAAAGAATTCAGAAAGCGCCTCAAATCGGTTCCGTTGGAATTGCTTTTTGGGGAGGTTACACCATTGACCAACAAAAATTGCTGGGTTAACTCGAGAAACGATGCAAAGTGGGTGGTTTAACCAACAAACAGAGGATATTCTGGGCTAATCAACGGTTGCTTTGTTGTCGTAGCTAGAATTTCAGGGCTCTCCGCACCTGTGGATGGTTCAAGCCTGGGAGCGTAGGTCTCATTCTGTGGACATCCGAGTCTTCCAAGTCATCTCACTCCCTCCAGATCCATTTTGAGGTGATCTCAATTCAATGGGTCTTTAGAAAAACGCCGCATTGCCTTTCTGTCCCAAAAGATTGGTGGTATGGTGGTGTTGTTTAGGCTTTGATTTGGAGTTTCATCACTTCATTTCATCCCTGATTCAGTGGATTTCGTATGCGCTACTGACCCAACATATTTGACGTATTCAGAAGGTCTGACAAGACCTGGCTAGTCACATCCGAACACTGGCTATTCATGCTAGCAGGTTTTTGGCCGACACGCAGCTGTCAAAATCACTGGGTATTTACTTGGCATCGACTGTATTTGTTTGTTACATTTCACTCATGATGGGGATGTGAACGAACAAGAATTGGTTTCAGCCATGTTCAAAATAAAGCTTAAAAACAAAATGTGCCTGTGGGTTTGTCTGAAAATGGAGTATACCCCCAATCAATCCCAAGTATGGCAATCTATTTTTCATGCGGCAAATTTTGGAGCTGGTTCCCCTGGAAAATCTTTAGGTTATGGAAAATCACGATTTTTGATGGCTAAGTCAACTATAAATGGCAACCTTCAATAGCTATATTAGTTTACCAGAGGGTAACTATAGCCTGAACATACGTCTTCACCAAGCCATACAGGTTGAGTTCAATGGGCACGAACTGCGGACCCCTGCGGCGCGGGATACGCATACCTTAGCAGCGTGGCAGGGATTGGAAATCAATGGAAACCACTAGAAATTGATCATGGATTCAGTGGATACTCAATGGAAAACTGAAGGAACCCAATGGAAAGTTCCTTGGGAAGTTCCTTTAAAAAAATCTAAAAGCAACCAAGATTTTACCAACAGAATGGACTTCAACAATGTTGAGCTAATCCCAAAAGAGTACCAACTGGCTTATAAGTCCCTAGATCCATGTACAACCTCAAGGATCATCTAAATGGGCTATGCAGAAGTTGGGCATGTACCCTCCAGAAGTACTTACAGATGGTTCTCCTCCTAAAGATAGGGATACCCCCTTGCCATGCTAGGTTGGCAGAAGGTAACGCAATAATCATACTAGTAGTAAATAGTATTAATTTGACAAAAATACTAATAGATTCATATTGTCAAGGAGTAGTCAATTTAAAACTGTGTGCCATACAATAATTGTTGAGGACCTTCAAAATCAATATCATTGTTTGGTACCATGTTTCGGACCTTGTGTAAATTCAAGATCGGGTGGCCCTTCCAACTTCGCAAGAATGGGTCTTTTTAGGAAGGAAATATGATGTGGGATTCAAAGATCTTGAAAATCATTTCAATCCAAACGCCAAATGATCAAAACATGTTCCACTTGTTGTTAGTATTCTAAACACATTGCGAACATTTTCGAGCATCCAATGACTCAGCGGCCCTCCAAACACCAGCAAAGGCCTTCGATGAGCAGTTCCGAATTCCGGTGACCACTCCTCTCTTCCAGGACTCCATTGTCACCTGGTGAGAGAAGACCTGATGCAGTGAAGGTAATAGTTGGTAAATGGTTTCCTGGCTGGTGAATTGGTTGATTATGAACGGTACAGTAGAATCGTCATATATATATATTATCGAAGGATGAAATCCTATTTTTTAAGGATTTCAACATATTTCAAGTGTGAAAAAAAAACGTTTTTCGCTGGCGATTTCCCGGAACCCCAGGTGATTCGCATCTGGGACTCTGGAAAGTGGATGCGCGACGAGATCATCGTGCAGGGCAGATTGTCCTTCTCCTTGCTGCGTTACTCGGCCATACTCGGCCCATGTTTTTCTTCGGAGGGATATAGGATATGACATGAAAACCCATGGTTTCTGGGGGATAGAATTATAGTGAATGGATGTTAATGGACTTTATGAACCAATGGGGGATCCCCACCAAGTCACCATGGGTTTCAATAGTCATGGTCATTCATGACGACTGGATGATTTGGGGGCAAGCCTACTTTAGGAAACGTCCACATATATAGAATTATGTTACATCCAAGTTCTATTTTCTATAGGAATGAAGTTTGATCATTGCACTGCTACTATCAATGATAATGATGATAATATCTTGTGATTATCGTGTGTTGTTGTTATTACTGTTATGATTATTACTATAAATATTGTTATTGTCAGATATTATCACGAATATCATCATTATATTGAGCATTATCACGATTATCATCATTATAAGTATCGTGTGTATTATTACAGTATTATGATTATGGGTTTAGTGTTCCTATTCTGATGGTTACAGTTGTCAGTGTTACAATATGTTGTCAATGTGTTCAATGTTTTCAGCTTTCAATGGTTTCAAGAACTTAAAGTTGTTTGGGCGAGATCCCTTCAAATTGATGGTCCATGTGTTTTTTTGGGGTAAAACTGGGGAAACAACTATGAAATTATATGGCTGATGGGGGTCTATTTCATGCTACACTTCTAGGTTCTACAACAGGTGTTGAGGTCAAACCGCTGAGGCTGAAAACAGGGGCAAAAACAACCAACTAGATTGTGCAAGTATGTTGGGAACTTACCTGCAAGCCCATTGCTTTATATCGTTTTCACAAGGTGTTGAGTGAAGAGCTTCCAGGTGATTCATCTTCAAAGAATCTGGGAATGGGCGTCTATATTTGCAGCCATGGGCTATTTGGCAAACTGATAAATCACCGAATTCATGCAGCTCCCATCCACATGCCCATCATAGCCGGGGGTTCGTGCTGCTTCCAAACATGAGCCCCTCACGCATTGCCGAAATGACACGTGCCCATGCTCACCTGGCTGGTAGGAATGCATGCCATGTCGCCCAAATGGTTTAACTTCTATGGCTTCAAGAGTGAGGAGGTGCTCATCATCCAATCGGGGAAGTTTGGGTGGACACATCAGGCCTTCGAAAAGCTCATAGCTATGTGTGTTGGGTCTATCATAGAAGATGGAAGTGCCATTTTATACAAGCCTGAAACTTGAGCATGACCTTCAAAAATTGAATGAAATGTTTATTCCAACCACTATAATGTATACTATATATATCACTTCAAACTTCAAACTTGTGGTTTTGCTGTCTTTTTCCGGCCGCATGAATCTCAGCAAGTGTTTGTTTCCGGCATGTGTTTCCATAGTCAAAACAAAGGTGATATCATGTGATATCCCTATTTATGGCCATTGACTCGTGAAACTGATGATCAACCAGTATCAACAATCCAATTTGTGGAGCAGGTAGATGCCCCACGTCCAGATACACCAATGGCCATTTTCAAGTTTTAATGGTTTCGCCATGGGTATGGATACCCCCAAGATGGGGACAATCGCGTTAAAATGTCCCTCCAAATGGCAATTTCAATGTGGAAAATACATGAAAACATGCTCCGAAACCCGTTAGAACGAGGGACAACACGATTCTTTGTGGATCGTGTGTTCTATACTTGATGGGCTTTGTATCCTTTTTTTGATAGTATAGAAACATGCCGTACCATATTTTTGTTTGATACCCTTTGGTGATTTAACATAACTATGGAAATCACCATGTCTTATTTATAGGTAGATGATCTATAAATCTGGGTAAATTATAATGACCTCACTCTTCTCCCTCACTGGAATGATGGTTAGTGAGGAAGACTATCCCAAAATAGCCCAACATTTCAGGTTAGCGACATATTTTTTTTTGACCCAGATATATTAATAGTAACCATTAATAACAACCATAATACCATTAATAGTATTATTAACCATATATTAACCATGGTTAGTGAAATTATTACCCAGATCAATGGGCCGTTTTTCCATGGCGTTTCCATCGTTTTTTGCTGGGAAAACTGGCTCGTTTTTCAACAGGTGCCTGACGTGCAAGCCATCACCAGTAGTGGCGAAGTGGCCGAAGAGAATGCCTACTTGGGGCGTTTCTTGAGAGATTTTTGCCGATGGGATCCATGGGAATACCTGTCTGTATATATACATATATATATAATGATGTATATGATGTAGAACGATAGATATATGATTTGATTTCATGTACTTATATATATGTGTGTGTACATGTATAACATACACATATACATCTGCGATATGTTTGTATGTATACGGATAAAATATACATATGCGGTCATATACATGATGCCAAGGTCCGCAACATGTCCGCAACATGTGAGTAGGCAGCAACAACGGATCGGTTGAACAGGGTACCACTGGGTTGTGCATTCCAGGCATCATTTAAATATGTGATACCGTAACCATATGAAATAGCCCAGTTATACATACGTTATATATAGGGGTTATATAGGGCTAAAAAAACACATACCAACTGGGATGCACATCCAAGTAGTGAGGCTTGGACTTGCTATTCCAATGTTTAGCTGATTCAATACCATGAATCGATACTTCCCAAACCACCAATATATTTGACATACTTGGCTTATGAACTGCGATGTGTGTATAGATCTGTCCATGTTTTGGAGATATCATACAATATCAAAAGATACTGTGGATGGAAGAAATCCTGTACCACCTCGGATGGTTGAAACCCTATAAATAATGGAATTTTGCCCATCTATCAACTGGTGACAATATCAAACAATGCATTGGACATCCCTAAGCTGCCCTTGGTTTTTGTTTGCTGACCTTGTGAGGCTTGCTGATCAGTGCACGAGTAAACAAGGCGGGGGAGTTTGCTAGGGCGCACTCGCCAAGCTGGTTTATAGCTAGGTGAATTATGATTTATGGTAAATATAGCTATAGGAAATGCGGGTAGAAACCCATTTCTAACTGGGCCATCGGCCCACCTAGTGTTTTAAACACCTTCTGAGTCTATTTTTGGAGCAGAAGGGATCTAGATACCAAGCAGAGGGAATGGCTCACATGATTTTTTTACCCTCTGGTAAACATACAAAAAACTATAGAAAGATCCACCATGTTTTGATGGGAAAATCCACTATTTCTATGGCCATGGCTTCAATAGCTATGTTAGTCATTACCAGAGGGTACCCTGTTTAGCACAAGAAATTTTATGGAACCAGCTGGTTTCCTGCTTTTTGCTTCGAACTGAACCCAGCCATTGACCAAAATTTTTAGAGTGGTTCACTCAGTGTTTTACCTTATCTTTTTGTTGCTGCAACCCATTGGTTGGCCAGGTTGAATCCATGGCTGCGCAGCAACTCCCAGCAGTTATGAGGCGCCAGTTTTGATGCAAGATGATGCATTATATATATATAGCTATCCAACAACTATGGTCAAAACATGTTTTCATAATCTCCAATTAATATTGGAACGTTGAACTTATTTTTTGTATCCCATTGTATCCCTATGATATCCAAATACATCCCATGAGATCCCATCGATTCTCGACCAGGGGAGGACCCTGCGAGGAACCGCCCTCCACAGTTCAGAATTTCCTGTTCCTTGGAGCGATGGCGTATCCAACATGAAAAATGGGGACAGTGATGGCTTAATGGGTCAGATATTGGCATTCATATAGGGAAAAAAAATAATCAGATATATAACCAACTTATCAGCTTCAATGATTTTGGATACAACATTGGATACATAATGATAATGAATGATAATGGGAAGATATTGGATACATAACCAACTTAAATCAGCTTAATATCTTCATGGTGATTCAACATGATTCAACCATGGCCTTTGTGCAACAGTGTTTAAAAGTTTAGCCGCTATTGGTTTGTGGATTCACACAGTAAGTTGATCTATACATATATATATCTTAATTATAACACCATCGGTTTGCGCAACAGTACAATTATATATATATATATATTATATCATATACATTGTAAATAAGTAAGTTGATCCTGTCACAGCAAGTTGATTTGGCATACATTTGGCATACATTTGGCATACATTTGGCATTTTCATGCTCAATTCAGATTGTTCCCCTGAGAACCTGATATTTCCCAAGGTTTGATGAAAGCGTATCAAACTCAGGGACCAATTTTGATCATGTCTTGAACATCCTTCCGCATCATAATGTCCGCATCATCATTGCTGCACTGCTGGTGTAATAGATGATACAATGTCTACACATGTATACTCTGCATATATATATATATATAATTATATACATATATATATACTGTGTATATGTATATAATTGTATATACACATCCCCGATATTGGCAACATTGAGTAGATCTATCAGATATGTTTTCTATACTGCTGTGGGTGATTCCGACATTCAAACGGGGCCGCCTTTTGGCCCTGATCTCAGGATGGATGTCTTCGAAGTGTCCGGTTGCGCTGGTAGCGAGGTCCGAAACGCTCTTCTGGGAGAAGCGCTTTTGGGGCGAGATCAAGGACCGTAAAATCAATGGAGGAATATCATCCCATGTGTCATAGTTATTGTCCTAAAAACACCCCATATCTCAGATTAGGCGTGTTGCAGTTGTTGTTTTGTTTGGAGTTCAGTGATTCATCGTCACGTCGAAGTAGGGAACCACTATTACTCACATTTTTGTTGAACCTTCATTGTATCTTTGAAGCAGTTGCAGTGTGGCTATGGATTCCATTTTCTAGTCTCTTGATTCTCTCAATGGATTGGTTTAAAAGAAAATTTACAGGAAAGTCCCATATTTAATGGGAAAATCTATGGTTTCCTGTAGATTTTCCCTTAAACCAATCCATTGATTCTCTTGTATACTTGCGGAAACCAGCAAGTGAACTGTTGGGTATCTTGCGGAAAATGCCATTGAAAATTGAGCCTACTTTGGGCATATGGTTTGCACACAGACGTAGACTAGATTAGATTTAATCTAAACAAATAGACCGACAGAGACAAATATAAAATACATCTGACATGATGTGTGTAATTATAAAATACATCAAACTACTCAAGCGAATTCTGTTTTCATCCCAATTCCTAATACAATATATGCATAATTCTAAGTATACAGTATATGTATATATATATATAACTATATATATATGATATTAGTAACGGGCTGAATGGTATCCGCATCACAGGTGATGCTGGAGATGGCCATCGGAACCAAGTCCAAGAAGACCAAGACAGCCTCGCGGAGTTGCTGGGTGCGAAATCTGGGGGGCGATCCGACCAAAAGCTGTGGGGGAAATCCATGGGGAAACCGACCAAAATTTGGGTTTTAGAGCCATTCTGGTACTGGATGAGCAGATTTTCTACCAGAGTTTATGGCAAAAAATAGGGGTGTCCATCAGACAAAATCAGACAAAGCCGGGCCCCCTTTGGGTGATAGGTAAGCAGAAGCCACCATGGAGTTTGAAAGCAGCAAGTTGGATGTAAAGCAATACTAATTTGCATGGGATCATCCATGAGATGGGGGGAAACATGGGGGAACAAAGACCAGGTCTTGATGATGGGTGAAATGAGCTTGCAAAATAGTAAATAGTTGCAACAATGCCTTGAAGAAGAATGCCAGATGCCTCATTCCTATTGTGGATGTTGTGGCTAGGACTCGTCATGCCAATTAAGTCTAGCTAAGGGTACTGACCACAAATCCTGTGCCTTCCCATTTCATGATGAGGGGGAAGATGAAACATTCAGGCGTTATTCATACTGACCTGCCTGCGGGCTTCGAATGTTTCAAGTAGTTAATTATTGTTTTTCATCTTGCGTGAAATCGTGAATTTGGGAGGCTGAACATCTGTGTTTGTCTGAACATACCCATTTTTATCATCATGTTTATCCATGTCAATCCATTGATTCACCACCATGTTCCTTATATTAATGTTGGTAAAAATAGGGGGTTCAATCGATGAATTTCCAAGGCAAAGAATCCGATGCAGATCCGGCAACAGCTGGACGTTTTCTCTTCCAAAGTGCGCCCCGGGTGCGGCGAAGATATTTTTTCCTGTGACCCATGGGAAAAAGATCACATTTTTTAATGGGTAAATATATATATATATGTGTGTTTATCATATCAATGGGCCAGTGTCCGCTATGTTGAAGAACCAGAAGGTATTGAAAAACTGTCAAATGTGGGAATAAGAATTGATATCATTAGGATATCATGGGATATGACCAGAAGTTCTCCACGGTAAATCGTGCTTAGGGCCTAAAGGGTGGCTGAACATGGCTAAATGGCGATATGCAATCCTCACAATTCCTCACAATCCTCAGCTAGACAAGATAAGCCATATGCTCAGCAATGTTCAGCATATCGCCATTTAGCCATGCAATAGATCTATTGATCCGCAGCCATATGCGATTGTGGGTGGCTTATCTATTGCAGGGGATCAAGATAAGCCATATGCTGAGGTGACAGACTAAAATTGGAATACCAGTGGCTCGACGTGTATGTAGCCTGGGGCTATACTAGCAGACTACATAGGGTCAAAAAGATGCCCTGATCCATGACCCTCCATCTAGCTTTGAGTGATTTTTTGAGGTCATTTGTGTTTGGCATGAAGTGGAATTGTGATGAATTGTGCTTTTGTGCTTTTGTCCAAAAATAGGGAATGCCATGGCCACTAGAAGAGAGAAAACTTATCTGGTTGGTGGTTTGGAACATGTTTTATTTTCCATAATGTATGGGATAATCCTTCCCATTGACTTTCATATTTTTTTCAAGATTCTTAAAACCACCAACCAGTTATGATAAACCATCATTTAGTCGTGGACTCTCCCATTTCTAGACCAAAATGATGTCTAGACCAAAATGATGATCAAGCTGATCAAGGATGGTGTTTCAAACCATGGCTAGACATCGCCAGGCAACAAGGGGCGCATGACGCCTTTGGTCAGTGTGCTGCCCACCAATCCTCCAGCCCTTTGGTGCTGCACCAATTGATCATGGAAAAAATCATCCATCAACTGGAAATGGAAAATTTATTGAAAATTTATCATTTGTCATGCCTCGAAAATGATAAACATGGTGCTGCAGAATTTTGTCATCAAAAACGGGGGATTTGAAAATGATTGAAAATGTACAGATCAAAAATGGGTATTCAAGAATCACAACAAGCGATTTGTCTCGCAATGGGCATCTCCCTGATTTCCCGGCAATCAATCTTGTGTCATCAAATGTGGCAGTGGAACCCCATATACATTGAGGTTTTACTGGGAAAATCACATTATCAATTATGATTCTTTGATTCAACTATATCACTATCAACTAAGATTCAATCCTTCTATCACCAGATTTTGTGTCACAACTCTTTCACTTAACCCCCAGCTAGCTGTCAGTGGATCAAACTATGATTGATTGATTGTGAGTTGAAGAATGGTAATCTGTTTGAACCAACCAATACCCACTGGCGCGGAGCGAAAATACCTTGGTATCCCCGACATATGATGAATCAAGATACCAGATGATCGGATCCGTGGTTTATAATCCAGATGTAAGCCATACTTCATCCATCTTCATCCCATAGGGGATAGTCCATGAATCTAACTGGGGGTATAGTAGATGCCATGAATCACCCAGGAACAGCTTGACGTGATCCTCTCCTTGTACTCGCGCACCACGGGCTACGTCACCGATGCGGACTGGCAACGCATCGGCTTCTGCCGCCTGAAGGTGGCGAAAAAATGGGGTGGCGGCAGAACCACAAGCTGTTCATATCAAGGGCTGTGTAATCTATATGAAGTGGGTTAGTAAATGTGGGTTATAAGAGCATATCTATCTATCTATCTATAATAAGATATATATATACACTGAATTTCACTGAATCATATGTATATATAGAATTTATGCATTTATGTTATTGCTATATGTTTAGATACATGTTAGTGTATATATATATATGTTATAATTATGTGTGTATATATGTTGATATATGTATATATGTATATATGTATATATCTATATTATGTTTATATATTTATACATCTTATTATATATAGGGTGTTATATATGTGTTAATGTATACATATGTTGATATATATATAATATATTAATGTATGTAAATATATTTTGTATTGTTATTACCTTTATTTTGACTATTTATTTTTATTGGTGTTACTATTATTATGTATATATATATATGCATATTTTAGTATATGTATACATATATGCATATGATGAATGTTTGCCGGATGTTCCACTGCATGCTGGGGTTCGAAAATCATGAATTAGTAAGCCATTGAAATGAAGCGGTATCATGGGGTGTAATGGAACCAATATGGTCGGAGGAGCTGAGTCTCGAGTGGAGGTTCATTTGGTAAGAATGACAATCGTTGCTCAGGTAGTAAACCTTCCCATACCTTCCCATTTGCAGAATGAGGCGTGCCAAAAGGTGTTCTCTATCTGACTCTATCTCTTTTTTCTTTCCGTAGCCTTGGGATACTTCCAAATAGTTGGCAAACTTCGTCCCTTAAAAACTTGGGATAACATGGGATAACCAGTGGCTCAAACTTCCGTCCTTCCGTCCTTCCCCAAAAAGACGTCGCAACCCGCAGCGTCTTGTGCCGAAAGCGCCAGGTGAGAGAGATTCGAGAATGGGAGGGAGACACGCAGACGCTTCGCTGAACGCTGCAACGGTGCAACGGTGTTGTGGGTTTAAAGGGGATATCTATGGGATATATATGGATGATGTATGATGGGGATATTTAGTAAGATATCATATAGTGGGCATACTGGGATAATATGGGGATATAATTGGATGTATCCCACTAACAATATCATATTTGGCTGTGTGTGAAAATGAGGAAACGTCACATTTTGATGAGGAAAGCCATGGAATTTTGAGGTGTTCCCCTAATTTTCCACATGCATCCATATGCATCCAAGTATATATATATATACACATACATATGGGGGTCTTATAAGTCATTGGGGACCCCAGAGTATAGGTCATGTTGTTCATGGGGAATGGAAACCAATGCTTTTGGGGCACTCTAATTTTGGGAAATGCCCTTATGATGAACACGATGAACAACACACTGTTTACAGGATACAATCTAACTATCAATACTGATATGTTTGTACGGATTTATTGCTAATCCAAAGAATTCTTACAGCATTGTTTTCCCCATCCTTGTGATCAACCCCCGGTTAAACGTATATTGGACGATATTGGAGGTTTGATAGGGCTGAATCATTAAGTAACAACATCCTCTGGGTGTGTTCAACGCTCTAACCCTGCCTGCTTGTTTGTGGAGTTTTTTCATGGAGTGACTTCTAGACTTACAGTGGTCCCTAAAAAGATCAAGTATAAAAATACAACTTTTTCAGGATGCTCTAGATGATACATACCTCATTTATTTTTTAGATCTCCAACTTGTCCATCTTTGGTTTTGGGATGACAAAAACCATTTTTCTTGGTCAAACCACCAACTATGTTTGTCGCTCGTTTTTGTTGATCCCTTCAGGATCTCGTTCGGTGACGTGAGCCAAGGACACCCCTTTGGTGTGCCATGAGCAACATGGCACATTTGCCGAGCAGCGTCGAACCAGGCACGCCGAGTTGAGCAATTTTTGGCCCATGGCGCCATCCATAGGCCGCCAATTTTTTTGATGCCTAGACAAGATTCCGGTGACATCCATGATTTTTGGGTCAGGGCTGAGGGGCCAGCTTAGAAAATGAAAACAATTAACCCTGGAGTTTGCATGAGTTTCCCACTGTTCGCTGCGGAGAATGACATGATTTCAAGTTCAAGCACCGATCGAACTTCCATGGGGTCTCAATTATTCATGTTCATTCATGTTCAATAGGAACCTCGTATGATCTTTTTGTTAGGTGTTCACGAATTCTCCTGGAATTTGCCATAGAACTCATATATATATATATATATATATATTATATATATTATGTGAAATCACAAGGCAGCCTGTTGTCTCTCTGTTGCAGCTGTTGCTGTACGCGCCTTTTGTCTGTTGGCATACAAAGGCCTGGCTCAAGGCCTTGTTGATCCAAGATGTTGCCAGGAACA
>Ga0126342_10012568_pt1 | contig 15088 bp, 13 predicted proteins | sample Cyp1metagenome_FD_92528 | JGI IMG/M metagenome (GOLD analysis project Ga0126342, IMG submission 92528) | Coral microbial communities from Lord Howe Island, Old Settlement Bay, Australia - Cyphastrea 1 metagenome | ecosystem: Host-associated > Invertebrates > Cnidaria > Coral ...
CATCATCATCATCATCATCATCATCATCAACATCATCAACAATGATAGTAATGTATAATAGTGGATATTAACACTAATAATCATAGTAGTACTACTATTATCGATAAATATCATCATCATCATAATCATCATCATCATCATCATCATCATCATCAACATCATCATCATCATCATCAATGGGATCGATTCTTAATGGGATCATCCGATCGAAATCTCCGATCAGATCCCAAAAAAGCACGGCACCTTGACCGCTGTCAGCCGCTTGGCATGAAGCTTGGTGACCTAAAGCACCAGAACGGAAACACGGAGATTTAATAGGAGATTTAACCATCACAAATGATAGAAGCTGATCAAACATGGTGGTTTAACCATTAAACTTGGGGTGTACCCTCTGGTAAACTAACAAAAAACTATGGGAAATCACCATTTTCAATGGGTAAATCAACTATAAATGTGGTATTTTCAATAGCTTTGTTAAATTACCAGAGGGTAACTATCAAACAACTTACAGTATATTTAACGAAAAAAAACATCCCAAAACCATGCAACACCTGGAATTTATGCCAGAATTGTATAGAATTGTTGCATTGATTTACCACAAAATCATGCAACATTGGTGACCTCTACTGGGGAAACCCATGGTGATATTGGGGTCCCCCCATTTTAGGAAAGCCTTCAAAAAGGGATTTGGGGGTTGAGTATGGTTGAGTGATCAAGAGATTTGCTGCCAGGCCACATTTTTCTCCCGCAACAAGGTTCCTCGCACGGCATCGAACTCGCTGGCAGCAATCTCGAAGTCCGCTTGGTTGCAACGAGCCTAGAGCGCACTGCAGCGGATTGATGGGATTGCAACCAGTGATTTCAATGGGATTCTAACGGTAGTGATCCCTCGTGTAAGTTAAAGCCATGATAGTCCGACTTTCGTTTTCCCTAGCTTCACATATGACCATGGTTCTTGTTTCTGAATTTGAGCTCCGCATATTCGAATCATCTCTTTGCTCTTGTGGATTGTTCCCTTGCGATTCTGGGAAAGGTAGATCAGGATATCAATCACTGGTTGGTGGTTTTAACCCATCTTGAAGAATATTAGGCAGTTGGGATGATGACATTCCCAATATGTGGAAAAAAATCCAAATCTATCCAAATGTTCCAAACCACCAACCAGGTAGATTGTATTTTTCTGCTGTTTGGCAGGTACCCATGCAGGCCTACGTCCTCAGGACGGGAACATACCCATCCAATACGTCGTGAAACATCGTAGCTCTAGTAGCTCCAGCTCTTCACGTGGGCGATGATAAATGGTGATAATCACCAGACGCATATTAACCAAAGTTCGCAAAGCTATGGAGATACCCTCTGGTAAACTAACATAGCTATGGAAAATCACCATTTTTTATGGGACATATCTAAATGGTCATTTTCAATAGCTATGTTAAATTACCAGAGGGTACAGAGTGATACAGTACACATAAAACAAAAAACATCGTGAATGACATCCCCAAACCTCAAATCTCCAAGGCGATCGTTTCGATAGAGGTAACCAACGGTCTTTGGTTGCACGATGATCACGATGCTGATACCCTGAAACTCAAATCCCTAAAATGTTACGGGAATAGTATTTTGGGATGTGAACACCATTAATGTAAGATTGGAGATATTTGAGTTTGTACAAAAAAAACGACCCAATTCTCCCAGTTGCCTATCTTCCCCATGAAAATGTGGGATCCACCATTTTCAGACTTAACCCAAATCCATTATTCAGTGGTTGTCATCCGAATTTCTGATGTTTGAATAAGCATTTTGGGTGAAATTTCAATTTTCCAGATGGTGGACCCATATTTTCAAAGTCAAATAATCTTAAATCATCTTAAATCCCTGTTGAAGATCTCCGAAAAAATAGGGGTACGCTCTGGTAAACATACAAATAGCTATTGAACATGGCCCGTTGAAATCGTTGATTTTTCCATTAAAATTTGTGGATCTTTCCATAGTTTTTTGTATGTTTACCAGAGGGTACCCCATGGTGGGGATCCCTCCAGGAAACCGTATGTCGTACATATTCTTGGTGAGTTATACCATGAAGTCCCATTAAATCTCATTCAACCCAACTGAATCACCATTGAAATCCCATTGAAATCCAAATAAGATCCATAGAAACCCCATTCGAATCCGATTTTCGATGATATAACTTATAATTTATAATGATATATGTTAATCCCATGAAATCCCATTATAGTTAGTTACGAGTACATTAATGATTTAAGTTACATGTTCAAAAACACCCACCATTTTGGACAACACCGGTGTCTCCATACACCAAGAGACCCGTCGATGGATCAAGCTCAGAGGACCCGTCGATTGTGGCCAGCATCCGGCGGTGTAGTAAACCGTGTACGACAAGCCCATCCTCAGTTTGCTTGAGTCAATGAAGCCTGGTGAATTCATATTGATATGGGCTCATATATAATCAACTATAGTATGGTAAAAGTATGGTAAATTCATGTAAATTGATAGTGGGATTAAAACTGATAATTCGGATAATTCCTTAATTGATAGTGAATCAACTATAGATCACTATAGGATAAATCGTGGGATAACTCGTATGGGAAGATTACGTATGATCCCAGCTAATCCTATGGATCCAAGATGATTCACAGACCTTCTGAAACATTTGGGGGTTGATTTACCCTCTGGTTAATATATGGTTAATATATGGATAATCTATGGTTAATATATGGATAATCTATGGTTTATGGTTAATAGTGATCATAGTGATCATAGTTTGAAACCAACTACCCTCTGGTGAACTAACATTTTGCCATGGAAAATCACCATTCTTAATGGGAAAATCCACTATTTTCATAGCCATTTTCCATTGCTATGTTAGTTCACCAGAGGGTAAGGATTTTTTAAATGGATAGTCATCCCATTTAAATGTTCCTTTGCAATGGGTTCCCAATTTATCAATATTGGGGGTAGCTATTGGGGTAATTAGTGAAAATTAACAGTGGACAATGGTGGGATATCCTAAGGGTAAATTAACTGCTTGGTGGTTTTTCGCCACCCCTCTGAAACATAATGGAGTTCGTCAGTTGGGATGATGAAATTCCCAATATATGGGAAAATGAAACATGTTCCAAACCACCAACCAGATTATGATTAATTTATATACTTGGGAAAACTATACGATCTGTGCCTCTGGGTGAATTAAAGTTCAGCTTGCTAATTGAAGGGTCAATGAACCCTGGTGAATTCATACAGTTGGGATAGACAAGAAATGGGTGAATTATCCTCAGCTTGCTAATCCTATGGATCCATAAATTGGAGGGTACTGTACCCGCACACCCTCAAAACCATAAGTGGCCATGAAATATGACATTTTTTGGATGATTTTGGGGTGCCCCATGTTTAGAAACCATCCCTATATTCCCCATACAGTCTGTTCCATTGATGGTCCGATATATTCCCTGATATCCCATGGATATGGATAAATCGTATATAATCCCAACCAAACAAGTTCATTTTGGGGTAGTTATCCCAATTCTACCATTTTTTTTACTCTCTAGTAATTTGTCACAGCTATCGAAAATCACAATGTTTAGTCGCTAAATCAAACTGTTCATGGGCCATGGCTTCCATAGCTACCAGTATGTTTGTTTACCAGAAAGGCTACGTCCCCATCATCCCAATCCCATCTTCACATCGTAGATTGGCCATATATAGTCATTTCATTAAGCATCATTAAACATCATTAAACCTAGTTAAATGTTCACTAAATACCATTAATCCCCATTAAATCCCATGAATCCCCATTAAATCCCCATTAAATCCCCATTAAATCCATCCATCCCATCGAACCGCGCCACTCGTTGATCAGCTCCGCCCCGATGTCAGTGACCTGGGTGGCATAGTCCAGGCGACACATGGCGGAGATGCACACCACGAAGACCTGCGACGCGGCGCCGACGTGGAGCGCATGGCGTGGAGAGTTTTCCCCACATGGACCATGGAATGATCCCTAGGGAAATATGGTATATTATATCCCATGGGATCCATGTATGCTATATATGGTAACATGAATCCCATCAATATACCCCCAATGTTAGCATATATACCATACATGGATCCTATGGGTATCGGGAAATAATCCTGTTGGAAATATGCCATTCCGTTATATGGACATTCCCTAGGGAATAACACTGGTTTCATTAAAGGAGGCTGTTTAGGGGGATGGGAGTATTGTATATTATCTGGTTGGTGGTATACCTACCCCTCTGAAAAATATGAGTTCGTCAGTTGGGATGATGACATTCCCAATATATGGAAAAGAATCCAAATGTTCCAAACCACCAACCAGGGTTAAAAAAAAAAGTGATGAAGTCCTCAGAAAAAAAAAGGGGAAATCTGATGAATCTGATGAAGTTCTCAGTTTATATTTATATGATGATATATATATATATAATTATGTAATGTGGTTAATTTATCGTTACATCATCGTTAAATCATTGTTAAATCAAGGTAAATCCTAGTTGCTAAAATGGTGGGATTCTTGAATGGATTAACTTGGTAAACCTGGACATACGAAGAACAATGGTAAATTTGACCGATAAAGCCTTCTGGTTGGTGGTTGAGCCACCCCTCTGAAACAGATGAGTTCGTCAGTTGGGATGATTATTCCCAATATATGGAAAAATAAAATTCATGTTCCAAACCACCAACCAGCCTTGATTTTCACCAACAATGACCAACAAAGATGTCAAATCAGGGAAGACTTTAGGGGAAGCGAGTGTTGGTAAAACCCTGATTTTCCCACACAACAAGTGTGGGAAGCCAGTGTTCAGCGAGGTTTACCCTTCATTCCGTGTCACTCCAATGCCAGTTTGATCAAGTTATACATATTATAATATATATGTATATATTATACTATATATATATTATATTATTATTTGTATAATATATAATATATTATACAAATACATATCATATGCAGTAAATAAATTACAATAAATGAATATAAATGGGTGATGTTCCATTGCCATGACTGATGACACTGGAGGCTATCGGTTGACAGCTCCACTTTTCTGGACCTGTTTTCGGAGCCCAGGTACTGGCATCAAACCACAGAGGCATAGGGGACAGGTATTCCACAGAGTGTAGGGAAGCTCCTGACAGAAGGTCCTGCAGCCAGCCAGTTCCAAAGCGAAAAGCCAGTTGTGCCGAGCGAAAAGCTTCATGCAACTTAAGTGAGTGAGATTTGGGTTCAAGGCAAATAGAAGTCCAGATTGGTGGGTAAACATTGGATAAATGACAGGGATCATATCTGGAAACTGGGCTCTTTCCGGCTGGGTTACTTTATGTTACTTTCACCATGGATTTCACAGCTAGCCTGCTACCCTAGCAGTTTGGCTAAACTCTTCGTGACATGTGAAAATTCCTCCGGACTTAAAAAGCTACGGAGAAAACACTCCCGTTTTGGCCAACCATGCACAACTTGGTCTGCACACTGTACAGTAAAAATTGATCTAAGTCTAGGTACCCTGTGCTACTCTAACCACAGGGGTTGGTAACTGTCCCATTTTGGGAATATTGGACATCACCTTATAGTAGCCATTATAGACCATATACCTAATGGTTGGGTGATGTTCAATGGGGACATTTAATGACCCATGAACCAGTAGTAGCTATGGAAAACCACCATTTTCATGGTCATCTACCCAAGCTCCGCAGCTTCATCGCTGCAACACACTACTAGTTGCAATGAGAACCTCGCGACCAAAGCTACCTGACTCTTTAGGTGGTAAAAGCTATATCAAATCACCATTTTTAATAGGTAAACCATCTATAAATGGGCCATTTTCCATGGCTATGTTAAATAACCAGAGGGTATATCAAATCTCCATGATTGATGTCAAAATTCCTATCAAATTTTCCTATCTTTGATGCATAAATCCAGAGTGTTGATGGTTGAATCCATGAAAAAATCCTCATTTATGATGCCTTTTGATCCCCATGTTTCATGGATTAATCCCCATTTGTCATGATAAAGTGAAATCCCCAGCTTTCATATCTTTCATAGCCAAATCATGCCGTTTGATCCCCTTTGTTTCTCCAAGTTTCTGCCAGGAATACGAGTTTTCCGTCAGTTGCGCTTCAATGCGTGAGCCCAGTCTCCGCCGCACGGGGGGCGCCATGGCCGCCCGTCCCGGCAAACCGGGGAAACCCGGTGGGAAAACGAAGCTCGAGCCAGAACGAGGTGGGGCCCCGGCATTTTTTGAGCTGACCCCATGAGTGTTCCGAAGACTATTTGGGAGGATTTGAATATGTGAATTGCATTTAATTGCATTGTTTGTGTGGTTTTTACAAACTATAATGACCCATATCTATCTTTGATACCCTTCGATCTTCTGGCAAGATATTCATGGACATCCGGCTATTCCTGAGGGCCCCCGCACACGAAGTTACAACTTTAGACGAATGAGGAATCACAGTGGATATATCATATATCTTATAACTGGGGCGAGCCCTTCGGCCCTTCTACCCTTCGGTAATTCAATGTTGGTTGATTTAGCTTTAGTGAAAATGATGATTTCCCATAGTGTTTCTGTGAAATTACCATTAAAATCGATGATTTCCAATACTTATTATGTGAAATTACCATTAAAAACAATGATTTCCCATAGTTATGATGTGAAATTAACATTAAAAACGATGATTTCCCAGAGTCTTGTTAAACTACCAAAGGGCATCAAGGATGACTTCAGGATCCTGGGCAACCAACAAAAACATACAAAAATCTGAAAACATGTGTTGCTCTTGTGTTTTTGTAACAACCAAAACTGAAAATGTTAAGAACAGGTTAATAAACAACAGAAAAAAACAAGTGCCTTACAATTTGTTGACCATCGACTCTTCAGTTTCAATTTTGGTCTTATATAATCTTATATCCAGCTTGCTTACACCCGTTGTGCAGTAGCTGATCATATTGCCCATGAACTGTTCCAAATTTTTGGGCTTTTTCACATGGTATTTCACCCGTGAACCGGAACATCTCCAAATGCGTTGCCACCAATCATATACCCCCAAGTGTCAGATGTTTGTTGCTGCTAGTAATCACAGTAAGATATCAACTTGTTGTGTTTTTTTATCTCCGGTCTTGTTGGGTTCCACCATGTTCCACCCATCTTTGATCAAGTCCGACGCCCGCAGACTTCATCACCGGCTGTACTCATCAACCATTCGTTGTTTAACTGCGCAGACAGCACCTTTTTTGGCACGTTAATTTACCCAAATGTGTTTACCTTGGTTTAGGTGGTTATTTCATGTTATTTCTATGTCTTCAACGTTCGAGGAAAAATGCATAACATGCCCGTTAATCACAAAAAAATCACATCATGATCTATTGCAATTTCATTGTTTGATTACCACTAACCATCACATCATGATCCTAACTCGTTCTTCATCCATTAATCATTTTCCATTGTCATTAACCATCAACCATCATCATATCATGTTTCACATGCCAAACAATGGTGAGTTGAAACCACCCCCAGTAGAATCCTACCAAATCACAATGTTTGATCATGTTTGCTGATCAAATACAACTAAATCCCTATTTTCGTTGGTGAAAAAAATAAGTCATCTGTCAAATCCCTGGGGTTGATTCCTAGTGTTGATGCTTGTATCATTATCATTACATATCCCTATTACATCACCATTTTTGTCACTTAAATACCTAATATGTCATGAATCTCACAGTCAAACCCCTATTGTTAATGCTTACATCCTATTAAATCCCCATACCATCGCTATAAACTCATCTCAAATCCCAGATATCATGTTCAATCTCTGGTAGTCCACAAAAAACAATCGTTTATGCTGGTTATGGTTATGTTCCTTTTTACGCAAAAGAAAGGATAAAACATGATTAAACTACCCATCCAAGGTTGCGAACGATATTCCCATACTTTGCTGGTTGAAAATCATCCAGTTCCTGTTGTTGATGATTACATAAAACTGTTATATCCCCATACAGTCCCTACAAAATCATCTAAAATCCATAAAATTCCCATATCTTCCCAGACTTTGCTGTTTTGATATCCTCCAGCTCCCCCCCCCCTACCGTCATCCTCCAAGCGCTGCCGGTTGGTGCCGAAGTCCGCGCGCCCGCTGCGCCGCTCCGCGCGGAACTGAACGATGAGATCGTCGGGAGTGAAGTACCACTCCACGTCGTCGGCGTCTTGGCCCAGCAACGGCACATCTACCAGGAACTCGGCTCCTTAGACTCCAGGCTAAAAGGATTTCACTTAAATGGATCAATGGGACTTATCATCTGGTTATGACTAACATAGCCATGGAAAGATCCACCCATTTTTCATAGGTCAAGCATCTATTTCTATGGGCCATCTATACCATGGCTATGTTAGCCATAACCAGAGGGTAACTAACCAGTCGTACTTCATTATGGGTATAAATTGAATTCAGCTCCTTGGCGGTGTCCCATAGCCAAGGTGGTTAGTCATGGTTTGGCTAGGTGACCTTTGAAGAATTTGGTTGAATATCCGACACCGTTTTCGATGAATTTCACCAAATGGGACTGATAACTAACCAGGGTTATCAACATTGATGAAGCTATTACTACTAGTAGGTTCAAATGGTGTGGTGCGGGCAAATTTGTATTTAGCTATCGGTTTATCAATGGGGGTCTCATGGGGGAAGAACCAACTATGAATGGTTTAATGATGTTTAATGGTCTCCTCCAAAACGAGCTGTCCAAAGCCAATCATGTAGCAGACAATGGCACCGTCTGGCTTCTTGAAAGAGCTGACTTTTTCTTGTTGTCAGGGGGAGGCATTCTTCTCATTGCCCTCCCTCATCCCATCATTCACAAATTCGTCCCAGTTCGTTCCAGTTTTCCAGCAAGTAGTGAATAACCTGCCCCTTGTGCTTCCCCTGAAGGTGCTTTAGGCCCTAAAGCGAGACCACATCAAGCGCAACTCATCCCATGTCACGGCATTCAGCATGGCGTCCATTGGCTTTGATCCTTCAAATTCATTGACGAAGTAATCAACCTTGACCTTAATCATACCTTCAACCGCAAGAGGGATTGGGGTAAGAGCGTCATTACGCTTCACAAGGAACATGGCAGTTGGCACAGCACACAAGCAAAGTGCCTAAAAGATAAAAAGTGTGAATCATGTGGTTGGAAACTCACTTCGTAGCTCCTTGTGGCTCCCTAGAAACAGAGTTGGCTACGCTGGAGACGAAAGAAATAACCATCAACTATGTAAGCTGGTACCTCATAGTTAGCTAAGTTGGTGCAAATAATTGACTAGGTGAATTCTATGGTTTATGGTAGATATATTTACAGGTAAAAGGGTTAAAAACCAACTAGGTCATTTTGCTCTGTAGACACCGAATGGTTTCGATGGACTCTCAGCCTCGTTGCTGCCACATGGCACGGCTGAACACTATCCAAGCTGGTTCCGCTAAGTTGCTTTAATTTGGTTTATAACTCCACTGACTTGGGTGTAATGTCAACCCCGAATTAATAAACCGTGGTTTATTAATTGGGGGGGTACTCCTCCAATTGTCATGATCTGATACTTAAATGGGCCCTCCCAATTAAACAGCCTAGGGGGTTATTAATCCAAGGTTGACATTATGGTGCATGTAAATATACATATTATAGTTACCCTATTACATAAACCAACTTAAAAGCTGGGGGGGCACCACCTTGTGTCAAGCAACACCTATGGTTTCCGCGGGATGCTCTCACACCAGTTCAAGTGATGATAGTGATGATAGTAAGCCTGCAGAATCGTCGAATATCAAGTCAAAACCTACCATGTTCTTATTAGTTTGAAAAAAAGTCTAGTTACCCTCTGGTAATTTAACATAGCTATTGAAAATTGCCATTTATAGTGGATTTACCCATTAAAAATGGTGATTTTCCATAGTTATGTTAGTAGGATGTGTGTGTATATATATATATATCCATCATAAATCGAATGACCATTACCAACTTAGCAATTTCGAACTGGGGTTGCATCCTGCTGCATCCAAAAAATCCTGGTACAATCCCCCAATAGAATCCCGAACTAAAAGTCACCCAAAAAAAACCTCTCGAACAAATAAGGGCCAGAACTGTTGAAGCTCATATCAGTGTCATATCATATGATATTCGTGATGTATTGTGTTACATCAGTTACATCCCAAAAAAATACACAATTTGTTTCCCGGTAGCATGTTCCTGGTAGCAGTCAACCTTTAGTAGTCCACAAGAAAAATGTAATATGTTGCTGGTTGTGGTTGTTCTGTTCACTTCTATGCAAACAAAGAACAACTTATATTATATCCATTAACATCCACTAATATTCCTATTATTTCCGTTGGGGATGTTGTAATGGAAACAAACTCTGAGTCCAAGGAACTATCATGTTATTTCATGTTATGTTATATCATAGCCCCAATTCAAACACACAATTTCACACCTGCTAGTGACTGGTCCATAATTTCTCGAAACGCACCAAGAAAGTCCGAAAGTCCAAGGAACTGAGATATCTTTGGTCCTCACTTTGGGACAAAATGCTGCCTCCAGCCTGTGTTTTTGTAAAAAATGCGGCAGCTGGGCTGAACCATGGGATAAAATATTGGTTTTAATAACAGTAATGGCATTATAATAGTTGGTTTTAATACCATTAAAACTGGAATACCATGGGATAGTTACAATACCAGGGTAACATTTATGTCACAGTTTCAGATTGTTCGTCATATGCCGCATATGTCCATGATATTCCCACTATATTCCCATTACTTTTGACGTGTTCCTCATTATCAAACCAACTTTCATATTCCAAGAAGGTTACCCTCCCGTAACCGATTCCATACATGTGGAAAACCCACCATTTGTAGATCATTTTCTTTGGCTAACCATCAAGTTACCACATCTTTTTCTATGTTTACCCTCTGGTAATTTAACATGGCTATTGAAAATCACCATGTTTAATGGGAAAATCCACTATAACTGGCCATTTTCAATAGCTATGTTAAATTACCAGAGGGTACTGTTTACCCAAGGTTTTGTTCACCGCCCAGATCTTTTCACGAGGATTTCACTGTGAAATCCCGTCATTTTTATATCTGCCACCATGGATTTCACCCATGTGGATTTCCACATGTTACATGGATTCCTCATCATTTACATGGGAGGATCCTCATGAAAACTATTTCCACCCAAACTCTCTTCACTCGGATTTAGCTTTGAAATTCCATTTTTACATGTTGTACATTGATTTTCCATGGGTTTTTCATGGGTTTTCCATGGGTTTTTCATGGGTTTCCTGATTTTCCATGGTTTTCCATGGTTTTTCATGGCTTTTCATGGATTAGCCATGGATTTGCCATGGATTTGCCATGGCTTTTCCACGGGTTTTCCACATCGCCGAAGCGGTCATCCCCCTGGATTTGTCCATCCCCAGCGACCTCCAGCACCGCTCGTTTCAGCTGCGATGAGACGCGCGGCAGATCGACCTCAACAGCGGTCGGAAACAAATGGTCACCTTATCGGAGATAAATTTGGATGCTAATCATGATCAATGTATATCAATGGTATATGAATGATTATAAATGGAGGATAAATATAATGATATATATATATATAAATTATATGTAATGATATATATATATGTATGCATGATACAGTAATTCCCAATAGTATAACCCCCACAACTACTCATCAACCAGAGTTTCGCACTGCTCAACTGGGGTGTCATCCCTTTAAACAAACAGTTGGTGGCTGGCGATTTCCACGAAAATGTTTCGCTTCATGATTGATCAGACAGTCATGACCAGAATATATGGACATTTCATAAAATCTAATGGGCATGTTAATCATTGGTGGTTTCAAAGTTTCAACCCCCTGAAAGACATGGCTATGGCTCAAACATGAGGTATGGACCAAGCGTTTTTGACCATTGATCCTGTGGCTTACCAGGGTGCCTGGGTGCCTACACGATAGCAAAAACAATCCCACAAGTTCGGTTTGGGACCCTTTGTGAAGTCATGTGTTGATACATATCATCCGGCACAGCCTCAAAAAAATGAGCAGATCATGAGGACCCTACTTCACCATGTAGAGGTATCCTATTTCGTCTTGATGTGTGGTCGAAAGCTGTTGGAAAATTTGCGGTCGTGATCGTTGCACCTGCCGTCATGCTTCAATTAAACTTGGTTCAGTCCCAACATCTTCCGTTTAACCATTAATAGATTTTGAACATGTTTTAAATTCATATCTTAAAACCATTGTTTTTTAGTTATCTTCCGCTTAATAGATCTTAAACAATCTTAAAAGGCCATTGTTGCGTTCTAATCTCCATGGTCACCTCGTCAAATCCATGGTTTTCTTGTGAACAAAATCATCAAATCCCCCGAAATCCCTTTAATTCCTTCAAAAGAACTAGATATCCTAGTCTCCTAGTTCACTAAATACTAAATTGGCAACTCTTAGAAACAAATCCAAACCTCCCAATTCAATTCCAGATATTTCATGATATTTCCAGATTTCAAGTTCAAATCAGTTCCAATCCCATATGTTTCAACATGTTTCCCACAGTTTCAAGCCATTCCCCATCTCCTTGAAGCCCACTGTACCCTTCCCGCCTGCTGCCCAGCACGAGGTTCCGGCAACTGCCACGGAGGCTCAAAGACCTGGCTAGACCGAAAGGCTGTTGAATTTAGCCATAAAGAATATAAATAAGAAAAGGTGATTAGTACCCATGACGGATCCATGGTGCTGGTAGAAAAATGCTAACATGACTGGGGTATATTGATGGGATCCATGGAGCACCATATATAGCAGCACCATGGATCCTATGGGGTATAAATAAACATAAACTAGCAAAAAACATCACAAAACACTGTAAAAAAAGGTGTCCCACAGGGTACCACTCTCAAAGAAGAGAGTGGTACCCTGTGGGCCCCCCCAGTTTTAGCCATCCCTCAGAGGGGACAAAGTTTTTCAACTCTCTGGGCATGTCACACTTTCTGAAATGGTGATTTAACTGTCAAATGATGTGATATAAGCATCAATGAGATATCATTAAAAAAACTCTATCTATATTTATTATAAATATATATATATATAAATATAATATATATATATATATATAAATAATATATATATATATACATATGTATATCTATATATACATATGTATAATATAATTGATATACAGAATTTAACACTCAAAAACTAGAATTTGACCATCAGAAAGGCTAATCAATCATAATATGAGAATTGTGTATCTCTATATATGAACATTATCACTAGGGATCATCACCAGCTTCATATCATCTGCATGGAATCCTTATAAAATCACACCCAACCATATCTCTCTTAGTCAATTAGAATAATATTCAGGGACGATAGATAACCTAGAATTAGCGATGGACAAGGGGGACTCAACATGACCTATCAATCCATGGGAATTTGATAAGGTTTTAAACGAGCAATGGATCAGGTTATGAGGTTACGAGATACCTGGAAACCTCAAGTCATCTCAAGTCCAACCAGCAATAGCCATGCGCGTGTTTCCCTACGGTAACGAAGAATCCCTTAACATTTCTGATTGAAACTGCAGAAGCCGCCATGGCTATTTCTGGTTGTTCGGGGTTTTAGATGTTTTAGGAACTTGTCAGACTTGTCATGTCGTTGATTATCACGATGCTGGTTTGTAGTCAAGTATAGATATGAGGTCCAACGAGTCACTTTGGTGGGCATCAAATGGTGAATGTCGGGGAAAAAAAAAAACAACTTGAACCATCTCCAAGTCTATCTGAAGATTAGGACACCTGAATTGAACAACAAAAAGAAAACGGACTTCAAGTGGGTACCCCACCTTTTTTGGGCAAACCTATATTTGTAACGTTTAATGGACAAATTCCAAACGTACTGGGAATTAAGCCTTGGGATCGATGGATTTCCTCATGGATGTCCCAAGAAATGTTCCAACGAATCTGAATGGATCCTGTTCCATCAAATGTGACTGAATCGTTTTCCCGATCTGAATGGTCATTTATAGGATGATCATATATGATCATATATTATTATATGATCATATAATATATGATCATATAATATATGATCATATTGTCAGTTTTTTACGGAATATTGTAAATTCATGGATCAGTTCCCATATTTTCCCATATTTTCCCATATGTTCCCATATTTTCCCATATCTTTCCATATTTTTCCCTAATTTTCTCTAATTTTCCCCAGTTTTTCCTAGTTTTCCCTAGTTTTCCCATATTTTTCCCATATTTTTCCCCTATTTTCCCATATGTTCCCATATTTTTCTCATATTTTTCCCATCTTTTTTTCCATATTTTTCCCATCTGGTTTTCCCTAGTTTTCCCTAGTTTTCCTGGTCATTTTATGCGTTGCCATGGTTGGGAAGCCATCGATCCCCACCGCGACGCCTCCGGCCGATCGTCCTGCGAAGCCACGCAGCCATTCAGCTCGCGCAGGCCGCCGGTGCAGCGCGCCAGGAGGTCTCAGATCCAGGGAGTGGGCGGAATGTGTTTTTTTTGGTGATCTAATGATGTATATTGCTTATTGAATGGGATTTAAATGGGATTTAATGGGATTTAATGGGATTTAATGGGATAATGATGGGATAATACTGGGACGTTTTTGGTGGTTTAATGGGATTTAATGGTGATGTTTATGGTAAATCTATGGTAAATTTATGGTAAATCTATGGTAAATATTCCACCAGAGGTTTCTTTTGTTGGTGGTTTACCCGGCCTGGTAACAATACAAAAAGCTATTGAAAATGGCCATTTATAGTGAGTTTTCCCATGAAAAATGGTGATTTTCCATAGTTATGTGGCTGTTTACCAGAGGGTAATGGGATTTAATGTGGGAAACTGGTTAGATTAGTTCTGTGGGAAACTGGTTGGATAAGTTATGTGGGAAACTATGGATAACTAATGTGGGTTGAATGACTGGTTGGTGGTGCAATAACCATCTTGAAAAATATGAGTTCGTCAGATTGGATCATCATCCCCAATCTGGTTGGGGAAAATAAAA
>Ga0126342_10012569_pt1 | contig 15087 bp, 12 predicted proteins | sample Cyp1metagenome_FD_92528 | JGI IMG/M metagenome (GOLD analysis project Ga0126342, IMG submission 92528) | Coral microbial communities from Lord Howe Island, Old Settlement Bay, Australia - Cyphastrea 1 metagenome | ecosystem: Host-associated > Invertebrates > Cnidaria > Coral ...
CACACCTCCCCATCAAAGATCATACCAGCCCACCCCTACATCAATCTGGCCTGTTGCTTCTTGTATTGCGCCTTTTGTTCCTTCCTTACCTCGTTCTTCTCCAGCTCCGAAGGCATGGGCATGGGCTCTCCAGGATTTTGTTTGGAATGCTGCTTTTTTCCCCCTTGGTTGGGTGCACATCCTCAATGTCTTTATGTCTGACAGAGACCTTCGGTGAATCTCCCGATGAGGTGTGCTCCATCTTCTGCTGACGCTTCCTCTGTGCTCAGGAGACCTGTTTTTGTCATCGGTTTTTGCAGAACTCGTGTGCATGAACTATACGATTAGTATCATATGCACTATAAAATCACTAGTGGTTATAAAATGTTACAAAATCAATGCAGCTATGATGTATTTATATCTGAGTAACTAATATCCATTCGTTAGTTAACAAAAATGGTGCTATCTCAACCCCTCCCCCACTTGTGGATCATCATCTTTGTGGTATCTTGACCCTTCGACATCCTTTTCATTCGCTGGGTAGTCAGATTTCCCCAAGAAGAAATGGTGTATTGAACAGATTGAACAGCGAAAACTTGGAGGTGACCTTATTATCACATGCTCAGTCTTGGATACTCTGCAGAATTTTCATGCTCATATATCTTATCTAGCTGGTGAATATAGGCTAGGCTCACATGACAACATATCCAAACATCAAGTATTCAATATGTTCAACCCAAATTGTTGATGGTAAATTACTATATCTCGCTTCAACCATGTTTGATTGATAAACTGATGTACTACCTATCGGTGGAGCCATTGATCTCTTCAATGATTGGTTTAGCTATAATTTCGAATCTGTTGATGCGAAAAACACCCCATAGGTTTCTTTATGTGTTCCATGTCAAAGAAGAGTTTTTGATCGTTACACATAACTTCGATTCTTAAATACCAACATTTCGATACATTTTCATGGATCTTTGATAGTCCACAAGTCCACAAACAAAGTGATAATTTTCTGGTTTTCGTTCCCTTTGTAGCCAAACAAACTAAAGGATATTTACTACCTACCCTTCTGGTTGGGGATGCAAACCATAATGTTTGCCAAACATTTCCCCCCGGGTTTGGCTCGCGGCCCCACGGAAGTCTCTCCAGGTCCAAAGCAGGACCTATCCTGACCAGCCTGTGGTGCCACAGCTATATGTTGGGTTAGAAACCCATGAACTACTGTTGATGGTTGCGAAATCCTGCACCACCAATTTTGGATGGTTGAAAGCCCAACAAAATAATGGGATGTTTACCACCGTTTTCAACTGGTGTAGGAATTCGCAACCATCCGCAGTAGTTCGATATAGCATGTGTCCTCGTTGGTGTTAGTTAAGTTAGCTAACGAACTGGGGCACCAGCTTGTCACCTTGTTCTGGTATTGGGGATGCTTCTTGTTCTAATTCTTAGGTCATAATTCTTCAATGAAAATTCATTATCATGTTTTTTTAGTATTAAATTGGACATTGCCCTACTTCAATTTTTTAGTATTCAATTCATTGTATTTAATTTCAATTCAATTTTGATTGGACATTGCCCTACTTATCCCATAGAAAGAACCAGTTTCTTTTTTCAGCCACAGGATTCGTGGGATGAGCCACCAAGGTTCACCATGGTTCCCCGCCTGTCCATCCCAAAAGGTCTGCCAGGCATTGCGACATCTCTCAGCCGCCTCCTGGAACCGCTGGAACCGGGCGTTTCAGGGCGTTGTTTCAGGGCGTTTTTCAACGCCAAGCACCAACTGATATTATTGTTTTTTTTTAATAAGGGATCACCATGGATAACGAATGTAGGGGTTATGAAAGTTATATAAGGTTGTGTTTCTTTTCAGGGATCACCATGGAATAAGGCATTTATTATTATTATTTTTTAAATAGTTATACGCTCATGGCCCTATGATCACTGCCAAGAACCATTTACCATCACATCCATCACTAATATTAGGCTGAATTGAATTTCCCCCATCTATGAAAGATGATCCCACTTAAAGGGTATATATATCCCAAGGATATTTGGGCGCCTGTTTCGGGCCTTTGAACCACCAACAACCACGAAGGGATTTTCGGGGAGTTGGCTGTCTATGCCTGTTAGAGGCCTTTGAGGAACTTCCCCAACAACCAAGGAACATGGATGAAACATGATGAAAAAATGAGTATCGATGAGATCGGGGGATACTTCACATACCTGGAGGTACAGATCTATTTGTGAGGTCTATTTACCATCTGGTTATTGAACATAGCCAGGGAAAATCACAATTTTTCATAGGCAAACCATCTATAAATGGGCCATTTCCCATGGCTATGTTAAATAATTAACCAGAGGGTAAGGTTTTTAAGGCCTACGCCAGGGAACATCACCATCAAACATGGCCTTATATGCAGTACCTCCAATTCAGGGTCCTGGATTTCCCATTGATCAGCATGGTGGTACAAAAATACAATCTGGTTGGTGGTTTTAACCATCTTGAAAAATATGAAGGTCAATGGGAAGGATTATCCCATATATTATGGAAAATAAAATTCATGTTCCAAACCACCAACCAGATATGTCATTAACCATTATTAAGCACTATTAACCATCATTAACCAACCAGCAACCAGCAATGGTTGATATCAAGAACTGACCAAATATCAGCAATGGGTTTCGAGATCTCAATAAGGAGTCAAAATTCAGCCAATGGAAGGGCCAACAACAGAAACATACAGAGATTTACATAGCGATTTTGAAGGACAATCATTCAAGGTCCTTGTTTTTGCTAGGGAAAGATTGCCACCTTGGGTGGTTCCATATCCCATGGTATTTTGGGGTGACCTAGTATATCCTAGTATGTGCACACTGGCAATCAGAGAAAGTATAACTGGTTGGTGGTTCCAACCCCTCTGAAAAATATGAAAGTCAGTTGGGCTGATTATTCCCAATATATGGAAAAATCCAAAATGTTCCAAACCACCAAGCAGTCATGTTGTTCGCAACCGATTTCAATTGGCTCAAGAAGATATCAGTGATATCAGCATCTGGCTGATGCACCAGCTTCTGTGAATCCTCTTTAAAAAGGGGTCAGGGAATTCTTTTTAGATACGGTATTTTAGAGTGAAGGCCCGCAAATATTTAATGTGTTTCTTCTTTTATAGCATTCTATAGCAACAAAATACGGTGGCTTTCTCATGTAACTTTTGTAGCATGGCCACATTCCAAGTCAGCAGTTCGTAGAAATTCAAATTCGTCAGCAATTCCAAGTCAGCAGTTCGTAAAGAGGGCTGCAGTGCCAAGAGAGGCCTCTCGCTGATCTAAAATGACATGCCCAATAAAATCGATATAAAGAGATCCTGGAAAAGCACTGGTTCCATTCTGCAATAGAATGCTCCAAACACTCAATTTTTTGCAGAAAAATAGAATGGATTTTTCCGGCTGTGCTACTCCGGCATCTTCGACAAAGAGCTCCGGAGCCTTCTCGTGCGTCTGGTCAATTGCTTCGCTCAGAATGCGGGATATTTCTTCCACGTGCCTTGCCGCGGCCTCCTTGCGCCAAAAGAGCCTCCGGAGGCGGAGGCGGAGGCGGAGGCACGCTGGAGGCGGAGGCACTGGCTGAAGTTTCGGTGGAACCAGTCGTGTATTTCTGTGATCCTTGTTTTCGAGAGTTTTGATAACCTTGGTGTAGCTTTACTGTTTAACTAACTTGTCTGTCATATCAGTTCCATAATTCTGTTGACGGCTACATGTATATATATATATATACATACCCCCTTTTTTGTGGGAGGTTTGGGGTAGATCATGGTAGATCTATTGGAGATGTCTTCTTCATTTTCCAAAAAAACCTCTGGTAATCACATGTGGCAAGGGATTTCCCAGCCATGCGGATGCTCCAGCCATGCGGATGATTCTTGGAAAATGTGGGGGTTTGGCGATGACTGAAGACCCACAGCATCTCCCTCTTTGTTTTTGTTTTTTAGAATTACAAGTTTAGTTTATGTCCTCTTTTAAGTCTATATCTATTCCATTTATGCCCAATTGTTTCTCCAAACCGATGAACGTTCCCTCTGAAATCCAAACAGCATTTCCCATAAAATCAAGCTCATTTAATTGATTGTGTCCTCTTCCAGTTGGCAAGATTACTGAGTTCATTTCCATGTTATCCCATATAGTCAATAGATTGATTTGACGGTCCATTTCTAGGAAATTGTGGTTTGTACCACTAAGTAAAGATGTTCCTGTAATTTTCTATCTACTTGTAGGGTATCTCAAAATCTTAGTAACACCTACATTTTTTCTTGTCCCAAATCTGGCTCATCAAATCAGCACCACTTGGTTTGTAATAATCTTTCCTCTAAACATCTCACAATATTAGGTTGGAATATTGGCAGTAATAATTAGTTTGAGAACATATTAAAAATATACTATCTCACAAAATTGGTTTGGAATATTAGTTTACACCCATAATATACAATCTTGTAGTGTACCCTATTGTTGGTTACGCGGTACGCGCGTGCTTTTTTGTAGTTTTACCGGTATTTGTCAATGAATGTGGCGGTAACATTGGGCATCCTTCACTTTGAAGCACCCGAAATGAAGAAAACGTTCATATTCCTAATTGGATCCACATTTATCGTGCTTACTTGCGTTTTTCCCACATGATTGCCACATCATATACCATGAACTTCCACGTCAACGACCCCTTTCAAATGATCGGATTAACAAAATTTCCAATTAACTATTGTCAATTGATGGATATATAAATCATGATATAATATTACCATAATCGAATGGATCAATTATGATATGACCATATACAGACCTTAATCAAGTAACAGCCTTCCCATCTTCTTGGAATTCTCGGATCATCGCGGCGACTACCAGCTTCACGGCTTCACGGCTTGTTTCTTGTTTATTCAACGGGGATAATTTTCACAATCAATATAGGATGGGCCCCCCCAGTTTGTTTGTTGGTTTATACACCATAACAACCAAAAAAACTTCCATTAACTAGTTCGTTGTATCTATCATAAACCATAGAATTCAGACACTTGTAAGGCAACTGAACGCTATCTTGGGGGCCCCGTCCTGTAGTTGTAAATCCATATGGGTTGATATTCTTCATATTCACTATGAACTTTCCCTTTCCCATTCATGAAACCTCCACATCTGGGTTGAACATTGAGGGGAAACTCCTTAAATATACTGGGCACTCATCATCATACTCTGCCCATTTTCAGACTGAAATCATTGGTGAATGCAATTTTTCGTGATTTAAGCATTTGCAACTGAGTTATCATATGTATATTGCTCACTTACTAAAGAACAACTGGTATGCTCTAGAAAACTCTTTTCCAGTAGATTCAGCGGTGATATCGCCATGCTTGGTGGTTTAAGCACCATTGCCACTTACTAACTCACCATCAGAAACGTGGATGACACTTCCCATGTCCCATTCCCCATTCACCGCTATACATATCCATAGTAAGTTGGTTTATAATCCCATTAACTATAGATATATCACCTATAAACCATAGTTATTGGAGTTATAAACCAACTTAGCTATCTAGGGGGCACCACCTTGTAGTAAATTGTTTTTTATTCCCATGTTTCATGGCCAAAAGCCACCATTTCGACGAATTCTCGATGCATTTCCTCGCAGTCTTCCGCAGTGGCATGGCTGGATCCAAGCCACGGAGCTGATGCCACCTGTCAGGTTTAGTGTCGTTGTTTGGGCATTCAGTTGGTGAATTTATACCTCCAATTTCACTATGGTTTATCATACCTATAACTATAGTTGATGGTTGAGAACTCCAATTTCACTATGGTTTATGAGTTTATGATACGCAAATAGCTAGTGTCTTCATGGGGGTTATAAACCAAATTATAACGTTTGGGGGCTCCACATTGTAGGAATATTTCATGAACCAAGGGTTACAGTGACATAATACCTAGCTGACATAAAGAGTTATTGTGGTTACTTTTAACCATCAAGAGTTATGGTCACTGTCCAAGTTTAAACATGTTTTCATGGCCAGTGACCATAACATACCATAACTGTTGATGTCTTTTTCAATGGTAGTTGTTGAAACCAATCAAGCAATGTCAACTAGTCACTGCCCAAAAATCATCCCTGTTGGACACACCTCCAAGTAATTAGTGAATCCTATTGATGATGATCAATGCCTTTGGAACTTAGAACTGTTTTTTTGGTCATATGTCTAGTACCCACGTTTTCAGGTGGTAAAATGTGGTAAACCATCAAGCAACCATCATCCAACCATCATGTAGCAATTAGAGACATATTTTACCATTGCCAATCTTAGATACCCTGCAAAAAAATAAGTTCTTTGCTGGTGAACGTAGATATTCCCATTAATACCAAAAGACTAGCTAGGATTAGTTTGTAACCATGTAAGATTGACCTAGTTACCGTATTTCTCATGATTGAAAACAACTTTTTTAATCCATCAACCGTCGAAGGTCAACTCGTGCTCAAATAAGTGGCTGCTCCCCAAGAAGACCAAGTCCCAATGTTAAACCGAACTCTCGCCCTTTCCTTACCATTTTTGATGATTAAATCCCAACAACCAACTGATTTTTGTGAACAATCACCATGTTTGAGGGTCAAATCATATTAATTCTCTATGTGGTTAAATTCTTTCATGTCTCAATGATATTTTCATCTTTCGACAGTGAAACCACTCGCGCTTTCAGCCGATAGCAACCCCCAAACGGAAAGAAAAAGTGCTTCCAGGATTCTACAGATCGAAAATCTACCACATATTTCCAGCTTTAGGATGGTATAGATCGAAAATCTACCACAGATGTTCCAGGTTTTCTCAACTTTTCAGCATCTTTTTTTGGGTGGCTACCCTCTGGTAAACTAACATAACTATGGAAAATCACCATGTTCAATGGGTAAATCCACTATTTCTATCACCATTTTCAATAGCTATTTGGACCGAACCAGAGGGTACTTAGATGGGCCATGGGATTAACTAACTGGTTAGTAACTGGGGATAGAACCCTCTACATCCCAAATATCATCCATTTACTAACTAGCTAACTAACTCCATGGCCCATCTAAGTACTTGTCGCTATATCTTTTGATGACGCCTTGACGCCTCGACCCGGCAACCCTGGACACGCCTCGGGCGGTTGATCCCCCGCCAAGCTGAGCAGGTACGATCCGCTGCTGCGCAGCGCGTGCGCTGACCACACGGAGGTGGCGCGCAGCTGTTCGCCCGGGGTGCCTGGGACACGGTGGTGCAGGTTGTGAAGTTGGCAACTGGGATTAACCCTTATCTAACAACAGATGGAGTAACAACAGATGGATTAGCCACAGATGGATTAACAACAGATGGATTAGCAACAGATGGATTAGCAACAGATGGATTAGCAACAGATGGATTAACGCTAACAACTGATAACTTATCACTAATTTATCTATTGTTAGATATGGGGCTAACAAAACAGATGATCACTATTTATCGGATTAACCATTGGGTTAACCACAATTTGAAATGGATTAACAACAGATTTTTGTTATGATGGATAATAACTGGTTGGTGGTATACCTTACCTACCCCTCTGGAAAAAATGAGTTCGTCAGTTGGATGATGAACTTCCCATATATTATGGAAAAATAATGTCCCAAACCACCAACCAGTATAAGGCTAAGAACTTATCTAACAAACAGATGAAATATTACCACTAGTAATAACTAATAGTTTGAGCGATCGCTAATAGTAATAATCACCTCTAAGATACCACTAATGGTAATATTACCCACTGACAGTTAAATATATATATATATGATTCACTGATAGTCGGCAATAGTTGGCAAACAGAAGTCTAACAACTTACTTATCTAGCAAACAGCTGACATTTGACCACTAATAACAACTATAATAATTGTAATCATTTGTAATCATTAAAGGTAATAATTACCTCTAATATACAACTAATAGTAATATTATCCACTAACAGTCTAACAGTAATATATATATATATATATATATATGTGTATTTGACACTAGTAGTTGACAATGGTAAATATCACTTCAATGGGGCGTTTTCGGGAACATCTTACCGGAAACCATCCAATTATCCCTTCAGAAATATGGGGGTGTTCATGAATATCTAACAAACAGATGAAGTACTACGACTTATTAGCAATCATTAATAGTAATAAAAATAGTGGTCAACTACTGTTATCTAACAACTATAATGGTCAAGAGATGGAATGATATTGGAGTAAGCAACCATGACGAATGAATACAATAATCAATAGTAATAGTATTGTGACATATGCAACTATTTATACCAAAGAACGATTAAAAAATCATGGTGCTAATGTAATTATCGCAGTAGTTACTCAAAACAGTTACAACTTGACGACACTAAGTATGATCATGGTGGTGGATGAAAACCAGAACATGATGGTTTGCCTTTGTAGGGTTACTTCATCCCACTTGGTAAGTAGATAATAACCCTAGTTAGAAGTCGATCAACCCTTCTTATCCCGCTTATAGCCAAGGATATATATCCTAAAGTAAATTCTCTTCGTGCAAGGGATCCAGCAGGAAATTTCCGTAGACATCTGTGGCAAAACTTTGCACGTATATACACACTAGGATGCAACTTTCCGAGCAAAGTACACCAAAGGGCTTGCGATCTGTTGTGGTGTCAAAGGAGTCCACACTCTTGCAAGCATATGACGACAAACCAGTCTGTAAGGTTCGGTTGAAGCCTGCAGCGATTTGACTGCTATCTCCACATTCTTTCCATTTATTGATCCTGAGATCAAGCCAATGATTATCAATGACCAGGATGGGATAACTTTTAAATTCAGCACATTGTCCTGTGGGCTCCTGCAGGTGCCATCGTCTGCAGCCCACGTCTAGAGAAGTTGAATTCTTGTAGGTGCAGGGAAACAAGCCATTTGAACCGAAAAATCAAACCATATCATATCCATTCACACGAAACAACCTTGGTTTAGTAGGGGGTCTATTCTTTGGGGGTCCCATACCCTGCGGTTTTTTTCATAAACAAACCCAGGGGACCACCCCTATTTGTAGATCATCCTCCTGTGGAAACGATGGGTTTTCTAGATCTTTCTGTACGTTTGCTAATGGGATTCCGTCAGATACTGCTTGTTTGAGAGGAGTCTTGCCAGAGCTACCCTCTGGTAAACTAACATAACTATTGAAAATTGCCATTTATAGTGAATTTTCCCATTTCAAATCGTGATTTTGCATAGTTATGTTAGTTTGCCAGAGGGTATTGATTTTTTCCATGTGCTGAAAAATCTTAATCAAATGTTGCCATTGTATACATGATTGGTGAATATGAGCAATATTCCATATTCAAATAACCGATATTCGCCAACCCTTATCAAAATTTGGCAGGTAAATCTATCAAATAGTGTGGTAAACCCCCACACATAAACCATCCCAAATTTTGGGTGGTATACAAATTGGGAGGTTTCTCAATTGGGTTTACCCCGATTTTTTTCGTCGGAAACCGGATTTACCAGTTCAGTGTACTATCACCAAAATTGATGCATCAACCTATTGAGATTACCAGCAGAATCCAGTAACATCCCTCAACCGCATTATTAATGCAACACCAAAACAGGTTAAGTTCCAATAATTCACCAACCTGAGAAGGTTCGGCTGCGAAAAAAATTGTCCCTTTCTTAAGAGATCAGTCCAGGCATCGAGGTGAAGTCGCATCATTTATCCAGATTCTTGTCAAAACACATCCCGTTATATCCCTTTTTTTCACCGGGCAAAATGCAGAATTTCACACATGAATCTTTGATCATTTATGATAATTTCCTACTTCCTGGCTTAGAATCCCTATTTTAGTTGGCGAATATGGGTACTCCAAGATTCCAATGGTTTATTGTCATTATCCCGCCCAATCAAACCACTGGAATCATCAAAACCATTTGTGCTCCATTTTCAATGACCATTTTGATTCCATAATGACAATAAACCATTGGGACAATGGGATAAAACTATGTTGTACTCCGTGTACAAGCAAAGCCAGGTCATTGATGATTCCCATTTGTTGATGATTTATCCGGGATATCCCCATTCTCCCCGGCAACAAAATCAAAGTATTTGACAGGGAAATCCCATAATAAACGCTAGCACATATCACACCCAAATCCCAATAAATTGGCAATTCCTATCATTAAGTTCATGTGAAATTATTACTATATACCAAAATCCCATATTATTCCCATCTTTGTCAATTCGCCCAGCATGTTCCAACCGTTGTAACCGCCTTGCCTCTGAAGAACAAGTCCAAGGTCACTGAGCTGAAACCCGCTGCCAGCATCGTGGACCTGGGAACGAAACCGTGATGAGATGACCTGCAAATTCACCAATGACCACGCCAGGAAGTGGCCCCTGGTTGTATTTGTTGGTTTAGGTTACCCCATCCACTGCATATATATATACATATATATATAACTATATAATTACAATTATATATACAATGTGGTGCCCCCAAGATGGCTAACTTGGTGAACATAACTCCAATGTCACTATGGTTTATGGTACTTATAGCGAACTAGTTACTGGGGCGAATCTAAACCAACTTATAACTGGGGGGGCCTCAAATAATTGGGGGATGGTGATGTCACAAGAAATGGTGATTTCCATGGAGATCTCAGGAGAACTTCATGATTTTAATGGGAATTGTTTAATGATTATCACTGAAATTTAAAGATATCCATTGGAGTTGCTGGTGATATTTTGAGACAGTGGCTTGGACGAAACATCCCGGTGCCAGAGAATTAGATGGGAGAACTTGCAGGAAGGCGTTATATTTGATGGCAAAGCTGCACTTGATGGCACTAGCTATTGTTTCCTGTGGATGCTGTGGATATTGTTCTTATTTTGGAAGAAAACTACAGCCCACTCATGTAAACAACACCATTGATGCCCTTGGACATTTATCCCAGTTGGCAACTGAACAGTGCCCCGTTTTGCCTGCACAAATACGATGGGAAATGCCCTTCGATAATCAAACAGAGCAATGGAACACCCACCACAAATGGAGGTTTATAGGTGGGGAAATCATCTCCAAATAGAACAATTTCCATTGCCATGTTTGATAGCCAAAAGGTAAAAACAAGTTAAATGAAACCACAGACCATGTTTCGTCGATTAGCCCATCATTTACATGTCCATCATACCGAAAAAACATCATTCACAATTACTTTGCTTCGGGTGATCCCCACCATGGCATTTCAAGACATATATTTGGACATATATTCTGACATTTTACCTGGCAATCTATCTGCTATTTATTTTGACAATCTATTTGGCATTCTACCAGACATATATTCCGACTTTCTATCTGGCATTCTATCTGACATTTATTCTGGCATTCTATCTAACGTACATTCCGACATTCTATTTGGCATTCTGTCTAACATATATTCTGACAGTCTATCTGGCATATATTCTGACACTCTATCTGACATATATTCTGGCATTCTTTCTGCCATTCTACTTGATATACATTCGCAGATTCTTTGTGCTCAAGGTCCCGCAGGGACCACTGCGATCTAGCGCTTGCAGTTGAGGTCCGGCGAGGCGGAGGAAGGAGGAGTAGAGCTGACATAAAATCTAACGACCCTCACCTGAAGGTGGAAAAATACCGACTAACGATGGTGCACCCGTTGTTGAAATGAACCTTTGTTATTCCCCCAGTTCTTCAACATTTTGGTTATGCCCACTATTTAAACGGTCGATAATGTATATATCAAAAACCCACACTGTATACCCAATAAATAAGAAACAATTACGTAGCACGTGCCCGTGTGCCCAATATTAAAATCAAATTATTGCACCATTGGCGTGATATATCTCAATGAGTACCAACATGTTTGGCCAATGATAGGTCATTTGCCAGTACTTTGTTAACTACAAACCCATTATCCCAAGTCATCTACATCAAATTTCATTGGCATCATTGTCGTCATTCAATTGATGAACATACATACATGGTTGAAACCCCATGTGCCATTTAACAGCTATGCAACTTCCCCAAATTATTGATATACAAGGCGGTCCCCCCCAGTGACAAGTAGGTCTAATAGCCGTCATACCTGTAGCTAACAAACTGGGTGGCAGCATCGGTTGCCAATACTCTTTCTTCCCGTGCGACGGTTTTTTTTGGTAGCGACAGCCAAGTGGGCACCCTGCTATCAAGAGGGCCTGAATGTACGCCTGGATAGCTTCGGCTTGTTGCTTGGCAAAACCTGCTCAACTTCTAACTGGGTTTGGGTTCTCCTCCTGCAACTCAACCGGGCATCACCAGCTGCTCGGACACCAGAGCTCTGGTGTCCGAGCACTAGGAGCTGACATCGCTCACCTCGGCATTCCGGGCTTGGGACACAAAGCTTCCATATGCATGGACTCCAAGGGCCCATGTTACCACACTTGGGGCTTGAACCTGGTTCACCAAAGAGGGCATGATCGCTGTTTTCATCCCTGACATTGTTGCCTTGGAAAACAACGCGACCTTTGATTTTTCTTCTTGGGTCATCAGGAGGAAGCTTTGAGCCCTTCTCATAGCAAGCCTCAAAGTTTTGTCTGAGATGCGCTGTCTGCCCTGTTTTTTTTTGGTTTCGTCTACGATGCTTTTGTGCTCACGAACATATCAAACCATCCACCAGATCCTGAGAATACTATGCTACAAGGTAAATAACCGTTATTTCCCATGGCGACAGCCCAAGCCTGAGGACTTACAGTAGTATCCCTTCTTGGACTTATGATTCCGCGTCAAGCATCAATCAACCAGCATCCTATCATCATAGGTCAATTGTCCCCCCATTTGCAAAACACTAGCCATTTAAATATACCACCTAAGTAAATAACAATTTTATTATAATGTAATAGGTTCCCATGGCAATTTAAAACCAACTCTTTGAGCCAACGCTTAGAAGGGCATTTCCAGTTGTAAGTGATTCCCATGGTATATCATGCTCAAAAAAGTACCCTCAACTGCACCTGCAAGTGGGGTGGTGTTATGATGGACTAGATTAGATTTCATGATAATAATAATTGTTGTCGCATGTCAAAGCAACGCCTAATAACACCCAATCGTGATATCGAAACCCCAAACTGGATTTGAAACCTCCAGCCACTTATAACTTGGTCGACTGCTCACTTAACCTAGTTCGTGAAAAATCTCCCTAATCCACCTAACACTTTAGACTTATGTTCGCCAACTTAGCTAACTAAATTCCATGAAATCCCCAGCCAAAGAACCCTGCAACTGCACCCCCAAGACACGTGAGATCCCATGAGGGCGTGAAAGCCGAGCCGAGGAGCTTCATCTGCAAGGAACGGCGGCATTCCTCCGTCTGCTTCTGGAACTCGGCCAGGCCCTGACACGGATCATCCAAGAGCAATCGCGCAGGAACCGTGGGTAATAGACTATATATATATATAAATACATATATGTTTATTTGTGTGTCAAATTATACTTTCCATTATTTCAGCTTATTTATCTATCTATTTAAACATTTATGGAAATGAAAATCATATTTATATTTTTCTATTTATATTCAAATTCAAATTTAAATATGTATATATATATATTCGAAACTTTGATTTATATGTCAATTTATCTATGTAAATTATTTTTATATCTAGATTTAAATTTAAATCTATATTTTAATCTATATTTATCTGTTTGTTTATATTAATATTTATACTTAAATTTAGATGTACGATTATATTTATTTTAAACATAAACCATTTTGATATACATATATATGTATATATAGGGACCTGACAGCGTCCCTTTCTGTATATATATATATACACACTGATCTATTTATGTATACAATCCAAGTAATATATATTTATACAAATACATATGTATATATAATGAAAAAATAAACAAAACATAAATAGTTAAAGAAACAAATAAATAAACAATGCTAAATAATCACGAAGGTATAACCACCACTCATATCCGCCGACCCCGGCCAAAGCAAGGGGGAGCGTGCTAGGGAATAAGAGTTTCCTACCCCAACGACAAAAAGCAAAAAAACAACAAGGACAACAAGGACAACAAGGACAATACGGGAAACAAGGACAACAAGGACAACAAGGACAACAAGGACAACAAGGACAACAAGGACAACAAGGACAACAAGGACAACAACGACAAGAACAACAAGGACAACTGCTGCTGCTGCTACTACTACTACTGCTACTACTACCACTACCACTACCACTACCACTACCACTACCACTACCACTACCACTACCACTACCACTACCACTACTACTACTACTACTACCACCATCTACCATCTACCATCTACCATCTACCATCTACCATCTACCATCTACCATCTACCATCTACCATCTACCATCTACCATCTACTGCTGCTACTACTACTACTACTACTATCTACCATCTACCATCTACCATCTACCATCTACCATCTACTACTACTACTACTACTCCTCCTCCTCCTGCTGCTGCTGCTGCTACTACCGCTACTACTACGACGACGACGACGATGACGACCACCAGCAGCAGCAGCAGCACCACCACCACCAGCAGCACCAGCACCAGCACAAGCCTGGAGTTTGTGCCTGTTGTCCACGATTTACTCTCGGATCACCGTCGGTTTCACCCGAGGCTCCTGTCTCTCTTGCGAATTGCTGCTTCAGACCATCAGCACCACGAGCCTCGGGAATCCCAGGGTGAACGTGAACTGCTTCTCCCCCATCATCTGCAGCGGATGTGCCGCCATAGCCTCGTTTCCAGAAACATTTCCACACTGCTTCCACAGTTAGAGGCCACCGACGCAATTTCAATGGACAAAAATCATCCCTTCGTCGCTCGCCATATTGCTTCACATGGAAACTTTGCAGCATGTCTCTTCATGTATACCCCTAAGCGATAGCTAAGTTGGTTTTTACCTCTAAGAACTATGGTCTATGATACTTTTAACAAAAGTATTCATAGGGTTTAAAACCAAATTTTAACTGGTTTGATGGTACACACACATATATATATATGTATGTATGTATGTATGTATG
>Ga0126342_10012570_pt1 | contig 15085 bp, 18 predicted proteins | sample Cyp1metagenome_FD_92528 | JGI IMG/M metagenome (GOLD analysis project Ga0126342, IMG submission 92528) | Coral microbial communities from Lord Howe Island, Old Settlement Bay, Australia - Cyphastrea 1 metagenome | ecosystem: Host-associated > Invertebrates > Cnidaria > Coral ...
AGGGGGACGGTAGGGGGACGGTAGGGGGACGGTAGGGGGGCGGTAGGGAGACGGTAGGGGGACGGTAAACGGTAGGGAGACGGTAGGGAGACGGTATAGGGAGACGGTATAGGGAGACGGTATAGGGAGACGGTATAGGGAGACGGTAGGGAGACGGTAGGGACGGTATATAGGGACGGCAGGGATGGTACGGTAGGGACGGTACGGTAGGGACGGTACGGTAGGGACGGTACGGTATAGGGACGGTACGGTATAGGGACGGTAGGGAGGGTAGGGACGGTAGGGGCGGTAGGGACGGTAGGACGGTATAGGGACTGTAGGGACAGTAGGGACGCCGTCGTGCAAGATTTTCTATGGGGACGCGAGGGACGTGAGGGACGTGAGGGACGTTGGGTTACTGGCTGTGGGGTGCGCAGTGGGCTGTGGGATCCTGGCGGCCGCACACAGCACAAATCGAAAGACAAAGAAAATGGGAAACACTGATGGGATGACCAGAGCAAGACCGTATAGGAACTGCCTGTCCCCAGCCTTCCACGCGCATCAGGCTCGGTCTTGGCATCCTCGGCAACAAGATTCCAAATTGAACCAGGCGGGCTGTCATAGAGTCACGGAATCAGAAGTTTCGGACTTGGGGATTGTGCACTTCATCCTGAGTTTGCTGCATAGCCATGCAGCAACCTCGAATCCTCACCACCCTTTGCCAACAGGATGCTCTGGCTGTTGAAGACGACAATTCCGTCGTTACAGGTTCAGCGGGCGCCGGCTCCTCCATATCCACTGCAAAGTAGCGCACTGAAAGAACAAGCATGTCAGAGGACATGCATCTGACTACGAAAGGAAACCGGCGATGCCGGCGATGTGCAAAAATACATTACTGTTTGCGGAGCTTGTGCCATTTTGGGGGCCTCTATCTGCCTCCCATGTCCCATGAGTGAGCCGACAGCAGCAATGAAAAAGCAACCAAACTGCTGTGTCTGGTGGCCCACCAGGTTCATCATGGACACTTGGAACCCTTGAACATCTACAATCCATCGCGCTGGCGCTGACATGTTGATGCCAAATTGAATTAAAAGATGCAAAGCCACTGTTTCCTAAAGCGAAACAAATACAGCGCCCTCATCTACACCACCAACACGATCACCACCACCAGCAGCAGCATGGCCACTGGCAGCAACAGCAACGGCAACAACTGCAGCAGCGGCAGGGGAGCTGTGGAGCAGCCGACCATGAGGAATCTCAGGTTTGGGCTCTCTTCACACTTTCAATTTTTTTCGGGGGAAGCGGTCTCCTGCATAATATTCGTGCTGGGCCCCTGCGCCTCGGCAGCAGGAATCTTACCACCTGCCGGATAGCAAATATTGAAAACAACACTGAACCGGTGCCGGCTTCCTTCACTTCCGACTGATCCCTTCTCACCCAGCCTGACAGTGCAGAAGCTCTCTTCACTGGACCTCAGACTCTTGAAGAGATATATGATATGGTGCATCATAAGGCAGCATGTTGCAGTCTTGTGCGCACCTGACGTTTGTGCGTATGCCGTGCTACAGTCAGTCGCTGAGGACAAGGTTTACGTCGCCATTGTATGCCTATGTCATATTTCCAGTCGTGTGAAACCAGCCCGAGCTGCCTTGAGACATGCCATGCTTCTCCACATCCTCCGCACATTGACGAAGATGCAGCAGGCACCGCACGAAGAGGTCAGGAACCAACTGCAGCATCCATCACTGCGGATGGTACAACTGCACTGCAGGATACTGCAGGCAACATCTGCTATTGACATGCAAACCAGTGGTTCGCATTGATGATGTCTTCCTTCAAGCAGTTGCAAATGACTGTGTGCCGTGCAAGGACGCTCCGTGATAGCTTGTTCAGCGCTAGCTCTGTATTTTATGGCCTGTAAAGCCGCCGCGCAGTTTACCCCTTCGACTACGCGCGACATCAACATGCAAAGCGTGCGAATCCATGCACCAGCATGCCAGGTCTCAACCTTGGTAGCTTCACGCCGCTCCTACCACGCCTATTCAAAAAGTGAGATGAAGTGAATGCAAGAACGGTCGTTGCAAAGTTTTCTCGCCGTGTGTCCTGTATACTTGAAGCCTCCGGGGGGATACGGTGCAAGTGTACTTGGTTTGCGCCAAAGAAATGATGAAACTATTGATCCAAAAATAGTGATTATCCCAGCAAGAGACCCAAACAGTGTGGGGGGAGTGGGAGGATAATCTATAACGTTGTTGATGATGATGATGACGACGGCGGTGAGGATCATGATGAGGGTGAGGATAACCATGATCGGCCCAAAATCTAGGACCACACTTTGCGCGAGCCTGCGCAGTCGAAATCACTCAAAATTTCACAAGAGCCACTTGATACGGAAATTTACAGGAAAAATGCCACGCCCCAGAAGAAGACCAAACCCGCGGACCACACTTTGCGCGAGCCTGCACAATCGAAATGCACTTCAACATTTCGCAAGAGCCACTTTTTACGGAAATTTACAAGAAAAATGCCGCGCCCCAGAATGAGCCCAGAACGCAGAAGCACACCTTGCGCGAGCCTGCCCAGTCGACATGCACTTCAACAGGTCGCAAGAGCCACTTTAACCATACGGAAAAAAGCCGCGCGCCGCCCACACTTTGTGCGAGCCTGCGCAGTCGAAACGCATGTCAAGATTTCACAAGAGCCACTTTATACTTTATACAGAAATTTAGAGGACATGTAGCCAGCATTTCTACCCTAAGCATTAGAACATCCGAGTTCGAGTTGCAGAGGGCATGCACAATGTAGCCGCTAGTGAAAGCAAAAAGCGCTGAAATTAAACAGGACAACATGAAGTGCACAAATCATGCGCACATACAAGTCATAAATCCCACCCTGAGAAAGAAGCACGGAAACCCGAAGACCCTGAACCTAATTAGCAGCCCCACCCCAATCGAAGTTTCCCCAATTAACTCTTCTGGAAGGTATTCTGGGTATTTTCCCTGGTTGATGTCTTTGGTGTGTTTCTTGCTGTTAGGGGTGGTCACTTGTTGCAAATTGAAAAAACTAGATCCTGAACCTGCAGTCCCTTCATGACATCTTGTTCGATATGCCTCCAAAACAATCTCACCAAGGGGGTAGTCCAGAAACACGCCGACACCTGAATTAAAAACATGTTTGAACTCGCAAAAGAAAATCCCCCAATGTTTGAAGCCCTCCTAACTCATTCAATTTCAACTGCAATCACTCCAAGTCAACTTGTGTAACTCAACTTCCAAATCAAATTGAATTCAAGCTAAGGACTCCGTTCAAATTAATACATCAGCTTAGACTCCATCAAAGCCAAGTCAAATTCAACTCAAGTTCAGTTCGATATCGGCTCAATCACAAATCAGTCGCAGACAATATACTACATGTTAGGGCCCTCGGGGTGGACATTGTGTTTGGGGATACGTGCCCTCTGTTGGGGTGGTATGTCAACACAACGCATCTGCAACAACGTCTTTTTTATGTAGAAGTCTGGACAAGTTTTTACAAGCGAGAAACCCTGGATCCATAGGAGAGTTGTGACCTTGAAGCAGGACAACCCAGCTCATGACAACCCAGGCGCTATGATTATTGAAAGAGCAGCCTTGCACAGAACACTAGCACATGAAGCAGTGGGAAATATTCGAAATAAAGGATCCCAATGCAAGAGGTGGCCGAGAACAATGTTTGCTGTTCGACGAACTGCTTAAGGCCACTTGTGGATTGGGCGTTTCGCTGGCATCCATACACCAAAACCACAAAAACTGGAAAAGAAAATGAGGGAAATATATAGAACATGTAAGATGCTGCTAATTCTGCCATGTCAAAGATGACGTGATATCGAAGTAATGACGTTGATTGTTTTGTTTATATACTGCGAAGGGCCGGACTCCCAACCAGCGTCCGGGCAAACCGAGATGATGATGATGATCATCATCATCATGATGATGGTGATGATGAAGATGACGACGACAATAATGACGACGACGCCAATGATGATGATTTTGACGAATCTGACGAAGAAAGAAACCTTAATAGCGGCTGTCTGTCTATCTGCGCGCGCTGCAAGGTTACGTGCATTGCTTTGTGCGAACACCTCCTGCACAGAGTACGCTGACCGCGTTTTGCAGCATCTTGCATAGCTCTCGGCCCAATTCCTACCAGGGGTTGAGCTGCCCGGGCAAGTGCAACCTGGTGTCGTTCATGGATTGTCATCTCTCGCCGGCAATGGTGGGCACTTGTTGGTCGGGCCTCCTCCGTGGTGGCAATCAGTGGAGCGACGCAGGCCCCGGATCTGCATTGGCTTTGGCGCATGGCCAATTGGGCAAGTGGAGCCAGAGACCACGATCATGATCTACGATGCCAAGATCTCTTGGGATGGTGGCGCGGTGCTCTACATGGACGAGCTCACGAAAGGAGTCCTCATCCCATTGAAAGAAGCTTGTTCCGGAATTGGCTGCATGAGGATGGGGGCTACTTTTCTTGGACTTCGCTGCATCTCTTCCATGGGCATTAACCCCAAGGTCATTGGACATCTGCGACTGGGAAATTCAGATGGCAAACAACTTCAAAGACATATTGGCTGCGCGGACGTGCTGCATTCACCGCATCATGATCTTCGAGCAACGCTACCCCTTCACTTGCGGAACAATTGCTTTGCTGCATCTGCGGCCACTGTCTAGGCATCTGGACTCGATCGGCATGCCCATGAACTGAGCTGGCATTGCTTGCTTCTCATGCTCTTCCCGGACCGTTGGATACTGCGAGCAGGAGCGCTTGGCGATCTCTCTCAGGAAGAGAAGGAGATTGCCTGGGGGCTTCGAGAGCTGCTGCAGCAACGTGGAGTTCCTGGACATCTCACAGAAGAGGGCGCACTCATGTGTCTCAGCAAGATCGGTGCCTTTAAGCTCAAGAATGCCCTGGAAGCCAAAGACGCTTGGGGACAGCTCAAAGCATTGGGTTCCGCTCCGAGGGTGAACTTCCCCTGGATCAAGCCGGTTGAACTGGAAGAGCAGATCAAAAAGAGGACCCAAACCAAGTTCAAGATCAATCCTTCCAACAAGAAGTCCGCCAAAGGGAGAAGGGCAGGTAGCCAACCAGTCATTGTGGACCTATTGGATCCGCACTTGATCGAGGGAACCTTTGTGGCGGAAGATGAGCAACCGTTAACCCAGCTCAAAATATCGGAGGTTGGAGCGAACAGCTGTGGCATTGCCTTTGGGCAACTTAGTGATGTCCAGCCGTACTTGCAACTGACCACGGCACCTGTTCCAGTTGCTGCGCAGGGGCTGCTTCCGGTCATCAATCTTCGCTTTCCAGCCATCTTCAAACCCACAGGTGAAGCCATCCTGATTGAGGGATCTCTCATTCAATTGGGGGACCAAACAATCCACCGCGTGTCAAATGCGAAGAAGATCCAGACTGAGGAGTTGCCCGCAGTGGTCCTGAACATCAGTGTCTTCAGGGACGAGTGGCCGCATAGCTGGGAATCGTTCATTCCATCGCCGGTCAAGGCAATCCTCGGGAACTTTCCTGCCTTTGTGCTATGCAAAGGAGTGAGTTGTGGTGATGGATGCAACAGATTCCACCGGCCAGTTGACGCGGAGCTGGGATCGGTCATTGCTGATGTATGGAACAGACTATGGCTTTCATTGCGGGGCAGAAAGATGCCAGCAGCTGAAGCAGATCTGTTTCAGGTGTACTTTAGAACCCCGCAGGTCTGCCTCTCGACATTACATTGCCTTTCTGGAAGCGCAGGGCTTTATGTCGAACCCAGGTCAGTTGATGACCGCACCGCAGACCAGTCCAGGCGGTCATCTGGCTTCCTGGACCCACACTAGCAGAAGCACTGCACAGGCAGAAGACCATTGAGAGGACTTTTCCGGTCACCAGATTCGGCAGCAAATATGTGAGGGTGCTGGTCAAGGAGGAGCCGCAGATTCGTGCAAAGCTTGGGGCTAAAAAATCCCAACCGAGGGTTCAAGTGCAACAGATCTATGAGATGAGGCCGCTTTCTCATGTGACGACTCGCAAGGGTCTGGCACAAGTTCTTTCTGAGCTTGGATGGGCTGCCAAACCTGTACAACCTGGACGCTCAGATGCCAGTGGCATGAGCTGGAAAGCGGGTGCAGAGCACCAGCACCAATCATCCAGACCTCCATTGGTGAAATTACGATCTCGCTGCAGAAGCAGGTGATCGCCGACTCGCCCATCCAGATGGTTTTTGAGTCCACCAGAACTCAAGCTCACATCCGTCGACAATCACAAGATCGGGGAGCACGAAGTGATTACCGACGCATGGAGGAAAACAAGGAGAATGTGAAGCCGTATCCGGCTCAGGAGAATGGTGCAAATCGTGGATCCATGCGGACCCTTGGGGGAAGTATCAGAGACCAGGCCAACAAGATGGAGACACCCCCATGCAGGTGATGCCCAAGCTGGAATCGATTGAGGAGAAACTTCGTGGTGAGATCTCCACGGTGGTTGCGGAGGCCACGGAGGGAAGATTTGCCAAAATGGAGGTCGATCTGGCAGAGATGCGGAACCAGCAGTACAAGTTTGAGAGCTGGTGTCATGAAGCAGGTCAAGCCCAGCAACATGAGAAAGGAGATCAAGTCGGGATTTCAGAACATTGAAGCCGTCTTGGTCAAGCGAAGTAGGACAGAATGACAAACGGGCCTCGAGTTGGTGGGCTCGAGGTGCCGAGCCATGTCTTTTCATGCACCACGTTCACAAAGCTTTTTTGGGAGACAAGGGGAGACAAGACCCTCGGGAAGGCGGACACACCATCGAACACAGGCACACATGCGGGGAGACAGTGGGAGACAAGGGGAGACAAGACCCTCGGGAAGGCGGACGCACCATCCAACACAGGCACACATGTGGGGAGACAGTGGGAGACAACGGGAGACAAGGGGAGACAAGACCCTCGGGAAGGCGGACACACCATCCAACACAGGCACACATAATGGGAAACAGTGGGAGACAAGGGGAGACAAGACCCTCGGGAAGGCGGACACACCATCCAACACAGGCACACATGTGGGGAGACAAGGGGACACAAGACCGTCGGGAAGGCGGACACGCCATCCAACACAGGCACACATGTGGGGAGACAGTGGGAGACAAGGGGAGACAAGGGGAGACAAGGGGGGACAAGGGGAGACAAGGGGAGACAAGACCCTCTCGGGAAGGCAGACACACCATCCAACACAGGCACACATGTGGGGAGACAGTGGGAAGCAGTGAGAGACAGTGGGAGACAAGGGGGGACAAGACCCTCGGGAAGGCGGACACACCATCCAACACAGGCACACGTAATGGGAGACAATGGGAGGCAAGGGGAGACAAGACCCTCGGGAAGGCGGACACACCATCCAACACAGGCACAGACAATGGGAGACAGTGGGAGACGTACAAGGGGACACAAGGGGAGACAAGACCCTCGGGAAGGCGGACACACCATCCAACACAGGCACACATGTGGGGAGACAGTGGGGGACAAGGGGAGACGAGACCCTCGGGAAGGCGGACACACCATCCAACACAGGCACACATATGGGGAGACAGTGGGAGACAAGGGGAGACAAGGGACCATCCAACACAGGCACGCATGTGGGGAGACAGTGGGAGACAGTGGGAGACAAGGGGAGACAAGGGGAGACAAGGGGAGACAAGGGGAGACGAGACAAGACCCTCGGGAAGGGCGGACACACCATCCAACACCAAGGCGGACACATTAGAAAGCATTAAGAACCCCTAAAACAAAAGGTATTTGTATGAATGGACCCCAGGCAAAACACCACACTGAAAGGGATGTCGTAGAAACGTGTCGTCACGAAGTTCGGTTTCGAATGTCCAGCTGACTAATGTCTCACAAGGTGCGAAGCTGCCCACCACAGCGGCATCCGTAATCCAGTGCAGCCGGTCCCTTCTGAAGTGGCAATGCAGAAATCTACGCAACGCGTTGTTGCTTGAAACGCCCGCAATGCAGCTTGAGGGGCAACTGCTACCCGAATAGACATGATTCATCTGTCCGCATACCCAATTGCCATGTGATTAGCATGACTGCAAACATTTCTGAGATGATTGACTCTCATATTGGGTGCGTGCACATATATAATATAGTTCCACCCTGGATATATCAGACATCAAGAAGTGTGACTGCGATCGATATGTTTGCAAGTAAGTTCCGACAGGTTCCACAAAACTACTCTGCTCTTGCGGAAACATTTGGAAAAATACACGGTCATGTTTGTGCTTGCTTGTTTTGCCAACTGCCATTTTATTGACAAGACTGCAAATCTTTTCTGAGATGATTCAATCTGATACTGGGTGTATACACATATATGTATAAATATAGTTCCACGGTGGATATATCAAATATCAAAAAGTGTCACTGAAATCGATGTGTTTGTGATCAAGTTCTTGACAGGTTCCACAATTTTTTATGCTCTTGCAGAAACATTTGGAAAGTACACGGTCGTGTTTGTGCTTTCTTTTGCCGCAGTGGGTTGGTCTAAGGTCAATATACATTTTGGTTCAACCCATTCACTTTTCAGACTCGGCCGCTGTCGCGTATTGTTGTTATGCTACGCTGCGTAAACTACGCCGCCCTTACTTAGACATAGCCATCACACGTGACCGCTTTCATCTCTTCGATGGATCGGTCGTCAGAATCTGGATTGGAAGCTACTTCGATCCGGCTAGCCCGGCCAGTAACTCCGACACCGAACTCGGAGTCAAGGAGACTAAGTCTCATGCGGTCGATGAAGGATGAAGGCAGCACACAGGGGAGGCCGAGTGAGAGTCGCACAGCAGATCCGCCTTTTTTTGCACCAGTCTCAAGTGGCACGCAAATGATGCTGCTCCTCATCTTGATTTGGTGCGGAATTAGCAAACAAAGATGCTGGAAAGCTGGCTTTTTGCCCTCAAGGTACAAAGGGTTAGAAGAAGGAGACGGTGGCGTGGCTTGCGGCTGAGGAGTTGCCGTCGGTCACAAAGCGGTCATCGAAAGGCATTCTTCTTCTTTTGCCTGATCTTGAGCCAAACTATGCTCACAGAAGCGTAAAAACAGAGTCCGCAAAGGGAGACACACAGATATGGTGAGGCACTTCACCCGGGACTTCTTAGGGACATCAAACCCAGGGGGAATCAGAGGCAGGGAGATGGTATATGGACAACTTCCATTTGGAATTTGGGGCATTGCTGAGACTCATCAAGCATTAACAGGTCTACGCGCTGTCAAAAATGCCTTCCAACGAGTAGGAGCGGAATATCACAGGAAGCTTTCAGTACTACCAGGTTCAATGGTCCCTCTCAGGAGCCGTTCTGAAACAGCAGGAACCTGGGCAGGCGTGATGACAGTAGCTGACTTGATTCTACAACCCGTACACATCAACTGGCCGCACAATGACTACTGTGGAAAGGAGGGCGCAGATCACTCAGTGCTGGATGGGGCCCTTCTCGGTCATCGGGGCGATGATCTATGGTTGGCCTTCTGGTCCAACTTACCCCAACAAGAGTGGTCAAAGAATTAGTCGTCTCCAGAACTGGGCCCAGATATCTTATGGGAGATTTCAATCACGCTGCCTCCTAGATGCCCATCGTCGACCTTCTCAAGTCTTATGGCTGGATGGAGATCCAGGACCTGGGGTTTCAAAGGGGCACATGGAAACCAATGCCAACTTGCAGAGGTGCAACGACAATTGACTTTGTCTTTGTTTCACCAGAGATGATTCCTTTCTACAAGAGAACATGCTCCTGGCCATGGTTCGCTGATCACGTCATCCTGGGGGTAGAATCCAACCAGAACCTCAGCAAAGCTGGCCACAACCAGCCCGCATTCCTTGGCACGAAGTACACTGGGATGCATGGCGAGCTCAGCGGCAGGAGGTACTCCCGGCATGAACATGGATGAAGCATACTCACTCATCTGGCACAAGTATGAGGAGAGCTTCAGCGGCCACATCAATACTCCAGACGGTTGTTGCTGCCATCAGGGTGCAAAGGAAGAGGCCAACGTTCTACGCCTACAGAGAGAGAACAATCATTGCCACTGCTCCGTCCCTCCAGACCAGGGGAAGTGTGCCAATCATCAGAGTTGCTTGGACGTATTCCGCAAAGATGGTTCATCCAGCTTCGTCGGTTACAAAGCCTTCTACATGGACTACGTGCAGGAAGTGAATCCGCCAATGCCCAACAATATCGTGCTGAACTCTGGGGAGCCATTCTCAGAGGAAAGGGATTTCGAGGTGGCTTTTCCAATTGGTGAAAGACCAGACCAATACATCTACAAGGGAGCCCACTGGAACTCCCTCTGAACGTACCAACTCTTGCTGTCGCGGTGAGCCTCTTCAGAGACTCCGAATCCAACTTCAGGAAACTGGAATCATGGCATCAGCGGCATCGACTTGAGGTGGTGAATGCATAGTTCCAGGAACATCAGGACAAGCTCTTTGGGATGATGAAACCAGAAGGCAAGGCACCACTGCAGCATCTGGAAGATGTCAAAACCGCCACAATTTTGGCGATGTCAGAAGACCAGCAGATGATACACACGGCAGAGGAGCTCCAGATCCTACCGGGAGACACATGTGACATAGATGGAGTTTCGGTAGAAGTTCAGCATGTGGATGGGCCGGTGCTTCATCTATCGCATGAGGTTCTCTTCCAGTACCCTTCCACCTTCACTGCAAGAACACACTATGCAACACCGAATGCCATCATCGGGAAGTTGGAAGAATTCTGGAAAGGACGATGGTGGAGACAGTCACTTCCACCACCGTCTGATTGGGAGAGGATGCTCGCTTTTGCAGAGCAATACCTTCCGAGGAAGGTTATGCAATGCTCTCCGAACTCAATCGATCGCTGGACAGAAGTGAACAAGCGCTATGGACCTCGATCAGCGAGGCCCTGACAGCATGGACCGTCGTGACCTTCAATGGCTTCTTCCTGGACTACAAGAATCTTTGGTCAATTTGCTGAACCATTGCGAACGCCTGGAACAATGGCTTACTGCGCTGCTGTCTGGATTTGCATATCCGTTGCCGAAGGAACTTGTTGGAACATCAGCAGCAGACTTTCGGCCAGTTATTCTCTATACTCCATGGTCTACGCTCCGAGCCAAAGAGAGTCTTCGACATCTCGAAGGACTGGTGGACCGGTGGACCATCATCCGGTTGGGTTTCTACCTGGTCGAGAAGCTGTTCGAATCTGGTTCACCATCCAGGCCTACCTGGAAATCAGCATCATCGCAGGAAAAGTGTGGTTGGGTCACAGACATCCAGAAAGCGTTTGAGAATATCCCAAGGGACCCTATTCGATGGCTCTCCAAGAAATTGGGCATTCCACCGCGGATAATGAACTTATGGCACAGCTTTCTTGACAATACAGTCAGGCACTTTCTACTCAATGGAGTAGTCGGTGAACCTTTGCTCAGCAACAGTGGATATCCAGAAGGATGTGCCATGTCATGCTTTGCTATGGGCTTGGCAGACTTGGTCTTCCATCTATGCCTCACGGCCTACTCACAGAGGGTCACACCAATCTCCTATGTGGACAATTTCGAGCTGGTTGCCAACACGATGAGGCATCTTCAGCAAGGAATTCTGCGCGCTGACGAATGGAGTGAAATGTGGAAGATGAATCTAGACAGCTCCAAGAGCTTTGTTTGGGGAACCAGCTCCAAGCTGCGGAAAGAATGCCAAGCCTTAGGATGGAAGCTCAATGAGAGCGCAGTGGACTTGGGAGCCAACATGGCCTATGGGAAGAAGAACTCTATATTGCAAGGGCTCTTGAACGTCTGAGCAGCGTGAAGCCGCTATGGGACCTTCTTCGACGCCTTCCTGCTGCAGAGTGGAAGAAACATCAAATCATGCAACAACGCATATGGGCCAAAGCGTTCTACGGCTACTCCAATAACTCCTTGGGAAAGTCGCACAGCCTGAAACGGAACAGAGCGGGGGCTAATCCTTTGCTTGCCCTCAGCCTTCAGGACTCCATGGCCAGTGACCCCGGCTCTTACCAGTTTTGGACAGCGCTTTCCACCTTCAGGCGCATGATCCACAAGCAGTCTCACCTGGTGGACATGTGGAGCTTTTTCATGAATCGCTTCTCAGGAGATCGAAGCATTGGGCCTTTTGGCAAACTGCTTGAGGTTGCTGAACAAGTTGGTTGGTGCATTGAAATACCTGGATTTTACAACCATGATGGATGTTGGATTTCGCTCCTTGACGCCACAGAGGGAATCCTTCGTGGAGTGGCTGAGAAGGCGTGGGGTCAATATGTCGCGAAAGAGATCAGCAAACGCAAAGACTTTGAGGACCTCCAGGGCATTGATCTTGCCGTCTTCAGACAGGCTCAGAGGAGATTGGATCGGAAGACAAGAAGCTTCCTACAACCCATTCGGGATGGATCATTCCTGGATGCAAAGGCACAGAGCAAGTTCGACATGGCAAAGGAGCGCAAATGCAGCAGATGCGGAGTGGACGACACTCACGAGCACAGGTGCTTTCATTGCGTGAAGTTTGCCTCCGTGCATGCAAGGGATCGAGAACCTTTGATACCACCTTGAGGATGCAGTCATCTCTACATGCTCATCTTCTTCCTTCACGGAACGCAGAATGGAAATGCTTCAAGCACTTCCTGAACACACCGGAGATTGTCGAGCGCAGAGCTCTTCGGAGCGAGTGGCCACGAATTGACCTCTTCACAGACGGAAGCTGCTGGAACCCAGACCTGATTGATGATGCGCTGGGTGCATGGGCGGTGGTCTGCCCACAGGCTGACCGGTGGGTGATACGTGGAACATTGAGCGCCCTACGCCAACACAATGACAAGACGGAAGTGCAGGCCATCAAGAATGCCCTCAACATTTCGTTTGACTACCCGGGGGAGATTGTCATTTGGAGCGACAGTTCGTGCGCTACGTCTGGACTATTCCGGCTTCTCCAAGATGGGGAGGACATCCAAATGATACAGGTGAGGGCCTTTGGACAGAAATCCAAGGACTTGTCCAGAATCGAGCGGGTGCGCTGCGGGTTCAACACATTGCAGCTCATCGAGATGGTTGGAAAGAAGACGACCCTGTAGACGCATGGACTGCGGAGTGGAATGATCGTGCTGACAGAGAAGCAGGTGCGGCACAATTTCTTCGAGGAAGAAACTTCCTGGAGAGCAGACAGAAGGACGAGCATCATAAGATGCGCATGGTCTTGCAGCAGTTGCAGAAGCTCCATATGGAGATTTCGAATTTTCGACTTCATGCAAAAAGACCTGATGACGAGGAAGTGGGGGACCAAGATGCTGCCTTGAGGGTTTGGTGGCATGGTCGGCTACTACATGCGGATGCCAGCTGGCAAGGTCGCTTTGATCCAAACTGGCTTGCGCATCTTCCAGGGTCAGATCTGGCAGGCACTTTCGGGATGAAGTTCTCCAGGGCTATGCCTCTGTGGCTGCAGGAGCAGAACATGGAGGAGAATGGGAGAACTACTAGGTGGACATGGCTTGAGATCGCCGTCTGCTGGCTTTGGAACTTTGCCGACAAGCTCCTCATGCCGACTACCAATGGCTGCTGGGAAGATTCTCCGAGAGGGAGTAGGCATTGCCCAACTGTGGCAGCGACCGTACATTTGGTGCGACGCTTTTTCCACCAATTGGATGCTTTCTTGGGCTGTGAAGTGAATTTTTGCAATGGACAATCGTTGCTTCCCCTTGCCGTGCGTCCACCATAGGGGGGTGTTCACCTGAGACTGGCACCTTTGGTTTTAGCGGAGGCTCACGACATCCTCCGCACTTTTCTGGCTCACTGCCCAATGCGGGTGGTGAATGACCTTTCACGGCCGCTACGGTGGGGCAGTAAGGTGGCTTCGGCTGCCACTGCTCTGCCGTGGCACTGAACCAGACAAGCTGTCCGCGCGTGTGGCATCTTGCATGTTAATGCAATTGCACAGCTGCACGTTATTTACAAAAATTTTAAGGCATGACATGTCCACACACATGACCGCCCATTCCAGGCCAAGCCTCAGAAGGCAAGAGTGCTAAACCTCAACATCAAACTGGCTGACAGCCAAAAGGGATCCAAAGGATAGACTTGGGCAACAAACCAGCTGTACGGGAACAGTCTGCCCGAGCCGTCCGCAGCCATCCCCAGCCAACCAAAAAGTATCAAATCTGGGACTACCATGGAATACAGAAGGTCTTGGCCACGCTTGTCCAGAAACGAGGTGTGAAAAAAGTGAAAAGAAAAGCGAACGCTGATGCTAGCTGATGCTAGCTATGTAGGGCATACTTTATCAGATCTATCAGATGATCTATCATACGCAGTCATAGCTGCGCAGTATCACACGCGCACGCACATACACACACGCTATTGGGCCGAGCGTCAATTTCCATCCTTCATTTTCAATGCACATATCCGCGATGGTGGCTTGCAGCTCAAGCATCCATGGAGGAGAGCCAACGCTTTTTCGCCAGATGCCACCTGCGGCCGGCAGAAAGAAGAATTCTCAGCAATCGAGATCTCAAGAAAGCCCCGCAACGTCATAAACGACTTCCTTTTCTCTGGAAAGCCACATCCCCAACCAGGTTCATATCGGACGAGAAGCTTGCTACCATGCTGGAGTGCTTGCAACTTCATGAGTTAGGATCGCAAATAGTTTTGGGCAAAGAAGTAGAGAACATAGATTGGGGATGACTATATAAGGGATGATAGCGCGCGAAGCTCCAGACGGCTGTACCACCCATACCCGTGACAACAGCGAAGTCTACACGTGCTCCTGCACTGAAGCCTGCCTGGTCTATGTCGGTCAGTGAATACGTTCGAGTTTCGTCAGAAACCTGAAGTCAAAGTGCTCAATCAAAACCAAGTGGCAGCGCAACACTTTGAGATTGCCCTGCATAATCACGCCTCTGCTTTTTCATTCTCGTCAATTTATTGACAAATTCTTCCAGCCGTAAAAGCTTCTAAAGAGAACTGACAAGACTTTCGACTCTGACTCTCTCTCTCTCTCTCTGACCCTCTCTCCCTCTCTCCGTCTCTCCCTCTCTCCCTCTCTCCCTCTCTCCCTCTCTCCCTCTCTCC
>Ga0126342_10012571_pt1 | contig 15084 bp, 19 predicted proteins | sample Cyp1metagenome_FD_92528 | JGI IMG/M metagenome (GOLD analysis project Ga0126342, IMG submission 92528) | Coral microbial communities from Lord Howe Island, Old Settlement Bay, Australia - Cyphastrea 1 metagenome | ecosystem: Host-associated > Invertebrates > Cnidaria > Coral ...
ACCCACTGCTTGACCCGTGGTTTCACATAGTTCAATATGTTACTTTTGGCTCAAGTAAAACACTGCGGCGCCCTAGCAGTTGCTTGCTTGTGTGCCGCCTAGGAGTTTTACGCTTAAATAACTATTACCAACACTATGATATAGACTATTCTAGGCTATTGTAGATGATAAAAATACCATAGTAGCCCCATATTCTAGGACAGAACAGGATTGAACAGCTTCATTTTCCCACTCTTTTGGTTGGATTTTACTTTTCTATATTGTTGGGTGTTGCGTAGGAACCCCCCTGGGTAAGATAGGAGAATCCCTTGGGAGAAACACCAGGTTTTGACAAATGGGTTGATAAAAACTCGTGGGTAGCTACGACGAAGAAACGCAATATGGCAAAGTTTCATCTCATTTCATCTGATTGCAAGCGGACGTTTGTTCAAAAAAAAATGCTGGTGATCACGCAGGCTGACTGGGACTTCCGTATCTCTGGTTTTTGACGATGTTAAACACAGTGTTCTCGGTTTAGATGAGATTACCAGATGTCACACATCCCATGAATAAAGGTTAGTCAGGCGATCAACAAAAACACCAAGATCATTCGCCAAATATAGTGAATGGCCGGATTGCACTGTCAGGTGCGGTGATTGTGGCCATCAACGGCAGTACAGCCTTCCAGAACTTCCCTGCATGGCAGGTGTGGTACTTGTAGTCGTTGCAAACGTTTTCTTTGCTCATATCGGTGTCTGAAAATGAGGTATAGCCCCCAAAATCCCCAAACTTATCCAACATTACCACTTTCATGGTTGGATCAGAGGTAAGCTATTTTCAGACAAAGTCATAATAATTGGGAAAATACATGTCACCATGGGTAGGTGGCAGGCGCTTTTCATCGCTTTTCTATGATTTGAATATGCAAATTTATTTTAGTAGAGGCAACCATTGCCCTGAGCATCATCCAGAGAGCATCCAGGGCGCCTTTTCAGTTTCGAGATAGCAGGGCAGTGCCAAATGTGGTTGAATGTTCTTAGTATTTTCTGATTTCAGCTGCAAGATATATGTTTCACATGCAATGTTTTTCTGGCAAATGGAACCACTAAGAGGGTAGACTACAAAATAGTCAAACTGAAGGCAAAGGGCTTCTGGGATAACCACGCCAGTCTTAATGATAAGAATTGACATAAATTGCATTGCCTATATTACATATGCATCTTCATTGGCTGGCACGAAGCTTGTATAACAATGCATAACAATGTATCTCGACCAAGTTGGCAGGAGGTGAGTAAAATCGGTGTGCACACTGCGCCTGCCGAAAAATCAACGATCCAAAAATGGCTGGGAATACCAGAATACCATTCAATTATATTTAACTGGCAACATGTTGCGTAGTTAAATCATGTTAAATCCCATTTTTGAGGCTATTGATTAATGTCTATCTATTTTGGCCAGTGTTTGCGAGGAAAAATGTCTCCGGCGGCCAATGATTTATGCAGGTGCGAGCGATCATTCAGCCGCCGGCCAATGTGGAGGTAGAACAGGTGGGGGACCCCTGTGGTGGTGTGGACTGGATCGTATCCGCAGAATTGGACCCTCTGGTAATTTAACATTTTGCTATGGAAAATGACAATTTTTAATGGGAATTTCCACTATAAATGGCCATTTTCAATAGCTATGTTAAATTACCAGAGGGTAACCTGAAGCACATTCATGGCGTTATTTTAAGCGGAAGGATTCATCAGTTTCAGTTCCATTAGATAAGATCAGGAAGAACATAAAACACTCACAAGGGATTGGGATTTTTCAGCATCCAAGACATTGGGTGTTTCAATATTTTTTGCTGACACAAAATTTGGGTCAATAAAAGACCGTTGAAAGTGGGGTTTGAAACTGGCTGAAACTAGCAGCTCTCCTGACCGGGGACGGCGGGGTTCCATATGGTGCAATATGGTGTAATGCTTTCAAGTCACAAAAAACTGGCAAATTATATCTTTTAACTCAAACATCAAACGTCACATTCGACCCCGAGGAAATGCAGCTGTCACCTGCGTCCCCGCGGTGCAAAGAGGCTGGGAGATTCTGTGGATCTTTCAGGTATTTGTTGAATTCCAACCCAGAATTCGTTTGTCAACCAGGTTTCCAGGAACCAAATGGAACCAATATGTTCATATAATATGTATACATATTGCCATATATTATATATATAATATTTGATTTGGTGGCCAGACCCAAGGGAGCTTCCTCTAAACTTTGGCTGGGACATGAGTCCACTGGGAGGTTTCCTCCAACAGTTCCTACTCATTTCTAGGACTATATTGTGGCATAGGTGTAACATCTATAACAACCAAGAAGCAAAAACACATCGATGTGGAATTTGGCCATGTGGGGGTTTCCCTTTCAATATCTTTCAATGGGGAATCCCCAGTTGGTTTTCATGTCCCTCCACAAAAATGGATGGCTGGGGTCACCCCCATGACTCCCACCTCCATGTTTTCGCCAGATCCGGTTGACGCGAAAGAGTGAACTGCAGCTGGGCATCGCACCCAAGGGCGGCGCATGGCATCCCAAGGCCAGGGAGGATCGACTCATAGTAGGGAAAAAATATCACTAATATCACTTCTTAGAAGGGAACATGATAGGAATCGGAATATTACTAATAGTAAACTATAGCTCACTAAGCAACTATCATGATAAACATGAGATTTTACAGAGTTATTGACTATACACGTTTGAATGGGATAAAAGAAACATCACATTGTTTAAACACCATGTGGATATGGATATCTCATGGGTTCACTGGTCACAGACCAATGATGAACTGGTTGGGGGCTTCAAATATTTTTCTGGTTTTTCAACCATGCAAAAGCGATGTTTGGTTGAGATGACTACATGATATATTTTTGGGATGGGTTAAAAACCACCAACCAGTCAACCAGTTAAACATGATTCAACATGTCAGAAAGATAGGATTGAAAAGAGGAAACACCCACTGTCGAATGCAGTTGTTTTTGACGGTTCGGAAGTGCAGGATGATAGAAGATGGTGAAACATATCACACATTTTGGATGTGGCTGTCCTTGCCCAGGATCGCTTTTCCAAATAGCGTATCATGTTCGGATTAGGGTGTCTCGACCGGGGTAGCGACCAGCTATGGCAAGCGGGGTTTACACACTAAACGGCAGTTGGTCAAAACCTATGTTTTTTAACTAAGCGCATTGGAACAGTATGCTCAAATTCATGTATGTGATGATCGCCAGAGTACCAAGTTTTGATCCATAAACAGATCACACATGTTTTTCCCACAAACAATGCACAGCACAATGCACAGCACATAGCACAACACATTGCACAGCACATTGCACAGCAAATGTTGACTCACAAGCTTGACCATGGGCCATTGACATCTACCTCCCCACTCGTGCACCATGCCCAAAATCCATCAAAACAGGCATATCCACACAGACTTTACTTCCTACCCCCTGCAAAGGCTGGTAGTGTAAGCCCCACATCCCCATTCGCCACTTTCGAAGATGTTCAGGATGATTTCAACACAAATTTCAACACACCAGAAATGATTTTCTCTCCAGTTTCCAGCACCAGAAATCGCTGACACTGCGGTGACCGATTTCTGCACCAGGACAACGTGATGTTGGCAGAGGAGGTGATTTTTAAACCTCGTTGGGACGCCGACCATTGGGACTACAGAGTTCGAAAAAACGCCATTGGCGCCGCAGTAGATACCTAGGACAAGCCTTGGACTGAAATGGCTATGGATCAATACCTATTTAATAATCCATTTACCAGCTATTTCGATGTTCACCAGGGGTACAAGGTTTTGACACACTGCCAAATGGACTATCCTATCTTTTGTGCAAGCAAAATCTGGGAGTCCAGCCCATGACTCCCTCCTGAGGCACTGCACCCTTATGGCTGAGTTCCTTCGACCGAGCCGAAGGACCATGACGTACTGGAGAAGGGAATTGAAAGATATGGGAATGATATGGAATGATCAGAACCGAACATGTCTATTTCAGATGTTCCAAAAATCCCAATGACTCATTTTACCCCGGTTGATTGTGGACTATCACTACTTTGCTGGGAAAAAATGATTTCATCAACACATGCAAATTGAACAGGTGGAATTCTATCTATTATCAATGGGAATTTCAGGATTCAGGATCCTAAAATGGAGGTACAGTACCATATAAGGCCATATTTTGCTGGGATATTCCCTTACATAGGCCTTACATTAGGCGTTATATATATAGATATATGGTTGGTACCTCCAATTTAGGTTCCTGAAATGGCCATTGATACTAGGCCTGCAGGGGCCATTGGGGGGCGAAATTTCTCCACAGGAAGGCATCGAAATCATCGAAATGGCGGCATCCAAAGCCTCAGACTTTCCACATCTCCAACATCTCCAACCTGGTAATGAAATGACCCTCTGGTAATCTAACGTGGCAATGAAAAACAACAACTTTCAAAACAACAAACAGATTACACAAGTTGTCTGATTGCCGGGTTAGCCCCAAGTGACCCTGTCAGGACGGGTGGCTTAACGCACCATTCCCAAGAATCGAAGGGAAAATCCAGGGGAATCGCGGAGATTTCAATGTAAAATCCCTGGTGTCCTCTAGAATTTCCCCACCTATATCACCAATCCCTTGAAACCTCTCCATGGTTGGTTTCCCTCCATCCTCATTGTGATCCCATTGCCATAGAGGCCAAGATCGGCCAGCCAGTCCCATCTATGAGCTCCGGCGCCCTGAAGCGTCACTTGGATGCGTTGATTTGAGGGTGTTTTGAGGTGGTTGAAACATGGGTTGATTTGAGGGACAACACAAAGAGAAACATGGGTTGAACATGGTGTTTACATGTGTTTACACTCCAACTCTGTAAGGGTTGACGTTTTGCTTTAGCATGTTTTTACATGGTGTTTACATGTTTTACCATCAGTGAGAAGTAGGAAGTACACCATCTATATCCAAAATGCTTTGCTTTGACTTAACCGTCAATTTACAAACATAACTTTGGTAACCTGGTACAGTAATTGATTTTGCTAATTTCACTTGCTCGTGATCATGGCAAAATTGAGGCTTTAGGTATACAGGATGATTGTGAAACTGGTTCCCTCCAATCTCCATTCTTCGCAGTGAAGAATCAACACTGGAAATGGCAAGCCTAATGGCACCAAACCGACCACTCTTTTTCCCGTGGTTGATAAAAAAAGAGGGGTTAGATGGGGTTAGTCTACCCCTTTAACAACAGGTAAATGATCTTAAATGATATTAAATGATGATATATGGTATACCAAAGCGGCCCCTTCTATTTTTACCTTCCAAGACTTTCTGGGTGGATTCCACTTCCACAGATTTCCACTGACGAGGCATCGATTGGTGAACAATGCGGCCAGGGCTCCTAAGAACTGGGAAGATCAAGGGGAGTCGATGGGACTAGGCTCACCATTTTCGGGTAATTTGGCAACTGATAATCGTTACAATTTCATTCAAACAGGCAAGATTATAGATACAGTAGATATACACCGATATACACTGATATCGATGTACACCCATCACAATCCGTGATAATCTGTGCCGAGATTCAAGGGCTATGACCATCCACTTTACTCAAACCGAATGTGTTTTGGGGTGTCCGGGAAATCATTTTAACGAACCAACGGTCCATGTTCCAACATCCGCGCCGCAGGTGCGCAATGCTTGGGACACCGTCTCGAAGCAGGCGATTTTGGGACTGGCGATTGTGGAGGTACTACATGGATCTACATGGTCTCATACGAAAAACCCTTCCAGATGCTCTGGGTTTCCATTTTGTAGATGTCTTAGTCAGTTTCCATGGTGGGAGCTACCTCCCTGAGTACGAAGGTGTTGTTTGAGAGACCTGAAATCGCTCTGAAATGAAGCCACTACAGTAATGAAGTGCTAATGAAAACTATTTTGAGGTGTTGTTTTTGACTTACTGGTGCTTAGAAGGGAATGAGGGAATGATCCATAATCACTATCAATAATAATCCCATTCCCCCCATTCCCGTCCATTCCCTACTAAGCACCAGTAAGTTGACCTTGGACCAATTTTATGCTCTTGTATTTTGACTTGTAGGGGTGGAACCAACGACCTCATCCAACTACGTGGCGCGCATGCCACAGCTTATGAAGACTCATGACACTTATCACATCTTATCACAGAGTGCGGAATTGTCAGGTATGACAATGCAACATATCGGATTTCGCTGGATTCAAATTTCAAATTAGTATATTTCAATGTCAATACCCTCTGGTAATTTAACATAGCTATTGAACATGGCCATTTATAGTGGATTTTCCCATTGAAAATGGTGATTTTCCATGGCTATGTTAAATAACCAGAGGGTATATTTCACAATGAATCACAGATTAGCGCACAGATCAAGAGAACATATGGGTTGGGGGATGCACCTAAAAATGGAGGAAAAGCACGTCTCTCGAGTTCCGAGAGGCCGGTTCCAGGGACGAGTGAATGAGGGGGGTGTCTGAGATGGGAGAATGATCCAACAGCAGAATGCGCAGTTCTTTGGTGAATTTTTTGAGTAGTGTATCAAGATGTATCAAGTATTACTTTGAGATTTCCAAATTTATCCATATAATCCTATATATATATATACATTATACATATATTATATTATATTAGATATTACATCCGAGTTTAACATTTCTTACATCCAAAACCACAGAATACCCGCAGTAAATCACGGTCAGGGGCAAGTTTTTACAGGGCTGCACCAGGATCACGTGCTCGAAGTAGTTCTCCCTATTGCGGCCTGGGGACCCTAGGGACCCTAGGGACCCTGGTGGCGGGAGAGCTTCTGAATGTTTCTGGTATAATCTATATTAATAGTGGTTAATAGTGGTTAATAGTGGTTAATAGTGGTTAATAGTGGTTAATCATGATAATCAATAATGAACTGGGTATGGGTCAATACCTATAGATACCATTTTTAGTGGGATATTCACATCCATAAATCCCAGCTATGACTTGGGGTGAACAGAAGGTACCAGGGTTTTGACCCATCCCCATGTTGGAAGGCAGTCAGGATTTAGTGTTTTTTTTTTTGTTTAGAGCGTTTCAACGCCTCCAATATACAACATTATACAGCGATTTTGAGACAGAGGATGCCCTTCGCTAGCACACTTCGGTAGGTCATTTCAAACAAAACAATCGAACAATCACAATTTAAGCAACTCATCTTCTTGATGGGTGGCTTGAAACTACCAACAAGTCCTCAGTCCTCACCCCAAAAAAGAAAACTTCAATGATGGTCACTGAAGGCTTCATGGACTTAGGCTTGGAAACATGCCTGCCGCAGTGTCCAGGGGCCCCAGGGGCCCAGAGAGGGGATGACGGGATGATCTGAAGATTTATGACTTTTTGAGGTGCTTGATCCTCAGGCAAAAAAAACCGAACTGTGGTATTGATGCATAGCCAAAGCAAGGTGTTTTAGATTTGGGGATTTGGTGGATTCCTACTTGTTACCTCATGAATTTTACGATACAGATAGTGAACAACACATTTAATACTGGAAAACTTGAAAACTTAAACAACAAAAAACACGTCCGTGAAGCTTTGAGCCAAAGCAGCGACTGGTGCGCCCAGGGTCTGCTGGAGGCAACGTATGGAGATGGGACCCAGGTGCAGATGGGAAGACTTGATGGGTTCCGATTCCATGGATTTCCATTAGACGGTATTAGAATGCATTGGATGTTTGTTTTTTGTCAGAGTCTATACCCTCTGGTAAACGTTTACATAACTATGGAAAGATCCACCATTTTTCATGGGAAAATCCACTATTTCAATGGCCATTTTCAATAGCAAACTGTTAAATTACCAGAGTCTATAGATATGATGCTCAAAAACGACTCACATTGCACCGAGCTCACGAGGCCCTCCCGTCATGGTGTGGAGACTCAGATTGCGTGGCGGAGGGATATGGATGGAGCCATATCAAATGTGGCTTTCCTGCTAAAGTAGATCATGAAATCGATGAGAACTGGGGATTGGATGGAGATTTTGAGGTAGAGATCGTCTCAGGAACCGCCGACTGATTGGCGCTGTTCGGAACATGACCTGTTGCCAAGTCTTGGTTGGCACAAGAACGGCCGACTGATTCCTTTGCTGCATTTTGCTAGTCAGTGTCTTATTAGCCATCCGCATGTGCTGACATGATCTTCATAAAAGACGATGTGCTCGAAAAATGCTCAGAATATAGCACATATCACCTTGTTTGGTTGTTGCTTCATTTATGGATAAGTCCTAAAAATCATTGGCATGTGTTGGATTAATCCATGATTAATAAATCCCATTTTATCCCCATGTTTATCTATGTTTAAATAAATCCGTATCCCATTGGCATGTGTTCATCATTGGATAACATCATTTACAATCATGGTCTATAAATCATTGGATAACATCATTTATAATCATGGTCTATAAATCATTGGATAACATCATTTATAATCATGGTCTATAATTCATTGGATAACATCATTTATAATCATGGTCTATAAATCATTGGACAACATAATTTAATATAATTTATAAATGCCAATGGTTGTTAAAAATCATGGTTTTTTAAATGATGGTTTGTCCGGTATCCCATAGGCATCATAGGCATTATCCCCATGTTCGTCATGGAAAGTCCCCCAAAACGCTTCCGAGGCGTCCAATGGCGCCCAAGGCGACATTTTCGTTGGCCAACTCCAATCACTAGGGTCAAGGGGCGATTTCATGGAATGTACCTTAATATAAATATATAATGTCAACCCCGGATTAATAAACCATGGTTTATTAATTAGGGGGGTACTCCTCCAATAGTCATAATCTGATACTTAAATGGTACCCTCCCAATTAAACCATCTAGGGGTTTATTAATCCCATTATGATGGAACATACCCTCTGGTAAACTAACATAACTATGGAAAATCACCATGTTTAATGGGTAAATCCACTATAAATGACAATTTTCAATAGCTATGTTAAATTACCAAAGGGTACCTTTATATATATATAACCAATATACCTTATATTGATAGAATATAACCAATAAAAAAGTGGTACCTATTTAGACATGAGTTTTTACTTGATTTGTAATTAGCACTTCTCAGTTCGTGGAGTTGCTACTGTAATATCTAATCTTTATCCAATACCACAAGATTTATCAAGAAATTTCACGTGTTGTCTTGTTCTTTCTGGAAGTAACTTTGAGAATCGCTCTAGGTCGATAGGAATGCTGACGAGGTGTACTTTTGTATGATCCCAGCAGTGGTATTTTGAAGACGTCGGATCATGTGCATGTCGTTGCTGGTTTTCACACTATATCATTGGTACTCTTTGATGTTTACAGCCCTATTATTGCTGAAACATGCCCAGTGGTTGACTTCCCATATCTTTTATCACGTCATATCCTGTTGTATATCATTTCTACCACTGCTTTCCCACCCGAAACATGAGTATTTTGGTCAATATCTCGAACCACAGAAATTGGATGATTCGTTCCACACATGACCAAGACCTATGGGTCCTTCAACAGTAGGGCCTCACTTTGTTAGATTTGGTACTCGCATCAATATCAGTTCTGTCCCTGCAAAAAATGGGCCAATTGGCAGGTCGGTTGAGTCCCAGAAGACCTCCACAGGTCACAGTTCGCTTCCGGAGCAAGGGACAAATTGGGCGCATGGAAAGAATTTGTAGAACATGTCAACATGTTTTTTTCAAGTTCGGAAAGTCATGGAAAGTCTACAGTATAGTCATGGAATCATGGAAAGTCTAATTGAAAATCACTGAAAATCCAAAAAAAATCATCATCATGGAGAGTCTACAGTATATATATATAATTGAAAATCCACAAAAAATCCATCATTTTTTTGGGATTTTTGGGGGTTTTTGAGGCGCTTGGAACGCCGGCACCTTGGAAGCCCAACGAGTCCTGGAGCTCGGAAAGAGAGATCTCGGCGGGCTGAAAAGATGTTGATGTTCCATCATAATGGCATGAAGAAATGGGATGATCATATATCCCATAACCATTACGTTGAAACGGGTTTCTGGATATTTCTGGCATTTTGGGTTATTTTACCCTGTAAATAATCTCATTCCCATAGGATCCATGTATGGTATATATGCTAACATGACTGGGGGTCTATTGATGGGATCCATGTTACCATATTTAGCAGCATACATGGATCCGTCATGGGTAATGGCATGAAGAAATGGGATGATCATATATGATCATGGGATTATTTTCTGGCATGAAAAAAAAACACTCAAACTCGGGTGAGGTTTGCCCAGAAAGAGTGGGAATTTGATGGAATTTGGCAGAATTTGACCACTTTATCACTTAGTGCATTTGACCCCTCAGCCTGTCATCGCAGCCGTCCTGAGGGCTGGCGCTCCTCCGCAACTTCCCCTGCGGCTTGGCAAGCCCTGGGAGCCCTGGGAGGGGCTGACATAGCTGTTGTGAATGGGGTTGACCAACTCTTTGAGGGGGTCACCACCTTGTAACTGTGTTTTAACCAACAAGAACTGTGGGATCATCATACAACCAGCCAAAACATGGGGATATAAGCAGCAATACAGGATCTTTGGCTTAGTCCAGAAACAGGGCATCCTCCAGAATTGCACAAGTACTTAAGGGGAAAATGATGATAGTCTGTTGATCTGTTGGAATGAGGGGTAGCACATTTTCAAACAAATTGGCAGCGATCAGAATCCATCATAAAAGTGGGCCGGACTACATGCCCATGAGTGTATGTCGTATGTCCCAATTTTTGCTGGCTACATTCCCTCAGGTTGTTCGTTATTGCCTCCCAGACTTTTTGTCATTGTTGGTTCTGCTTACATGGGATTTTGTTTGCTATTTTCATAAATATTATATATATACTACTACTATACGTATACTTTCTGGTGATTTAGGATCAACTTTCAACTTTATAGGAGTCAACTATCAGTAACTATCAACTTTGAAATGGTGAACTTTGTGGGTACAATTGTTGAGCCCCTCAGATCGACCCAGATTCGTCTGTGGATATGGTATATCAATGTATATCAGCTCTATAGAAGTATATAAACCTTATATATAGTCATCCTATAAGCCTACAACCATTGTATAGTTACATTTTTTTGCCCTCAACAAAAACGGCTTTCTCTTCGTTTGAAGAACAGGATCCAAGATGATCCAAGCCGTTTCAGCCCGGGGCGGTTTTTTAAGGTCGGGCAGAGGTGGAGCGGCAAGCCTGGGCACGATGAACATGGGGAGTTTCATGGGATTTTCTCCTCCCAGTTACCTACAATGTGAGGCCCCCCAGTGATGTTAGTTGGTTAACAAAAGCCCCAGGAATACTATAGTTATAAGTACCATAAACCATAGTTATTGGAGTTATGTTCACCAACTTAGATATCTTGGGGGCCTCACATTGTAGAATGTATCACTTAGCTATTTACATAATTTTACAGATATATACCTATTATCACTTATTTTGAGGCAATTAGTTTACGTTTAGCAAGGTAACAGGATAAGCCAGTGAGTTTTTTGCCTCAACAAGGTACCAGGTGGATGATTTGTTGATTCCCATGGCATTTTCCAGGGCATTTTCTGTGAAATGACCAGAGGGTAAATCCCATAGTGGTTGAATGGTTGATGTTTTTTTTCGCAGGTTTCCTCAATGGAGAACCTCTGGTTCTCCGCTAAGAATATTCCCTGTAGATCGCCGACAAAATCAGGGGCACCGCAGGTGCGTGGAATTCCGACCTCGACGCTAGCCCCTTGCGCTGGCTCGGGAGCTCGGCTCGTGGAAAGCCACAGAAATGCTGATGGAACAGATGGGAAAAAAGTGGGAAAATATGAGAGAATATGGATGAATATGGTTGAATATGGGACATCTGTCTCAAAACTTGTTCTACACTTCTCTTTCAATGTGAGATGATGTGAGATGATGTGAATTTTCAGGCGACGACAGTTTCAACATGTGCGGTTTGGCCTTGGTAAGTTGAAACATAAGCACAGACCGCTCGGAAGTTCTTTCCATCGTAATAAACCCTTCCATAAAGCCTGGTGACCCCTGGTGACACCGGATTTACTCATAGCGGTCCCGAAAATCTGAGGGGTTACCCTCTGGTCAACTAACAGTTTGCGAACTGGAAAGCCACCATTTTTATCCATTTTTCATGGGTAAATCAAGGAACTCAATGGGTCATTTTCGCCATGTTGAATTCCCAGAGGCTATCGGGGAAGGGATTCAGCCGCTGAGGGTGAGCCCTGTCTTCGCCCCTTTCTTGGTGGGAAGCTGAGGGGGCACTGAAATCCGCTGATCCGGGCAATGAAAATTCCAGGATTTCGGGTCCTGGATGTGCTTGGAAACACTTGCATACAGCCCAATTTTTAAGGGTCAAATGATGTTAAATGGAGATCGTCAGCCGTACTAGGGTGAGAAGGTTGGTCGGAAACATCTTTGATTTTGGATCTCTATGAATGCTCCGCACTGACCGGAACAGGGGCTGACCTGCAGTTACGATCATACCTTTCAAGTGGGTTTAACATGTTTTAACATGTTTTAACTACCAAGCCGACGACCATAGGCATCGCAACCAGAGCCAGTCAGGAAGCAATGACAACAAATCCCAGCAAGGGACCATTCTTTGCTGTAACGTTGCTGATGATGTCCAGTGGACCAGTAGAACATTTATTGACCGTCACTTCAAAAGCCGGAGACTGCAAAAGACTTTCTGAACTCGACCCAAAAGAGTGGGTCCGTGGTAGCTGAAAGCATTTGTCCAAACTGAGGATGTTATAAATGGGGGTTTCCATAAATGGTATACCGGTATTACCGGTATACCCATTATTTTAGATGGTTTATAATGGAAAATCCCATTATTTTAGGAAACGGCCGTTCGGCCAGGGCTACTCCAGTGCATGCAGTCCCAACTCGCGAAGAGGCTGGGCCGGGTAAACGCTCGCAGTGGTGGCAGTGGTTGCATGATATGGCCATGTTCACACATCACCATACAAATTCAGTTGGGTGGATCCTTGACTGTTCTACGATCTCTTCACACCAAACATGGCGAAGAAAACTTGTTTTACAATGAAATTCATGGCAAAACAATGCAAAACCAACACCACAGGCACAGGAATGAAGGCACTCAAAGTCATTCATGTGCGACTTGGTCAATTTTTGCCATGCCGCACATGGTCAAAACGTGTCAAAACCGTCAAACACCTGGCGGTTGATTTCCATTCCTTTGATCCCAAAAGATCCCCTGCCATGTCTGACCTTCGTTCGATGATTTTGATGACTCCAGTCTTGTTGGTTAGACATAATGGTGACGCAAATGGTGAATAGTTTGAAGGTTAAATGCCCAAATACCATCAAGTACCATGAAGTACCATCATGTACCATCAAGTACCCAAAAAACCCCCATTTTTCAACGGTGGTTCACCCCGCGCTTCATCGCCAGGGCCAAGGAGCCCCAGTAATTCACCGCGGAATCGTAGCAGCAGTCCGAAGCCAATAAAAGCGCGAGGCACGGCCATGGCACGGCACGTGGGTATCCCAAGTCATTGAGAAGTTGAACTACGGGAACATGGATGACATGATATAATGGGATTTGATGGGATCTAATTGAGACATATCATATGAAGATGAATTATGATAGTTGGATGTGTCTGAAATAATTACAGTAAAACATCAGATGGCAAGTTTGATGATAGGAACATTGATGATAAACCACTGGATTTTGAGTACCCTATTTTCAGACAAAACCAATTTACCTTAAAAAAATCTAGACAATAAATGCACCAAACATGTTGGTGCTTTCCACATCCCTTGCGGGTACTTTTGAGGGTCCAGAAGCTATCAGTGGAGTCACCTGAGTGGAAGGGCCTCCTGCTGCCCTGGGTTCCAGTGCTGATCTATTTCGTTGACCGTACTGTACCAATTTGTGCCATGATTTCCGGCCTTCAGAAACATTGAACACAACGATCAGATCTGAGCTTCCATATGGAGGTTTCCTAGAATCAGGATACCTCATGATACCTCCAAATCATCCAAGTCATTCGACCATGACTTAGTAACTTAGTATTGAAACATATTGAAACCTATGGTGCTTGGGGCCCCGATATCCTTCAAGAAAACGGGGATGATTGGCGCCCAGCCACCAGGCGATGTGGAGGATGTCGTTGACTTGGAACTGCCTCCTCCTGCAGGGATTCCCTGGGAACACGGGAACAGCATCCAGTTCGGGAGATGAATGGTTTTGATCATGTTTGATCCATATTACCTATAATATATATATATATTGTATATATTATATATAATATATATAATATAATATATATATATATGTAATATATATATATTTTCCACATGGTGACTTTCTTCCATTATGGGAAGCATCCAAAGGTTGTAGTGGTCACATGGAGTGATCTGGATTGATCGTTGTAAAAAACAAGGCTTGAATATTGTTCTTCACTATCCGGACAATAGTAGCTATGTCAAATTACCAAAGGGTATCATCACTCAGACCTAGGTCAAGTGTGATTTGTTTATGTATGCTTACTTATGACTTATGACTCATGTTCACCCAACTATACCTGCTCTATCTAGATGACAAGAGTGGGATAGGCATTGAGAATGGTTCGCAACACCATCCGCCAAACAACCAGTGTTTTTGGTCAACCAATGAAACCCATGATTGAAAATGCTGCAGTTCATTTCTGCAAAAAGTTGGAGAATTTGTTTTGGAATAGATTTCGCCCATTTTAGCCCATTTATATCCGTTTAAAAGGTTTATCCCCTTCAGAGCCAGCCATGTTTGATTCACGACCTGGCGCCTCAGATTCATCCAAGCTTTTCTCGCGACGATGACGAGACCTCAGGCAGTGAAACCTACATTTGGCGATCATTTGGCATACGTTTGACCATCTACCCTTTGGTATCCTCCGTGCTACCGGTAATTTTTTTTCCTGTGACTCCACTTCGGCGAATAAAAATGCCAAGTCAGGTAAAAATCATCAAAAAATGGATGTCGCAAGGTTGGGGTTCAGGAAAACAAATG
>Ga0126342_10012572_pt1:0-7500 | contig 15084 bp, 16 predicted proteins | sample Cyp1metagenome_FD_92528 | JGI IMG/M metagenome (GOLD analysis project Ga0126342, IMG submission 92528) | Coral microbial communities from Lord Howe Island, Old Settlement Bay, Australia - Cyphastrea 1 metagenome | ecosystem: Host-associated > Invertebrates > Cnidaria > Coral ...
AAAATCGTCATCTACCTCAATCTTTTGTTGTTTTGGCGGGGGTTCTTTCACCGATCCTGTGCTATCTGTGCGTTCTGACAAATGCTTTGTTTCCTGGGCAAGGAGCTGTTTGAATTTTGCTTGCAGTTCTGGGGTCAACTTGCTCAATTCTGCCTCGGTGTCTAAGGCTTATGTCTGTGATTCGCTGATAGGTGCTGATGCTTCTGCTTGTACATCTTTGCCATCAGTCGGTTCCGATTCCATTGCAGAGTCACGGATGCGTTTGTGGATCCTAGGTTGAAGGAAAATAACCGAATAGTGTCTAGGACCTCTGCCAATGAGAGAATAAAGTAGAATACTGATCCCGTGGAATGAGTCGAACAAGGTTGAATTACACCCCTCATCCAGTACAACGTAGATGTTTGGCCGTTCATGTCGTACATGTCTCGGGTCTCTTGAAACACATGCACCAAGCCATCAGACATCTCTATTTCAGGCTCATCTCCATGAAAACATATCCCAAGACCTGCAAAATCTCCCCCATAGTTTTCCACATCACCAACCATGGAAAAACTGATGTCTCCTTCTGCGTTGGCGATGGATTGGTAGAGAAGCTCATGCAGCTTGGTCGATGTAATGGCCTCAGATTCCGAGCTGGTGACAACCAAGGAAGCAAAATCATTGAGGATCGTGTCCAACATCTCGGTGCTAAAGGTTGCTTCTTTGGAATCATCAACCAACTGTTCAATGATGGAAACCCTTTCCAATGGTGCATCCAAACCTTGTGGGAAACTGCTTTACGGGTCTTTTGGAGCTCCATTGGAGTCTCATCCAGAAACGTGCAACACTGTTTGCAAAAAGTTCGATGAACAGACCTTGAAGAACCTCGAGAGTCCTCGTCTTCGTGTGGACATTCATCAAAAGGATACTCATAAAGCTGGTATGCTGTGCTCCCCTGACGGGTGAACTGGGTGCAAACGGCACATTTTTCTTTTGGTGGATTAGGTGGTTTCCTCAAACGTGTGTGTTGCTTTGGCAGAGGTGGTGGTGGCTCTAATCCACTTCTACGGTACACTACGTTCCCCCGATACTCAAAGTTCTGGTGCGCCCATTCAGCATATTCTGAGGCTCCTTGGGCTCTTGGCATTCTTCTGCGTCCATGCAAAGTAGTCAGGTTGGACATGCAAGATCTCCCAAAATGTCTTCCCCTTAAACTGGCCAAACTTGAATTTCGTGTTACTCCCAATAGGCTTTGAGGGGTCATTCCGTCCTACAGGGTTGTGGGAGGCCCCAAACTGGGTGCCTTTGAAGGGGCAGCTGCACTCTTGATGGCCATGTTTGCAACTGGGTGTTTTGGGTGATGATGCACTCAAGAAAATTCCTTCATCTGAAGACGAATCCGAAAAATCTGCAAAATGTGCTGTGGGCTTAGGAGGGTTTGATGGGAGTTTGGAATCCTTTGCATTGGCATTCCCTTTGGCACCTGGTCCTGGGAATTTACAGATAGGGTCACCTGCCCAGTGCCCATAGGCGCCGCAGCGAAGGCATTTCGACTTGGCCTTGATCTCGGACAGTCGCTTTCTGCGCTGTTCGATGGAAAGGTTGGACCTGATGACCTTTGCCCTTTCCTTTGGGTTTTCCTTTGCCCTTTCCTTTCGCACGTCCGAAGGCTACGAATGCAGCAAGTTGGAGCTGGATAGCTTCCCCAAGACCTTTGTCGTCCTCAATTTCCCCCTTTCCTAAGTCCACAAGAGCATTCAGGGCTGTTGCTTCATATTCATCAATCTCATCATGAAAATCATAGGCTTCGTAGGAATTGTCACCATATGGAGTGGGTTGTTCAGGGTGTTCTTCAATCCCACCAAGCAAACCTACGTATGGTGCATCTTCTTCATAGTATTCTTCTTGGTATTCATGATGTTCACCATGACCATAACCATAACCTTCCTCATCGGGATATGCATTATAGACTGTCTTGTAGGATCCTTTACCACTTTGTGGCCCCTTGGAACCATACCCCTTGCCAAACTTCCCATACGATTGTGGGGTGGATAAACGTCCAGCCCAAGACTTGGATCCCTCCCTCAAATGGATTCCGGAGTACTGGTCAACCAACACCGTGGCAACTCCTTCAAAATCCCTTAGTGGCGGCACATGTTTTTACGACCAATACCTCTTGTCGACTCAGACCTGACAGTTCAAGCATGAGTTCCATTCGAAGTCCATCTGAAAGTTCCATGGAAGGGTCAAGTTCGGTCAGCACTCTCCACCATCTACGCCTACGTTGGGTGTAGCTCAGCATGTCTGGATAAAACTCCACCTGCTTTCTGGCCTGCTCTAAAAAGTTCCTTGGCTTCTTCTTGGGCTCTAGGAAAGACATGACATGGGCTTTGATTCGTTCAACCAATCGTTCAAGACCTCCCTCTTGGGTCAGGGTCTCCAAACCGAGATCCCTGGCAATGAGAAAGGCATCTCCTCGAAGGCCCTCTACAATCTTGTTGACTAAGGCACTTCGGTCTCGACCAGTGTCATCCTCTTTAGGGCTCGGACCGGCAGAGGCTGCAGCTCCTTCGTCTTGGCCGCCTGGGCGCGGGTGAGGTGAAATTCCTGCTTCAACAGAGTCCGGCCCACCGGGCTCGGAACTCCTTCCGGTGATGATTCTTCTTTCTTAGAATCAAACAGCTTTCTTCGCAAAAGGGTCCGGAATTCCCAATCATGATAGATCATGATAGTGTGCTGCGTCCCTATATATGTATGATCCACTCTTGGTCTCTAGAGGCGCGGTGGACCGGTCAGAACCAAACCTAAGTCCAGCTACATTTCGACGATTCCTTGCGATGGACTGCCTATACCCGAGGTATTGCAGGTCTGTCCCACAGGGATCAGACAATTTCAGAGAATGGAGAGTTCCTAGAACAATTCAATTCAAAGCTTCTACGATTCAAGTGCCTGGATCTGTCACGTACCCGGGGTTGAGTCGTCACCCGCTCCGCTACCAATGTGAATTGGCTACGGCATCGTGCAGTCCAACACGGCGTCTTTTGCAACTAGCGATAGCGCTGTGACTCAAGGGCCCTATTCGCCGATACGGCAGCAGACAAGATATGTGACAACCTGGCCTTTACATGGAATGTCAAATACCTCAAATTGACACTGGTTAGTGTGCAATATTAGAACATAATCGGGATATGCCCCTAGCAAAATGATAGTTGGATGTGTCTGAAAATAGAGTATACGTGAGTATACCCAAAAAAATGTAATGTAAAAGGGCAAGTGATGATGAACCATGGGCTTGGGGGTGCGCCATGCTCAAACAGACTCAAGTGGTTGATGGACTGTTCACAACCTCGACGAGAGTGACTGGAATACATGGAAGCTGGCTCATTGACATAGAGCGGCGGTCACATTTTGACATCAACCAATTCCATAGGAGAAACCATGGAATAACAATTAACATCAAATTTATAATATACAAGATCAGCATTTTATCACGATATAACCCATGGTTTTCTTGCATTGGTTGTTGCCGGCTGTTCTCCCATGAAATGCAGCCGAGGTGCCCACACCACTTAGCTGCGGCTCAGTGGATGCAGCCTTGGCTAAAAGGTGATCACTAGTGATTCAATGATAGCCATTTGAAGCTGAGATTTCAAGAATACTACTATATATATATGGAATAATCACTAGCCGACTAGCCGACTAGCCATTTCATAGCTACTGGTGATTCAATTATATATGTAATATAATTCTCAGCCTTGAAAGTTTGGTAGGTTTGCATGGAGCGTGATAAACTTTGCTGCACGATTCCATCCAAAGACCTCTGTATTGTCTATGTTGAAGCCTGTTTTGCTCATATGACTGAGCCGAAAAAAAAATGAAAATACAGTTTCTTTCAGTGGAAGTGCCCAAAACGGATGTGCCGATCTTGGACATGCTCATTCGACTCATACTCGCTTTCGGTTCTTTCGCTATCCCATTTCGTCAGGTTGCAAACCATCTGGAAGGTAGTCTTAGATTGCCACCAAGCCAGCTGCTTCCCTCAGAGCCCTCGCCGAGTTTCTGTCCACCTGCACTTCGTGGAAATGCGTCAGATTTGCCCCAAATATTAGAGTAGTCAGATACACATCTCCAGAACATTTTTAGTGGCATGGTGGAAAACGACTCTTCCATCCTGTATCAAGTTGCCACAGCCGGATACCCAAAAAACTCATCACTTCCACCAGTTCCATCAGTTCAATCACTTCCCCGGCCTTCAAACTGAAACATCAAGTTGGCCACTAGGCGATCCCTCAGCAGCTCCTTGAACAAACTCAGATGTGGCGCATCCAGCTGTGGCACAGTCGTGGGGTCCCCGTTTCCGCCGGAAACGGGGACCTGGCAACTGCAGCCCGCCAACTTGCTGCAGGAGCTGCACTCCTGGGATATACATTCGTTCATGAATACATTCATACATACATGTGTTCGTTTGTTCAATGATTTATGTGTATATTATTTTCACATACTTATATATTATATATACATATACATACGCCTACTCTCTCTCTCTCTCTCTGCGTGAAATATATGTGTGTGCATTTGTTTTTGGATTGCTTGTTGCTTAATCTATATAGCATATGTGTATACAAATGAATATATGAGTATGCATACTATACATGTGTGTGTAGGTGTGCGCCTGGATATATGCATGTGTGTATACATATATAAATATATACATATATAATATATACATATATACATATATACATATATACATATATACATATATACATATATACATATATGCATATATACATATATACATATATACATATATACATATATGCATATATGCATATATACATATATACATATATACATATATACATATATACATATATACATATATACATATAATTACATATAATTACATATATATGTAATATGTATGTGTGTAGTTATTAGCTAAATTTCTATGTGTGTAGTCATGAATATCGTCCGGAGCATTCAGATCAACCAGTTGTTCTTCGGGGAGTCACCTTCAGGGGGCTTGACCATAGATACTTAACTTCACAACCGAACATGATCATCACCGAACATCCCCATTTAAAATATTCTTGAAACATGAAGAAATGTTAAAACCCCCATTTTTCCCCAAGTTCATCCAATTCCTCCAAGTTTCCTCCAAGTTTCCTCCAAGTTTCCCCAAAATCTTCCAACCGTCCCCACCCTGACCCGACCCGCCTTGGTGAACATCTCCGGCGTCGGCGTCGACCCCTTGTAGCCGTACAAGGCCGAGGCCGCGGCCGCCGGCGCCACCGCCACCAACTCCTCGAACTTCGCCAGGTCCAGGCCGCGAAGGGAGCTGGTGGCCTCCTTGGGAAAACCAATGGTTTCATGGGATTTTCATGGGATTTTAATGGGAAAAACATTGAACAATTCTATAGCTATAGATAATAGATAGCTATACAGATATCCGTGGATTTGAATGGATTTGAGACTTTTTTATAATGGAAGATTCATAGTATACTATGGATTATTAATGGAATACTGTAGGTATGGATTCATCATGGGATATGTATGGACGATTCATAGGTTGTCATAGGATTATATATACTGTATTATATACTGGAATACTATGGCTATGGCAGCTACGGCCAGAATGATGTACCCAGAAAAACCCAAATCATAACAAAATCCTTGGGTGAATTGTAGATTATCACTACTATGGTGGGCAAAATTCGTTGCCCTTTAAACATGCTGGTTTTCCTGAAGGGCAAGCTCTCCAGGAATTTGGTGATAGTCGGATAGTGGGATAGTGTGGTAAACCCTGGCTGCCATAAACCTACCCAACTTGGGGATGATTTTGACCAGCGATGTAAATATTGGGGATGGTTCATGAGTTCCAAGGCTCCAACATCCGGTTCCCTGGAAGGTGCATGGGCCCGAACCCAGAGATTGAAAGCCAACAGTCACTGCTGTTGGGAATTGACCAAGAAATCTTGGAATTTGATGTTACTTTTCTGCATCTTTCTACGGGTTGCTATAGACTATAGGCTGTCCTGCAGCTATACTTGGATGATCTTGGATGTAGAAAACACGACTTGAGGTGGAGTATGCCAATCTGAGAGATCCCCTGCCGGAAAAAATTGATCACTTGGATGTGCATCTCAGTTCTATCTGCTTGCTTGGTTTCACCTGTTATTAAGCCCCTTAGTTTGTTGGGCAATGTGGCAAACACTGTTGCACCGGACCGTTTTGCATATCAGGTTCGTACAACTTCCTTTTTGAAAAATCCTCGAGCCCAAGGCAAACAAGTCAGCCGGCATTCTTTTCCAAAACTCCGGCCCAATGCCACCATTTGCCAAGCTTCCCCGTTGCATCCCATCCTATCCTCTCTCTTGCTATTTTCCACGATGAAATCCGCAAAGCCTTGTGCCACTCGTTGGAGCACGCTGCGCGACACATCCAGCTGGGCCTCAAGGCCCTGTTTGCCACGCCCCAGCGAAGCATCTGAGAGCAGCAAGGGGCTGTTGTAGCAGAACCACGCAGCGATGAAAGTCCAAACCATCCTCAGGTGCCAAACCCTAAGCAAAAATGGAGTTTCACCGAGTTCCAACTTGCGATTTTGATGCCACACTTGGTTCATCCCTGAAGTTGAACCACAGCTAGGTGGTGCTCAATGGTTTCCAGTCCAAAATCTTAACCTCTTTGATCCTCTTTGGACTGAACTTGGGGGAAAAAACTCCTCACCAAGGCTCACTGCGATGGCGAAGAAAGTCACCCCCAACTGCAGAGACTGCGAAGGTCCTCCAGTGTTCTCCTCGGCTTCAGGGTCCTCCCCACTGCGGTCGTCTGCCAAATGCTGCGTCAACAAAGGCAGCAGCAGGGCAGCGGCGCAGAAGACAGCGCAACTGTACCAGAACCTAGAGGGTTTCTGTAATTTTTTTAGAAGTGGATCTCTATGAATCTATAGCAAGTTCTGAATTCATCAAGTCTGTAACGTCGAATTCAGAGTGCCCAAACCAGAACCTCCCAAGGAAACCTGATTAAGAGATTGTCTGACGAATGGGCGTCTCAAAACCCAAACAACAGCGTTATCCCGGTGTATCACCCTTCGTGTTGCCTTTATACCCCAATTTTTGTTGGCTTGTTGGCTTATTTCGGCTAGCTGAATCTCTATGCCTGTAACCAACAATTTCAGAAAACACAATCCCAATGTGTATTGGCCAAATCCCCTCCAGTGAAAATGCGAATGTTGATTGGTAATTTCTGTTCCATGTCCAAAAAAATCGCACCTGGCCATGATGTTCTTGCTGGCTCCTGGCACCTCTGTTGCCAGCGGACTGAGCGTGTTTGAGTTCGCGCTGCCGTTGAGGCCGGTGCTTTCACCGGTGCTTTCACCGGTGGTGACCGTGGCCATGGCGGCTGAGATTGGCAGAGCTGATGAAACACCTGGATTTCTTCGGGTCCAAGTGTGATTTTGGTTTTCAGAGCTAAAACTAAAACATGTTTGGCCATGGATTGAGGCGAAAGAGCTGCTGG
>Ga0126342_10012572_pt1:12500-15084 | contig 15084 bp, 16 predicted proteins | sample Cyp1metagenome_FD_92528 | JGI IMG/M metagenome (GOLD analysis project Ga0126342, IMG submission 92528) | Coral microbial communities from Lord Howe Island, Old Settlement Bay, Australia - Cyphastrea 1 metagenome | ecosystem: Host-associated > Invertebrates > Cnidaria > Coral ...
GACCCAATTAAGTTTCAAAATGTGTTGGGTGCAACCCCTCAACCTGAAGAAATTACAGCATTTTTCGGCAAAATATTCCGGAATGTTGGGGTGTTTTAGCGGACGTGCGGGGTTTCCAGGACATTCCGCGTTTTCAGATTGAAGAACTCCACGAAGTGTTGACGCAGATGCCTTCGAGGAAAGCTGGGGACGTCGATGCTGTCGTAATATAAATGTTCAAATATAGAAATGCTGTTTCACAATCATTTTTATTGAATATCTACAACATGTATTGGATACTTCAAATTTTCCAGCATCCTGGCAGCACACCCTGTTCAAGATAATGTCCAAAACTGCGGACATCACTGACCTTAAACATTACAAACCAATCGCGATCCTGAAGATCACATACAAAATTGCTGCGAAACTATGGTTGAAACGAATTCCCGACATTTTGCATGCGCAGCAAAGCATGGCCCAAACAAACTTCAGACACGTACTGTTATTGAAGACGCTTTTGCAGTATTTGAATATATTCGTGGCAAAAGCCTGGAAAGGAATATACCTGTATGGTTTGCACACCTGGGTTTAACTAAAGCATTTGCCCGGTTGAGTACGTTCTGTGCGTTGTTGGATCAGGCCTTTAACGTTCATTACTTTTAGAATCCTGTCACTCTAGCGTGGGGTGAAGCAAGGCGATGTTATCGGCCGTGTTAGCAGCAGTACAAAAATGGAAAGTCCATTTGACGCATCATGGTCTGGATATTGGAGCGGGCGAGAGGCGTACTAACATTCGCTATTCTGATAATTTGATGGTGTACGTTCCAACCATCTTAAACTGTGGTGGACATAGTCCAAATGATTGGAAAGTGCGTTGCTTTAATTGGAAAACATGAGCTTACAATCAAACCAAACATATTAACAGCGACAATTTTGGACAGACTTTTGCATGTGGAATCTGGAAATGATTTTGCGGCAGTACTTCATGGCACTTGCACGCACAAATTTGTTTACGAGAGTTGAAGCTGAATGTGCGCATCTTCTACGGATGGTCCGGGCCTAATGTCAGAAACATTGGTAAGCCCTCATCAGGAAACATGTTCACTGCAAACCCTACGTTTGACCGTGCCGGAAGTCAACTAAACCCGGCATGATCACGACCGCCACCATGAAAATTAGCATCACCATCACTCACCATCACTCACCATCGCTCACCATCACCATCACCATCAACATATCATCGTTATCGTGATCCTCTCGAAATCCTCCTGCAATCCGTGTTGGGGCAGTGGTGCAAACCTATTTGCAGACTTCCCGCTACATGCCCGCGTCCGTCAACCAGCTATGCTTCTCATACTGGTAGCACTCCCCGGCGACAGTTTCAAGTGTCCATCGCCGCATGCTTGGCGAAATGCCTTAGCACTTTGGATCACACGCGGCCCACACTGCCGCAGGATGGCAGCAAAGGACTGTGCAACCACCGCCTTGTTTTTGGCGGTCTGAATTCTGAGCTCTGCCACCCTTCAATATGAAGAGACGGGGAAATAAATTCACCGTTCAATATTTTTGTTCAATGGGGTGAAGAACTTGATCCCTCATGACGATAAGTAGACGTCAATCAACCATCCAACAGTTTTGTTCAAAAACGGCGGGTGATTTGATCCCTCATGAAGACAAAGGGAAGCTAATAAACTATTCAGCATATGGGTTAAAATGGGGTGCTGGTTTTGATCCCTTATTACGAAGACTGGAACTTAATAAACCATTCAACACATTTTTTCGGAGAGGCCATTCAACATAGTTGCTCAGAGGGGGTGCGGGCTTTGATCCCTTATGAGGATTAGATCCCCCAGCCCAAGGGCACTTTTTTTGGACCTCGAAGGGCCGGTCTCGTCTAGTGGATAAGACGCATCCCTCATGCGTCAGACCTGGGTTCAATATCCGGGTGCAGCGCTGGGCGGACAGGCGGGCCACTACCCCACCCTTGCAGTTAAGGGGATGAGCTACGGTGTGGTCCGTAAAGACACTCTCTTTTTTTGGGCCTCGTTCCATTTCTTTTGGGCCTGGACACTTTTCATGGACCTTACTACAATTCTTTTGGAGATGGTTGCCGTCTTTTGGACCTCACACCCTCCTGCTGGACCTGCGCGCCCTCCTGCTGGACCTGGCCCTTCCCCAAACCACACCCCCTTTGGATAGATTCTCCAAGCTGCGTCTTGATCGCAATTCTTCAGACAGTAGGGGGCTAGAGCTGCGTTACCATGCAGCATGGCAGGAGGCATTTCAGTACATTGTGTGGTTCAGTGCCTCCTTCCCTTTTCTGCCTTCTTCTCAACTATTACTTTTCACACCTCTTCCGGCTCTCAGTTACGCAGGGGCTCAACTTGGTGTGTGCCTGGGTGAAAGTGCCCCACTTTGGGACATTCATCTGGTTTCAATATCTATACTTCCCCCTAGCCTTTCTGCAACTTCTTGCGTTCATCTTCTTTCAATATCTAAACTTCCCCCCGGTGCCCCTCAACAACTTCCTGCATTCATTTGGCTTCACATGTGGCACCCCCGTGGCCTCCCCGCAATTTCGTGCAAGCATCTTGTTTCAATATTC
>Ga0126342_10012573_pt1 | contig 15084 bp, 10 predicted proteins | sample Cyp1metagenome_FD_92528 | JGI IMG/M metagenome (GOLD analysis project Ga0126342, IMG submission 92528) | Coral microbial communities from Lord Howe Island, Old Settlement Bay, Australia - Cyphastrea 1 metagenome | ecosystem: Host-associated > Invertebrates > Cnidaria > Coral ...
ATACATTACATACCATACATTACATACCATACATTACATACCATACATTACATACCATACATTACATACCATACATTACATACCATACATTACATACCATACATTACATACCATACATACATATATACCATACATACATACATACCATACATACATACATACATACCATACATACATACATACCATACCATACATACATACCATACCATACATACCATACCATACATACATACCATACCATACATACATACCATACCATACATACATACCATACATACATACCATACATACATACCATACATACATACCATACATACATACCATACATTACATACCATACATTACATACATACATTACATACATACATTACATACATACATTACATACATACATTACATACATACATACATACATACATACATACATACATACATGCATACCATTACATACCATTACATTACATTACACTACATTACATTACATTACACTACACTACACTACACTACATTAAATTACATTACATTACATGCATACATGCATACATGCATGCAGATATAGATATAGATATAGAAATTGTATACATGTATATATATATATAATATCATCATGTCCCTTGGTAAAATCCAACACTCCACCTCCAGTCACCACGCTCCATGCTGCCCCAATTGCCCCCCCAACCGCCCAGCCTGTCGCTCAGGACTCCTTCGCCTTCGGCCAGGCTGGCCTGACGTACTGCTGGCATTTTTGAATGATGAAATGTTGCAGATATTAGTTGCAGCTATTGGAGATGGATAGCTATCCATATACACATATATATATATTTATATATGTGTGTGTATGTACGTATTTGTGTTGTGTGTGTGTGTTTCATGATTAATATGTCAATGTGCTAATCTATGCAACAGGCAGACAGGCAGACACGCAGACAGACAGACACGCAAACAGCCAGGCAGACAAGCAGACAGGCGGCAGCCAAAAGCTTGGAATCCACGTGAAGCGGCAATGGAAAGATGCTGAAAATCGTTTCCGATCCATCGTGTACCGGCATTGAGATGGAAACATCAGAACATTCGGTTCCAGTGCCGTTGGCCTGTGGGGCCTACAAGCTGGTTTACAACTAGCTAAAATTTATGGTTTATGGATGTTTATGGTAGATGTAACACCATAGTTCATGGATTCCATAGATTTTAGCTAGTTGTCAAAACATCCAGCAACCATAAATTTATGGTTCATAAGTTCATAGTCATTTATGGTGCTTAAAAACCCACCTTTTTCGGGGAGCTGTGCCTCAGGCGCATCGTCCACTTCGTCCTGGACCTGCAGAATGCGAAGAAACCTCTGGGTACGAACCATGCCAAGCATCAAAAGAAAGGTTGATAGCGCTTGATATATAATGTCGACCCCGGATTAATAAACCATGGTTTATTAATTAGGGGGGGTACTCCTTCAATAGTCATAATATGATACTTAAATGCTACCTTCCCAATTTAAGAATCGTTTGGGGTTTATTAATCCAGGGTTGACATTATATATATATAGATAGATATAGATATTCATTTTGGCCTTGATGTGCCATTGATCAGCAAGAAGAGAGGTGGTGAACAACAGACGGACGAAGACATCCTGTATGAATGTCGCTTCAAACAATCCCAAAAACTGCACCGATAACCTTCGGGGTCACACCAACAGACAGTTCTCGTGGATCTTCCCTATCGTCATGAGCCCCTCCCATTGCATCTGACTTGAATGGAATTCAACGTTCAAAATCGCTAAGGTCAAACCAACAGACCATTATCATCCATTATCTGCTTTGAATCTAGGTCAATATGTATGTACCTACGTACCTCATGACAGCATATCTTTGACCAATATAATCATATGGGCCAGCCAAAGAACTGAGCGCCGCCTAACAAAAAAGAGGACAGCATAGTTATCCAGAAAACGTCTCCAGTCATGGCTCAATGAAATCTAAACGATGAATGTGAGTATCCAGTAACAACGTTTGCCAAACAATAATAATACAAAGATCCTTGAACAGCGATATTCGACAAAAAAAAACTTCGCCAGTTTTCAGACCCCAGCACAAGTGCGTCGCCCTGCTTCCCATTTCCCGCATCCATGTGTGCCAAAAACAAATACCACATGACATTTTTCCTGTTGGATAAGACGATTATCCTAATTTTTTGGTTTATATCCCAATGGTAGAGGCTGAAGGTAGGAGTTAGAAGAAATTGGAACTAGATGCAAAGTTAGTTCTTCTCTCTTCTAGACATGCGCATACTTGCAGCGATTTTGGATTCAAATCTTGGCTTCGTTCTTCTCAGTTGTCATCTTGCACGCCCAAAGGCATCTGAGGAAGAACTAAGACCAGATTTATTTTTTTCTATTTGCTGCTCAACTCGCGCATCTGTTTTGCCAGGGAAAGGCAAAGGTGCTGAATACGCCTCAGGTGCAATTCTTTCACTTCGTTGGGTTTGATTTGTGGATTTGAATCTGCTTTACAAAAACGCGCTGGCACTACAAATCTTTTGTCTGGCGGGGCTTAGCCAGGCTCTGTGGCATCGTAATGCCGGTCTGCAGGCACATACCAATACTTCAGGACCCCAGCAAGTTTCACTGATGCATTGAATTGCATTGAGGTGGTGTGATGTGGGTTTTAGGTTTTTTTTTCTGTGCTGCACTAGCTGCTAGGTAGCAGCCAGCTCGAAGGTACACCTTCCCAAGCAGCTACTGGAAACCATCCGTGATTCAAACCCGAGATGTAAATGCTGGGTGCGCAAAACACCGCCGAACACTTGACATACTGCCAGTATGTCAAAAACTAGAGTGAAAAAACTTACTGTACAGGAAAGGCAGGAGTTCATTAGAATAAACTCCGGTAGAAAGTATACATATACAGCCTCCCATACATTTACAAAAGACTGCAGAAGTAGAAAGTTTAAAATTTTAAATCTGGAATTTATTTTTTTTACTCCGACCTTGATTTTTTTTCATATCCCCATTGAATCCCCCATTGGGCGATTTTATACCCCACTTAGGGCTAAGAGAAGATGAGTGTTGTCCGGTTGACCGCCTTTGCCAGGGTCGAAAACCATGGCCGCGACCTGTGCTCATGGATGTTCATCAGAAAAATAGAATTTTGGGAAAATCGTAGGTTTTGACCCATCCCTATCTACCTTTTACGGAGGTGATATCAAACCTTGCTTTGTTGATATCTTGCCAAAAATTTAAAAACAAATGTGGATATAGAACATGTCCAATTTACTTGTAGCATACATATATGTATATATCTATACATAGTGCAAATCTACAGAATCTGTTTCCATGACTCTACAATAAACAAGAATTGAAGTGTTTCCGCCAAACAGTGTGGGGGAGGTAAAAAGATCATGTATAATAATGTTGAAGATGATGTAAATGTTGATGACGACGTTGATGATGATGGTGATGTTGTCGATCATGGTGATGGTGATGGTGATGATGATGGTGATGATGATGATGACGATGATGATGATGATGACGATGATGATGGTGATGATAATAGTGATGATGATGATGATGATGATGAAATTTACATATGTCCATGTCACAAGAAGCATTTTGTGCGAGCCTGCGCAGTCGAAATGCACATGGACATGTCACAAGAAGCATTCCGCGCGGAAATTTACAGGGAAAATGCCGTACGCGTATCCCGGGGCCAGCATTTTGTGCAAGCCTGCGCAGTCGAAATGCACATGGACATGTCACAAGAGGCATTTTGTGCGGAAATTTAAAGGGAAAATACCAAAAGCTTCCGATGCCACCTCGATTGAACACCGGGCCTCAACACTTACCGTAAAAACCCCTCAGTGTGGCCACACTGTTTGGGGGAAAATAGAGATATAGTTTAATTGGTTATCTTGGTATTTTCTACTTCCCGCGATATACAGTATGCACGAATATTCCCGATGATGGTGATGATGATGATGATGATGATGACGATGACGATGACGATGACGATGACGATGACGATGACGATGACGATGACGATGACGCTGACGCTGACGATGACGATGACGATGACGATGACGATGACGATGACGATGACGATGATGATGATGATGATGATGATGATGATTCCGTCACATATAAACCATCATTTATATATATATATATACATTGACGTTGGCCTGTGAGGTCTTAACTTAATCCATCCAGATTGACTGTGACCAAAACAACAAGCCTTCCCTCTGGCAGTCAAACATAGCTGGAAAATCCCCAGCATGAAATGGGAAAATCAAGGGTTATCCAGGAGTTATCCATAATAATCCATCATGTTTCCATTAAGTATCCATTACTTATCCATTGTCCAGTGAAGCCCTATCCATTCTCATCCACCAATGCTTTCGCCTGGCCCATGGCGTCAACTTCGCTTCCAGCTGCAAGGCACGCAGCGCCCAGCCGTCGCCGGGCTCGCCGCGCTCGCCGCGCTCGCCGCGCTCGCCGCGCTCGCCGCGCTGCCCACAGGACTGGCAAACCTCGAAATCTTGGAATTTCAACGAGGAAAAGCAGGGCTTTCACTGATTTCACCATGTTTTTTTTATTTCTAGATGGTATAAGGATAGCAAAGGATTATCCACCATGAAAATTGCGGCAATTCCGACCCCAACTACATCAACGATCATCAATGTGTTATCCTCATCTCATTGAAATAGCATGAAAATAACCATTAAGGGGTCTAGACCATTCCTGGTCGTTTCATCTGGGATCTGGGGCAACGACCAGTTCATCCTTGTCGGCATCTGGCGCATCTTATCCCCCAAAAAAGTGAACGCCATTCAAAATCACATTGCGCGCCGTTGATGAATATCATGGAATGAAGAAACTCAACTTGTCAACAAAAATCATTTCAGTGAAGAACTCGATGCAGAAATTCTGAATATCTCATCCATTGATGTGGCCAATTCTTGGCACGGTGCCTGGCTGGGCCCGCGCCAGAGCCTGGCCATGTAAACATAGCACTTGCAGGATGGGGCCCCCTTCAGATAGCGTTCAGTTGGTTTATGTTTGTGGCTGAATTAACTCTGGTTTATGGTAGATATAACGAACTAGATAACGAACTAGTTTTCATGGGGTAAATCCAAACCAACGTTCACATAACTGGGGGGCACCATCCTGTGGAAATACACAAACTCATTTCAAACAGCCGCAAGATTTTGGTCCTCTCCTCCGGCCGTTTTAATCGTATTTTTCCAACCTTTTCGTTTTCTGCTGGCTCTATGAAATTTCCTGCCGTTTTTGGTTGAAGCCATTTCCCATGATGTAGCCCCTATTGAAATTCATCCTATTCCCAATTTTTGTGTGGTTACATTTGTACTTGTATCCAAGTCTGCAAGTGATTCATTTCCTGCTTCGCGAGTCTGCCAAGTTATCCACGAAGATTGGGTTGGAATGTGGAAACCTAAGAAACCTAAAGCAGAAACACAGCTTCAATCTGGGGACTATTCTTGTCCATTCCCAGCAATGACCTCTGTGCCGCAATCTCCGCACTTGAAGGCCCTCACCGAAAGCTGACAAACTCAAGGACGAATCCACTATGGATCACAACTTCCCTCCAAAAATTGGGCATTTGGAGATGTTCCCGGCCACACCCATCCCAATGCTATCACATGAAAAAATATCATCCCAAATAAATACATATACATATACATATACATATACATATACATATACATATACATATACATATATATATATATATAGGTATACATATTTCTATATAGGTATACACATGTATATATAGATATATGTATGTATTTCCCCATGAAATCGCACCATTTGTAGATGATCAGCTCAAATCCTCAGGTTCAGCCTCGCTGGGTCTAGAACTTCGACACAGCGGCAGCAGCCGCAAGTGAAGCCCTGCAGTTTTCCGCTGGTCAGCCAAAACAGGGATCCAACAAAGAAAGACACGGATTTTTAACAAACAATATCACAGAAATTATGAGTTATGGCAAATATGGCAAAATCACAGAAATTGACAGAAATCTCCATATCTTGGCTGATTGCTAGTATTTTACATCCATATAATTGATAATCTATATTATATAATATAATATAATATAATATAATATAAATATAATATAATATAATATAATATAATATGTATTATATTATATATATATTATATTGTATATATATATATGAAAATCGTTGGGGATCATTCGCTCAAATCCCAAAAAGTGCACCTTGGTGCTCTGCAGCAGCTTTCGTCGATGGAGGGTCGGCAGCATCAATTCTTCCGGGCTGAGATAGGAAATCGTCACCTCCTGACGCCAGCGGAGCGAACCACTGGGAGTTTCAGCACCTCACCATGCGTTCAACGCAGAAATTGAATGCTTGAACCACTATTAAATACACATATCAACCCTTCGCTGGGTAGTTCAAGTTGATCATCTCAGAACAGTTGCTTCAGCTCAGCGGATCATCATTTCGGATAATCATCCCGCAATGATTGCGGAAATAAAAAAAAATCGAATAGTCATCGCTCACCTCTCCAGCTTCGATGAAGCACCGCGCGTGCAGGATGAAGCTGTTATTCTCGTCCAGATGCCAAGCCTTCCGGATCTCCACGTATCCAAAAAGAAAGTTTCTGCAGTTTCTACCATCAGTTTTCATCACTAAACTTTAGATGATATTCAAAAAAAGACAACATCTAGAATATAAAGCTATATAGACTGATTGAGGATAGACTCTATAGACTGATCTAGAGTTTAGGGATAAACTGACAGATACATTGATGTGATGTGAGGCCACTTAAAAAATACCAGCTGCCCACATCCGCTAGAATCGCACCGCGCACCGCGTTGGGTGCGCAGGAATGGGACATCATCGCAGAGGCGAAGAAGATCACACCGGCCTGTACCAAAGCTTGGTGGAAAAACCACATGTGCCATGGTCAAAACATGGGAATTTACCAACAATAACGGGATATCCCGGATATATATATATAGCTATTAGTAGCATTTATATATACGCTATTAGTAGTTTTTATACGCTATTAGTACACAATCTGTATATACAAAGAGAGATGGTATATATAATGGCAATCTAGGGTCTCATGGGTATATAACCAACAATACTGGGTTGGAAATAGAATGGGATATATAATCGATATCAACAATATGGTTAATATGGTTTATGGATGTTTATGGTCATCCCATATTGGGAATCCTTATACCGTGCCAATATAAGAAATCAAACAGTTTTTTTACCATGGCACACATGGAAAATCTTGGGAAAATGACACCAAAATTCTAAATCGTCGTTTGGTAAAAAAAAATAGAATCAGTACAGTACTTACAGCATGAAGATTTCTCCAGAAATGAGGAATGGACCTCCACTTTTAGGTTCATGGATTCATGCTGGGAATGATGTCCGAAACGGATCTTATGGATGACCTCTGAAAATCCGATAGATGTTTTTTCTTGATGACTTTCACGCAACCGTGATTTCGTTGCCATGTTTCATTACCAGAGAGTATGACATGGTATGTAAATGTTGGTGACTTAAAAATACTTGAAATCTCAAAAGGTCACTGGAATCCAAAATCTTTTGAACCTTCCCAAGAGTTTTCTGCAAGCTTTCCCGCAGTTGGATCGACATCCAACATCCAATGCCTGTTTACCGTCTTCTGACAGGTCGAAGGAGTTGTAGATCCATGCCTGCCGTAGCGGTAGAGTACATCTCTTAATGAACATCGACCCACAAAATCGATGCTTTCATGGCGCAAAGTGACCAGCCAATCTGTGGTCCGAGCATCCACAAAATGGTGCCTCTCGTATGGTTTAATGCCAAAAAATATCCCAACTATATGCAATACCTATGCGTTCCGCTTCAGCCAAGCACAGGCTTTCAATGCTCCAGGTGCGATACCTGTGGTCATGATCTCACCTTTGATTATCATCTTGGTCCTCCTTTTACATCAATTTGTTTCCCAAAAATGGAGACAAGACCCTCCAGCACTTTTCAAATGGCGGGTTAGAAACCCATTTAGAATACACATATGCTGCACTATTGCGTTCAGTGACCATGATGATCCCAAAATGAATCTTAGCCTAAATCTCATTCAGCGCAAGAGTGCTCCATCTAACCCCCATTCAAATCGCATAACCAACGATTTAATTAGCGGGATATCCAGAAATCATAGATTGAAAATGCGTCAATTTTTTTCCGGCAACTATGGCAGCAAGGTCTTCCCCTCATATGATTGTTGCAAGAAATCTGCTCATATCCCAAAAAACGATGTAAACTTACCAGCTATGGGTTACTTACTTTCACTGTCCCCAGCAAATCACAAGCGGTTCGAAAATGCATTTCTCCCACTCTACAGGGTATAAACATTAGCTACATAGCAACCCAAAAAAAGATAGAAAAATAAGTTATATCACTGTTTTACTGGGATTTAGGCGCATTCACCAGGACAATCCTTCAACACCAAGCACCAACATCTGCCTGTAGTAGCCGTTCCAGTAGAAGGGCCTGCGACCAATCAAGAATTGGCTGACTTCACCAGCCAAAAAAGCGGAGAACAGGGCTCTGAAAGATCATTTGAGCAGTTTTCAGAATTTTTCGATGATCATCCCCAATTTCTGGTGGGTTAATGTGCAAAACCCAATAACCTATCCCCAATATTGCCAATATGTGGGTGGTTTGTTTACCCCAAATGGTAGTCGTTTATGGCATTCGGTTTCCCACAATCATCAATCAACCGTGGCGTGCAGCCACTCAAAATCAAAATTGCTGATGTTATGGATGCTCCCCTCACAATCATTCATATGGGAAGTTTTAAGATCATGGGTGAATCATGGTTTTTCACCCATCCAATTTTTTTTTAGTGTCGACAGGTGACAAGTAGTCGTGACGGTGTGTTGATCCTTTGCTAACTATTAACGACCATGATAGTGGGATTACATGGTGTTCACTCGTTTACCAAGTTTATTTCTCCAACAAACCATAGACAAAGTCCATGTTTGATGGTTAAGTTCCTACTTTTCATGGTTCAGTGGAACCAAAATATATCATATCATCCATACGATCATACACTGAATACCCAATATCATGATCATCATGTTTGATGGTTAAGTAATGTTAAGTACCTATCATATCAGTTCCTAATGATGATCACCCAGGGCCTGTTCCACATGTTGAGACAAACCCATGTGGGGCAAACCAGCGGGTCGATGGCGAATTCCCTATTTCTGGTCAAATCCCATGAATCCCATCAAACCACCATTCAATCACCATATAAATCACCATTGGACCCCAGTAAATCACCATTGAATCCCATCAAATACCAGTTGATGGTTAGAACCTTTTTTTTGGGATGGTTAGATCACTGACATCAGCACTTCAGCGACGCCTCTGGGGGATCTTTGTCCCATAAAGCCTCCACGATCCGTAGCACACCTGGGAACGGTGCCGTGGATCTGGAAAACATCGAGGACCACAACGGATCTTGAAGGGTTAATCGACCAAAATGGAGTGTATTTATGTATATATATATATAATGTAGATATATATGTAGATATGTGTAGATATTTATATATAAAGTAGTAAGGTTCATTCATCATTGCTACTTTTTGACTCCTAGTATGTTTCTTGTCAATAGTAGCAATACCAATATCAATGTTGTGGATTAGTATTTAATCCTACATACAGAGCATATATATATATTCTACCTTATATGCTATATATATATATGAATGCTATGTGCTTTGTTTACTGCATATTATATATGTTTCTACAAGAAACAACATACACCACATATGTTGCATACAGTGGTGGAGCGCTCAGCAACGCTTCCAAGTTTGCAGCAGCCCTACAAAATGCTACGTCGAGATGTCTGGATGGATGGGATGGATAGATTGATAGATAGATAGATACAGATCTGCATACACTTCCGACAAGACTATCGCTCGGGATGCTCTCTTATGCCCCTTAAGTCACAACTGTATTCGTATATCAATAATTGTACATATATATATGTAATTATACATGTAATTATACATGTATACATGTATATTGAAAAATACGCACATACTTAAAATGCTGGTTACCCTATAAATATATGTATATTAATGTATATGTATACATGTAGTATTTGTTATAATACTTAGATGCTTAACATGCTGGTTTGTAATGCAGTCCCAATAAATTCCAAAATTGTGGAGGTTTCCTTTCGCACTTACCCTCAAGCATGTAAGGCCTAGCCGGCCTACCCATTTGAGTTTGGCTCAATAAAGTGACCATCAACTCTCCACCAAACGATCGGCTGATCATTGGGTCCTTTACGACTGGATCTGCGTTCTATCTAGTGACTGGTTAGTTAATGACGAATATAATTGGGGATACCGGATACCCCACAAAGACTGGGTTATATAACCATGGTTGCTAACCACTTACTGACTATAAGTAGGAGTGCACATGAATAAATGCTTGCTGACAAAATGTCGTATTCCCATGTTCGTTTAGCCATTCTATCTCTCATTGTACTCTCGCAGCTTTCCGCCGTTCCACAGATTTTCTCGTTCCGCAGTACTTTGGAAGCTCTCCGCGTGCTGCCTGGCGCGGCGTAAAGGCGCCCAGATCAAATCGGATCCAACAACCATTGGGGATTCCAACGACCATTGGGTGAACCAATATAGCCGCTTTTTGGCCAACGCTCATGCTATGGCCATCCACTTTTCATGGCCAGACCATGACACATGTGAAGCAAGTGCTGCGGAGCGAGTTCGGGAGAAACGCCCATGTCACCAGAAATGTTGCACAGCGTGTCTCAAAACATGGCTCAAACTGTGGCTGGATTGGTTTAAGACAAAATCTCCAGTAAACCATCATGTTTGGCAAGAAAAGATGGTTTTTCCTATGGATTTCGCCAGTTTTCCTATGGTTTTCATCCTGAAAAAAAACAGCGTGTCTCGACCTCGGTCGTCACGCTCCACACCACGCCTCAGTCGGGATCGGTCTTGGCTATGTGATATAGACATCATGGTGATAGACATTGTCATAGACATATTATGATTATCACATCTCTCATCATGTTATATATGATTTTAAAGATATGACAAATGTGTTTCTCCATTTCTGGTGCTTCGAGGTTCCAACTCTCAATCATAATTGACCTCCCCAAACGATGGTTTGGTACTGAAATTATACATTTGGAGGCCCATTTAGAGAAGGTTCCCGCATTGAGGCTCCTGTAGATCTGTCCGGTTCATTGGACAATCACTAATGTACAAGCATGAACCGGGGAAAACAGCGCGACTACGTCTGTTGTTCAAGTTCTAGAAGAATCACATTCTAGCGCAAGCTCACAAGTACCCATTTGCCCGAATCTGATTCAATGTAATGTTTTCACTCTGAGGTTAACTATGATTTTTCCATGTCTAAGTTTTAATCTGCAAAGCCCAAAATCTCCAATCCCTGCAGAAAAACCTGGGTCAAGTCATTGAGGGTCCGGATGGGGCCCCAGTTATGTGAACGTCGGTTTAGATTTACCCCATTATATAACCATAGTTATCTAAAGTTATATCATGTTATATCTACAATAAACCAGAGTTAATTCAGCCACTTTTTTCAGGCAACTGAACGCGAGCTCGACTGGGGGCCCAAAACCCTGTAGGAACATGCTACGATGATTTTGACCCACCTCTTTATGGAGCAACAACGGTCCAGTGTTCCAACGCACGGGTGCCCACACCAACACAGTTGTCGTGGCTGTCGCGGCACGTAGTGCCGCCATCCAAAGTCTTTGTTCCACTCCTGAGACGGCTGGTATTGTCAGGAAGAATCCGAAATCAAAGAGGCCCTGGATCTTTACCTTTCGCTGATTACATGGTGCCAACTGACCAACCAAATTGGTAACGCTTCATCTGCCTCGCCACGGTTAGCCAGTGGTCAAGAAAGTTTAACCCCCATATGTCCATATATGGGTCACATTCGCCCCTACCCGTGGATCACATTGGCCCCTACTACAGTCACCTTCTCCCCTGCCCCACTTACCTTTCTACTTGAAATAAATAAATGAACTCATGCACAAACATCACCTTTCGCCATTTCACCTGGGGACAAGGTGTTTTAGGAGACAGAAGCTTGAAAAAAGACATATCTTAACGAGACTTCGTCCGACGTTGGAAGCTGGAAAATGCTTCTTTCCAACCTCTAACACTGCGCCCAGAGAAAACACCCGTAAAAACATTCGCCCCAGGGTCAGCGCCCCTACCGGGATGCCCCACAGGAAGCGCGTCCCGCAACAGGCTGCGCAGGACTTGGACCTGGCAACGCGGAACTGGAGAATTCGAAAAGTGGTAAGCCTCAAACAGCAGATGCTATAGCAACAGCAGCCAACTAGTGTATAGTAGTATAGCAACCCCAAAAAAGAAAAACGTAGGGAAAATATACCATCTGCAACCTCCTGGTTGAAGATTTGTTTCTACCTTTTTGGGGCTTGCTATACACTATTTCAGGATTGGATTAAACACTTGTCCATCTTGGCGAAAAAATCATGGATCTCCCATCCCCGAGGGGATTGCCCAATGTACCTAGTGACTTGCCAATTTGGCCATTAAAAACCATGTCCACCGAAGGGTTTATGGGACCTAGGCTTACCACATTTGCTACTTCAGCCCAATTTTTCATATCTGGTATTCTATCAGTACAGTCCTTCTACTTCTTGGGGCTTCCAATATTGGACTATCTGATTACATTACCGCAATCACCGAACCAAGTCAGAATAGTAACTCCAATTTTTACCATCAATCACCGATGTGGCTCAACTGTGGGTCAGGGCCACGGTCTGATCAGATTGGCAGATGATGACCTTCGTAGAACGAGAAAAATGTTGGGAGCCTCACTAACAACACCCAATATATATATATATGTATATACACATACAACGATAACATTGTATGATTTTCAAAAACAACATAGTATCCTCCCCCAATTAATATAGACCCTGAAAATAACCTGTCGGACCACAGGATTTATTTCCAGGTGGAAGGCCGGGACATCCCATGTCTACATGGCTTTCCAAAGCTGAGATCCGTCCGTGTTGAACCGCTAAACAACCCAAAATCATAAACCATCATAGACCATCATAGACCGGTGATTTTGAGCATGAAACCATCTTAAACCACCATCGAAACCATCTTTAACATCATCCTTCCCAACCACTTGTCAGGGGCAAAAAACCAGAAAAACCTCCCATTCCCATTGCTGCTTCACCTCGCGAGCATAGTACCGTTGCAGCCGTTTCCGAAAACGACGTGCGGGCGTTTCCCAGTACCAGCCACGTACCTTTTTCGGGGGAGGATGGGAAACCTCCCAAAATACACGTGTTTGTTTTTCCGGAGAGATATACCTATTACATCCTATTACTATCTAACTATGTAAATAGATATGTATTGTATATATATGATCCATATATGATCCATATATGATCCATATATATATATGTACAAGCAGAACGATCGCCCATCCCCACATGATCAATGCATCGCCAATCCCACAGCGTCACGTGCTGCTCCTCAAAGATCTCCCACGACATCCAGGGAACCTCCTGGACAGTGACGAAGCATTGAAATCAGCTACACGTACCCTGCCAGGAAGTAACATAGATATAGATATATCTGTAGATTTGACTATCTGTAGATATAGATATAGACAATATAGATATATCTGTAGTAAATCTATAGATACAAAACATATACAATGGTCAAAACATCTGTGATATGGTCGTCCATCCCAGAATCAGGGCATGTAACTCCCTAGTAATTCATTGATGACCATCCCTAAAACGGGATAATATGGGTACGTAATCCCACTCTTGACGATGGTACATATGAAAAGGCCACTGTCTGAATATTTTCTAACCAAACCAAGATGTTGGTTTCCAGCGGGCAAATGTTGTTTTTTGTTGGTTCTTAAAGAAACATTATCATCATAATCATCAGCAGCAGCAGCATCATCATCATCAGGATCATCATCAACAACAACATCAGCATCATAATCATCATCATCATCACCATCATCCTCATCATCATCAGCAGCAGCAGCATCAGCATCAGCATCATCATCATCATCATCATCAGCAGCAGCAGCAGCATCATCATCGGCAGCAGCAGCAGCCGCGGCAGGAGCAGCATCAGCATCAGCATCGTCATCAGCAGCATCATCATCATCATCAGCAGCAGCAGCATCACCAACATCAGCATAATCATCAGCAGCAGCAGCATCATCATCATCATTATCAGCAGCAGCAGCAGCATCAGCAGCATCATCATCATCAGCAGCACCATCATGATCATCAGCAGCAGAATCACCATCATCCTCATCAGCATCATCAGCATCATCATCATCATCATCATCACCATCAGGAGCAGCATCATCATCATCAGCAGCATCATCATCATCAGCAGCAGCATCATCAGCATCATCAGCATCATCATCATCATCATCGTCAGCGGCATCATCATCATCATCAGCAGCATCATCATCATCAGCAGCAGCATCATCATTATCATCATCATCATCATCATCATCATTATCAGCAGCAGCAGCATCAGCAGCATCAGCAGGATCATCATCATCATCAGCATCATCATCTTCATCATCATCATTAGCAGCAGCAGCAGCAGCAGCATCAGCATCATCATCATCGGAACCAGCAGCAGCCGCAGCAGGAGCAGCAGGAGCAGCATCAGCATCATCATCATCATCATCAGCATCATCATCATCAGCAGCAACATCATCATCAGCATCATCATCGGCAGCAGCAGCAGCCGCGGCAGGAGCAGCATCAGCATCAGCATCAGCATCATCATCATCATCATCAGCAGCAGCATCATCATCATCATCATCATCAGCATCACCATTATCAGCCGCAGCATCAGCATTATCAGCAGCAGCATCATCATCAGCAGCAGCAGCATTATCATTATCAGCACCAGTAGCATCAGAAGCATCATCATCATCATCAGCAGCAGCAGCATCATCATCAGCATCATCAGCATCAGCATCATCATCATCAGCAGCAGCATCATCAT
>Ga0126342_10012574_pt1 | contig 15084 bp, 13 predicted proteins | sample Cyp1metagenome_FD_92528 | JGI IMG/M metagenome (GOLD analysis project Ga0126342, IMG submission 92528) | Coral microbial communities from Lord Howe Island, Old Settlement Bay, Australia - Cyphastrea 1 metagenome | ecosystem: Host-associated > Invertebrates > Cnidaria > Coral ...
AACGAGAAACCACTGACCCTAGGGTAACTCCCTAGAAGTGGCGTGGGTACCCCAGCAAAAGAAAGAACGATGAAGCCAGTTTGGCTCAGACTTGAGCCAAAATGGATTCATCAGCTTACATACCCACCCTAATGATAATGCACACCCAGTGCCTGCCAAACACGATGCATACATATGTATGTCTGTATGCATGGGAGTATGCATGGAAGTATGCATGGAAGTTTGCATGGATGCATGCATGCATGCATGTATGTATGTATGTATGTATGTATGCATAGGTGCATTGATGGATGGATGGGTGTATCTATCTGCCTTGCTACGTATCGATATATCTATGGCCTATGTATGTATATTAAAATACAGTATGCAGTTTGTGCATATATATATATCTTTATTTATTTATTTATAATTGTTAATTTATTTTTATACCCACCATAAAAACAACACAGTCTTACAATCTGGTAACTTAGGTGCATACATCCATCGAGCAAGAAATGCTTGGGAATCTTGGATGCGCATCTTCCATTCCTCGCCAAGACCGGGTCATGTCTTCATGCAGACCTCTGGGGGACATGGCATGCAAGACTCCAAGTGGTTGTTCTCTCATTACATTACAGTACATTGCATTCCATTAGAATACGTTACATTAGGTTAGAGATTAGATTAGATTCCATTACATTGGATGACATTAGGTTAGATTAGATTGGGTTGGATTGGATTAGATTGCATCACATTACATTACAATACATTACATTGTATGTGTGTGTGCGTGGGCATGCGAACCCTTGGTCACAGATGAAACCCAGCGGGATGGACGCAGCGGGGCTTAAGCGCAGGGCAAAGGGGGGTCACAGTTCGGCATGGTTAATCATGTCCAAAGGGGGGGGCCAAAACCAGTTCGACATGAGAGATCATGGAGGCTGTATCCAGTCTGCCCCCAATTCATTGCTAAAGCAAATCCAACTCCAGCAGCGAGCTAGTTTTCGTGATTATCTCTTTCCACAATTTGGTGATAAGTATCAAGATTCTATTCAACAATCATTGATTGAAAGGAGTGCGTAATACATGTTGAGTCATGTTAAGTGGCACAAATCACTGGACTTTTCTATGGATTGGAATCCAAACATATGGGCTTAGAATAAGATATTGTGTGGATGGTAGATGTAGATATGTTCATTCTCCATTTTCTAGATTACCAGTCGCTAAATATATGCCACATATTGTCCAAGTGTGCTATTCTATCTACTTTTCCCTGCAAGGACTGTGTGCATTGCTTGTTTGCACTGCCAATATGATACAGTAGCACTTCTTGTGCACTTCTTCTGCACCATGCTAGCCCTGTATCTGAAGGCTTGGGACTTCGCGTGGGCTCACCTGGGTCTCGCCATCTCCATCCTTGGGTTGTTCGACAGGCTGGGCCATAAAGCCATTCTCATCCATCTTCATTGAATGAAGTGTATATATAAATGTGAAGAACCTTCAGTAACCTGCAGCAGCCGCAAAACCAGCCCTAAACTCTCAAAAACTTTGACAGCATCTTCGGGTTTGGTTGGAAATGAAAACACTCGCGATCATCGCAGCCAAAGCACGTCCAGTCCAGTTGCTCCGCTCGCCGAGGCGGTCTGCGAATCTGAGCAGGGACGCCGAAGTACGACCAAAGCTCAGAGCAGGATCATGACACCAATTTCAATTCAAGAGTTTATTGCTAAATATTCTCATGTTGTGCTATACTTTGCCAGCACTACTTGGCCGCCTCAAGTCGCAAGCTGTCGGCCAGGGAGGTCAGCTTTTTGTCGCGTCAGCTCTCAGCAAAGTTGCCTGGCCAAGGCCATCAATGCAACTGGGTGGTGATTACAACCGCATCCAGCAATATTAGTCAATGAGGATCATCATCGCAGGTAAGGCTGAAAATCACCCGTATGATCCAGTATGTATATAAGATATACAAGTATAAGCTAATATTGAAAACCAACCTGGAGACATTGTTGAGAGCCGTCAATACCACTGGGATGTCGTTCAAGCAACTTGCCAGATTCGCACAGGGTTCGAGGAGAGCACTACAGGACGTTCCAGTTGCAGGATGAACACATCAAGCACCTCAAAGTGTCAAAGTGTGAAAGAAGAATGCAAAAAATGATAGGCCGTTGCTTGACGGTTGTATTGACTTGTTCTTCTAGACTTGGTGACTTGTTGGGGGGGTTACCTGCCATGCGCACCATCAACCAACTGGCAACACCTCAAAAAATAGCAGGCCTTGGGCCTCTGATGTCTCACTAGGGCAAGTACACTTGATTTGACTTTCACATTGCGTACCCACCTCAGTGAGAGGCTCAGACCTCTCATGCTGCATTTGAATGCCTTTGGATCATTTGAAAGCTTACAAAAACATTATTTCCGGGTGGTTTTCATTTTCTAAATGGATACGGATACATCGTGTCTTGAAAATCGGTGGAAAACAAGTGAGAGCACGCTGAGACAAGGCAAGCTTGGGGCCACCACTTCCCGGCTGCGTGAACCTGAGGCATGACATGACCAAAGGGCTTGCAAGTCTCCAGTCATCCCAGTCAGTTGAGTCTGTCCACAAGCTGATGTCACCTCAACCCATGCTATGGCGGCTGCCGTGGCATCATCCAACCAAAGTGTCACCGCCTCAGGGTACTGAAAGATACTGCAAGCTTTCAACAGCTTTCAAAACATCACCTGCCCGCGCCCTGCCCAGTGCACCAGTGCCGGTGCACCTCGAGCACCTCATTGGAATGGCGCGGTTGCCATGGTAGCTGGGTGCACATGGTGATGTGGGGCCTGCAACAGCGGTGACAGGAGCAGCCCCACACATGAAATGCTGGGCCCTATCAGTTACAGTAAAAGTTGGTTTAAGCAGCATGAGAGTGATGTCCAATCAATCATGTTGACTATTCTTAGTTCTGGGATGTTCTGGGCATTGACAACCCCATTCGTAAACTGGTACTCTGGGACGTGAAAGTCAGTGTATGTGTGGAACTAAGGTGAAAACTGCATGGGACGCCGCGCATTCAGGAAGTCAGACAAGTCAATGCAACCAGGTCTAAAACACCATGAGACGGATTATCTAAAACCATTATTTTTAGATCCCTGGCAATGCATTTTTCTGTTCCCAAAATTTCCAAATCCCCATCAGGACGCGTGTGCACAGTTATTGTCCAAAAACGTTACAAATTTATCCGACTTCCCAAAAATTCTCCCCCACCTAGGGCGCACATTTCATTGAAACGCATTGACATCCACAACTCAGAGTAGCTGCTAGGGGCCATCACTGCACCTGCAACATCCCTCTTTCATACAGTTCTTGTCGGAAAAGGGTTCAGTCCAGTCCCGCCTTTGCTCTTCAGCCATCGGCACACCATCCCCACGCAACCTGCACAGCTTGCAGTTTGGAACCAACTTATGGTGCACATCTGCGGGGCTAAAACTCGGTTTGGAAAAAAATGAAAGGGAAATTCGGAAAAAGTACCGTTTTCCGGCGAAAAGGCACTCCAACCTCGATCCGTCCACCACAGCGAAGGCCAGCGCACCTCAACACAAGTGCTTTGGCGTCCTGGTTTTGAAATGCTGTCGCACCAAGCCATCTGGCCTGGAGCAGCCACAAGGTGTGTGATGCTGCAGTCAAAGGTCGCATTTTCGGAGACAAGCCTGGGTCCAGAGAAACTCCCACAATTGGACCGCCTGGTCCTGAATACTCCAAATTGTGTTCCGGTAATGCCGTGGGCATGCATTGAAAGCCTGCCTTGCCTGAAACCCCAACATTACAAACAAAAAAATAGAAACGAGCCCATTCAGACTGAGCGACGACTTCGAGGCAGCAAGCACTTTCCTTTGAGCATCACCAATCGTGGATCCCAAAAAACATGTCGTAACGTGCAGAGATTTTGGCCTGAGAAATTCAGGCGATTGGAAAGGTTCATCATCAGGACATGCATCGGTGATGGCACGGATCGCCATGGAGACTTTGGTCAGCAATGATTCAATCATGGCATGGTGCCCGTCCACGTCCAATGCGACATAGCGGAAGGCAGGGACAAAATATTGCCTCGGACCGTTGGTGTGGAAGGCGGCCAGTTTAGGCGCCAATTCAAGCACACGCCCCCTGGGTTGGCTCCTTGGGGGTGCATCCCAGATGTCATAAGTGATTAAAAGCCAGTATAATTGGGATCTATCCAGTATATAACTGGAAATAAACGTGTGCTGTCCGCTTACTGACCCTATGTTCTGCTGGTTTACCCCATGTTTGATGCTTAACTACCCCAATCTTTGGTTGTAGAACACCTTTTTTATCCTTTTTTGATGCCTTTCACACCAGTCGGTTTACTCCATCTTTGATGGTTACTGTAATTACCATATCTTGATGGTCACGTTCCTATCTATCAATCGTTTGACCCAAATAGTATGTCATTAATGTCATTATAAAATAATTATAATATTAAATAATTATTTATTCGTTGAAAACATCCATCAATTTATTGGTTCCTATCCCCACTGCAGTACTAAAGAAATCCCATTGGTTCCCTCTGCCGAGATCAGCAGGCAAGTACAATAGGATGAAGCAGAAAGCGGTCGCAAACTCTGCACCATGACAGACATCCTAATTCACAACCAAGATGCGGCTGCGCTGGTGGCTCCACCTGTTCCAAAGCTGCGAAGATTGCGGTCCAAATGCTCTCGGCACAGCCTTCTGTATGCGCCTGCCGCAGCAATTCATCTGGCACCTGCAGCTGCTGGGACCGGAGATGCAAGACTAAAGACGTCATCAGGGGCTTCCACTTCTGCTGGTCATCGAAGGGTTTGCGCAAGCAACTCAGGATCTGCTGCAGCAAGGCCCGAACCTCCAAGCGACACCACAAGGAGTCGGGCTCATCCGAAGTCCAGGATGCCAAGGCTCCAGTGGTGGACAGGTAAGGACTTTTGATCACTGGAATCCCCACGCTGCGTTCGTCCAATGTGAAGCGCTTGTGAAGATAAAGGAAACTGAGCAATACAAATAGCGAGGTTTCACCCCCTGCCAGGGTGTCATGAGATGACCTCAATAACAACCGGGCACCGCACTCCGCAATCACCGAGGGATTCCATGGATATGCCCATGGACCAAAGTGTTTCTCCTCCTCCTGTAGCAGCTGCTTTTCCAGCTCGGAAGCTTCCGCCTCCACGAAATCAATGGCCAAGGCCCTTGGGAGCAAGCGGCAGCCAAGATTTTTGCAGGTGGATTGCAGCACTTCCACCTGGGGTATTGGTCACCAAGCAGAAAAATATGGAAAAATTGGACGGTTGACCACACCCGAAACAAGAAAAGGCCCTACATTTCCACCATTTTCCACCCACATCCACCTCGTTCCGCAAGCTCGATGGAGGGTGGTTCTTATCCAACAGCAGCAAATGCACGGCATCCACGCCGCTGGCAGCTGCAATCAGAAAGTCCTCGATGGCCTTTCTGTACCTGTGCGCCGCTTGCCTCCGGCATCGCGCCACGTCCTGTCCCAGCAGTTTGGGCAGCTAATTCGAGCTTAGTCACGACTCTTGGCTGGTGACATGCGTTGTCTTCAGTGGGGCTTGACAGGGGAGCATCATTGGTCAGAGTCACGATGCTTGTCGTTCAAAGTCCTGCAACTGTCAAGGTCTGCTATATAGGCATCATATGGGTCTTTGTAATGAGCCCGGACTGATTCCTTGTGATTCTTGGTGTGTGATTGGGCTCCCAAATAGTCCGACGCCGTCCCAACTCATGACAAGTCCTGTGATGAGCTTCCTGCTGCAGTTAGGCCCATGAATTGAAGCTCCTCTCCTGTGAAACCATCACCTCACCAGTGGCAGAGTTGGGTCAAAATGGGGCACCAATTTTGAAAAGGATGGCTGACGATAAATGACAACAATCTAGGTGCCAATTTATGACCTTGTCATCCGATTTCTTTTTGGATGAAAACTTGCGCACTGCAATAACGCTCCTTCACGCTGTTGAAGGTTGCAATGCCAAGTCACTGGACACAATTGCCGCGGAAGATGGTTGGATGGGCAGGGCACTGAAACTTGGATCCAGTGCACCGGCTTTGTCCAAGAGCTTCCCTTGGCGATAGCATTTCAACCCGCCACGCTGGCAGCGTTGAAAAAGGGCTTCAAGAAGAGAACTCTTTCCCATGCCAGGCAAAGCCAAGGGGATGATAGCAACCACCGTTGCCCTGGAAGCTTCTTGCCATTGCAATTCACGCGCCGGATTGGGGGCTTCTGTGTTGGCCCACGCTTGCTCAATGCTGGTGGCAATGGTTGACATCGCCCTCTGGTCGCTTAAGCTTGGCAGGCCCGGCAGCCACAAAGTTTGGCCCTGGGGCAGCTTGGCTTTCAGATTCAATGCTTGAGCCTGAAGTTTCTGAAAGAAAACCCCCGAAGCACTTCTCAACTGCTTGCTCCGCAACAGCCTCCTTTCCGTCGGGGATTGACCCCTGCTTTGCTTGATCTGGAGCTGAGGCAGGGTTGACCAGCCACTCCAGCCCCATAGAATGAAAAGGCAGCGCTGCCCTAGAGCCTGTGCCAATTGAGAGCTACTCTGATTCCTTCGCTCTTCCATCTCCATACGACGTCGCTTTTGAGCGGGCTCACCGTCCCTCGGCACAAAGAGGCCCTCCACATGAATGGGAATGTGGTTCAAGTAAACCTGCCAGGGGATATGCATTCCTCATTCACAATCATCCAAAATGACCGCACTGTGCCACTACCTAGGGCTTCCCCACTTGACTGGGAGAGCATAAAATCATGCCTGAACCGCCCTAACCATAAATCCAGTGGCTGCAACGATCTTGGGACTCCAAGGCCTTGGCTTTGGATGCTGTGGATGCATACCAGGCCGAGGCCAGATTCTCCTTGTGAAGCTCCGCACAACTCCGCTCCAAGCCACCTTGAGTACCTGGACCACCTGGAGCAGGCGGACTTGGCTTCATCTGCCCACGGTCCTTCAACAAGGCCTGCAGGGCGGCAGCCAGCTGCCCATCCACTTGAAACGGGGGCACCACTAGGCAAAGGGCCGGAGCAGGTCTGCGGGGAGCATCTGTGCCATGGTAGCTCTCGGCACGCTGAAGCAAATCCAGGAACTTCTCATCCACTTCCTCTGCTGGGAGGTCCTCTGCGAAAATCAGGCGGCATAGCTTTCCTGGTTGCTGTCACTTGCAAATAACACTACTCGAAAACATGTTTTTTTTCCAGAAGTTCGTGGTTTCTCGGTTGCTCGCAAAAAAGATGGAAGAGGGGTTCGAGAAGGTGAACGGATCTGTCTGCCTGATTTGAAATTATCCCGGTGCGGTGAAGAGGAAACATTGATGCCAGAAAGTGTGAGGTGGTAATTCGGGTTTCAAAAAATTGTCAATTCTTCCCCCCTTGGATAAACCCAAGTTCATGTATGTTCATGTTGACTGAGCTTCCAAGCGTGTTGGCATGGGTCTCCACCACATCTTCTTCCAACAAAGTAGCTTCCCGCCTGAAGTCTTCCAGCACATCCTCCACCAACAAACAGCCGGCACTCTTGGCAAACTGCTTGGCCTTGTCACGCATGCGTCGCAGGGCCCGATACTCAGCTGTTTTCAATTTGCCCATGTGAATCACCCGACTGCCATTGGCTTCGTCCAAATGACTAGTGTCTGGCTGGGCTGAGATGTAAAGCACATAGCCTTCTCCGGCTTCGCTCAGGGGTGCCTTCTCAACAGTCAGCACCATCTGCGAAAGCGCATCCAAGAGTGATTCTACTGTCTTGTACACCTCCATGTGATGCCCAAATTCCACACCTGGCAAACCTATCTTCTGAAAGAAGCTGTGGCTTCGTGAAGGCACCCAGCAGGCCTCCTCTCCCTCATGAGGCACGACGGCAAACCACTGCAGCTTCCGATCAGGGCCATACTGAACCAGGTGTGCCCCGCTTCCACCCACCATTTCACCAATCAGTGTGGCTGAAGCCAGGGTTTTCCGGAGTGATTTGCAAGATGCCTCCTCCAAAGCCGACAGCTGCTGGAACCACAAAGCCCCAACCTGCCGTGCGAAGCGATATCTGCGATCTGCCCACTGAGGCAACTCCAGCTCTGGGGCGCAGGAAGCCAAAATGGAAACGTTTTTGGAGCACAGGACCCACTGCCCAGTGGGCAGATGGTAGGACACCTGAACATTTTCACCATTGGCTTTTTGCAATTTAGTCAATGAGATGGCTGCATTGGCCGAGATGGCTTGTTGGATGCTATCTGCCAAGAGCTTGGAAGCTGCCCCTTGGCTCTGGGATAGAGTTGCTTGGCTCGCCATGGTGCCCGGGGCACCCAGGCTGCAGGATGCTTCGGCCAAACAGGCTGCATCGATGTCAAAGAACTTTGGCAAACCGCGGCGCACCACAGTGGCTTCGCCCCCGCCAATGGGTTCCACAAAACCTCAGAAACAAAATGCAATCAGCTTAGGGGACTTATTTTGAGGTGATCCAATCTCATGTGCCAAATCACGAGCGAGATAGATTGCGCCACATAGGTGAAGGGATTGGTAGAAAGTAGTGAAACAAGAAATGCACTCATGTAAATCCTTCTTCATGTACTACTGTTCGGCAAATCATGTTCAACTCGTGCGAGCAGTCAAATGGATAGATAACAAATCAATAGGTACTTAAGATAAGAAGAGAAACAATTGAATGAATAAATAAACAAACAAGTACGTGAATATGCGAATAAATCTCTGTGTGCAATTTTGTGTATTTTTGATGATATAAATTGGCTCTAAAATCTATAAGTACCAATAAATACGTTCCAACGGCAAGTAGCTGAGCCCACGCCTGGCTCTTTGGATCAGCCTGGGATCCTCCACAAACAGCAGATCTTCGGAGCGCCCCCGCAGGCGGCTTCGAGTGATGGCCACGTCGTGCAGCAGCAGGCCGTTGGGGAAGCCGGGCAGGCCGGGAAGGCGGCGACTCACGAGGTGCAGCAGGGGACACGCTTGGACCCAGCGCCATAGATCCATTCAGAACAATGGTGCAGAGAAATGAAGATATTGAAGAATCTATCTATCTATCTGCCTACCTACCTACCTACCTATCTACCTATCTACCTACCTACCTGTCTATCTATCTATCTATCTATCTCTCTCTCTCTCTCTCTCTGTCTGTAGTTGTGTGTGTGTGTATGTGTGTATGTAGGTAATCATCAACGTAATCATCAACATCTGAGGGTATGGGTCGAAAATTGCAGTAGCACTCTGGCATCACACGTGTTTGATCATCTTTGCCAGTAAACCATGCAATTTCTTTCATAGTACCCAACTGTGAACCATGTTGTGGTCGCTGTCCCGCAGGAGGTGAAGGCTCATTATGAATGGCTTAAACCATCTACCGCAAGGGTTCAAACATCATTCACAAAGCGCTTCTGGATCATGTGAAACATGAAAACTGCAATGCCTGAACCAAATGCTGCAACACCTGCTTGCATTCACACATCCAAATTGTTGTCTTTCTTTCAATTCCCTGTTCAGGAACACAGTGGGATGTCAGCACGCAACATGTTCAGAAATCAGTGCCTGCTTATCAACTGATAAAGCACACAGCAACTTTTCCATGATATGAAGCGTGGAGTAATTGTGGAAGCTACTTCTTGGCAGTTTCGCCGCCTTTTGCAGCGCTTTCATTGCCCTTCACTGAAATCTTCAAGTTTGGAAACTGAGCCTAGGAAGGCGTAGGAATATGTTGAGGCACAAACTCCCCCTAAATTCACCGGAATGTGCAACCCTTCTCAGGCAGGTGCTATCAGCTTGCTAGGATCTGCCAGCGGAGTCTGCGGAGTCATGGCCTCCAGGCTTTTTTTTTTGGGTGAAGTCCCCAATTCGTGTGACGTTCCAACCCACGGCAACTTTGACCAGCCTTTCGTATCTCACTGGCAGCCTCTTTGAGCAGCTCTCGTTTCTCCTGACTACGTCTTCCACTACATCTGTGTAGCCGAACCCTGGGAATCCATCTTTCGGTTTGTCCAAAAACAGGGTACGTACTCATTTTTCATATTTGCCATTGGAAAAAGGAGATACGAAAATGATGACCAATGGATTTCAGGGATACATGTCCAACTGCGGACGACCCCATGTCCACACTATCCCTCGAACATCCCTCCACCAAGACCACTCAGCCAAGGACCTCTGCACCTTCAATGGGCGCCTGACATCGGTGCCACCACTGTGACCCCATGGTGACCCCATAACAACAGCATCCCTTCAACGGACGTGCGGAAGCTGCACCTTTAAGGACTCCAAGTGTTCAGAGTTCGTCGGGCCTTACCACCCGATAGCAATTAACAGTTGGGTCAGTTGGGTCCTAAATCTGACAAAATCCTTTCAAACAGATTCTTGGCTGCTTCGCAACTGAGTCCCAGGCACAGAGGCACCTTAGCACGACCAAATTGAAAGCATTTGAAAGCTGACTTCTGATGGAGTGGATAGGGCCGATAGGGCCGGGCAAGAACTTGGGCCCCTGGCTGCCTCACTGTCCAGACCCAAGTCCCTCAGAATCACAGGATCCACTGGCTGCGCAAGCACCTCAGCTGTCAGTCTGCAGATGTCTGCAGCAATGCCTCCTGTTTTCTCTCTCCAAGAGGGAGTGCCTCGCCACCTGTCGCAGCTCAGGGCAGACTGAGGTCGCATCGCTCAGTTTCATGCTTTCGCCATACTTCTTTACTCTCATAGCCTGATCAGCTTCATGCTGGAACTTCGACCGCCGCCGTCCAAGGAGCAAGCTGCAATTCTTTCACCCAAAAAATGCCACGATGTGCAGTTTCTTGTCTCTACATCCCAGATCGCACCATCTCCGGCTCATCAAGGGGGGCTGGAGGAAGGCTGAAGTTCACCAGCTTTTGTTCCATACCTCAAGGATTCTTGATTCCTCTGACTCACTTGGCTGCAAGTCACAAATATTCCATCGTTGCTGGGCCCAAGCTTCTGGGCGCCAGGCTTTCCAAGACCTCTGTGTGCTGTTTGGAAGGAGTCTGTTCGGCTGAGAGAGGCGGTCCTTGAGTGAACCCACGCAGCCATGCTTTGGAATCCTGTTTCACTCGGAATCCCGAAGCCATTGTCAGTTCCCCCTTCTGGGATTCCAAGAAGCCCAAACAAGCAAATATATATATATATAGAGAGAGAGAGATAGATATAGATATAGAGAGAGAGAGAGATAGATATAGATATAGAGAGAGAGAGAGATAGATATAGATATAGATATAGATATAGATATAGATATAGATATAAATATAGATATTATATATAGATATAGATATAATATAGATATAAATATAAATATAGATATAGATATAGATATAAATAGATATATATATATATAAGCCATTCAAATGATAAATCAATCAACTACGCTTCACTGCTTTACGTCAATTTCAATCAAACCTGCCCGAAAATCATCGAAAATCCGCTACCAAATGCTGCCGGCCTCCCAGGAACTGACGCAGCACAGGGGTCTTCACCTGCCGATTGACGTGAGGCTTTCTGCCACCAAAAACCAGGAGCCTCTCACTCCACCCAGTCCACAACCTATAGAGATCTGAACGTTTAAATGGTTCCTGGATTGGCCTAACTAATAGCAGTTTCCTTGAACCATCTTGAATTTCGAACCCGAAAAAAGAAATGCTCACCGCTTATGCCTCTGGCTCTAGTGCTAGAACGGCCAGCAGGTACTGCTCCAGTGCGGCCTGAAGACGAACAGAAAATGGGAGGACGTGCAATGATCAACACCTTTATAAACATGAATAGGTAAATAGATGAATGCATATGAATACATAATTGAATGTATACATTCCGTTACGTTACGTTGCGTTCCGCTAGGATACATTACGTCACGTCACGTCATGTCGCATCACATCTTATCACATCACTTTACATCACATTAGATCGTCATTGAACCATATAAGAATATATGTGTATTAAAAGTATATCATTATAGTATATTGCAACCCTCTCACCTCCCTCACTGCTCTCGCACCTGTCGGGATGCAATGAAAGCAGGGTCATTGTTCCCAAAAAAGCGCTTTGCCGGAAACTGAGGCCTGAGCAATGCCATCAATGCCATCAAGCTTCATCATCCCAAGAGTGTTGTCTTTTATTGTCCAAAATCTTACACACCAGCTTTCACAAGAGGACTTGGGTCTCTCTGGAAACGTGGTACCCAAAAAATCGTTGTTTGGTCCGTTTGATCATCGGCTTCCGTCTGAAAATGCTCATGTAAAGTTCACTAAACCGACTAAACCCCAATAACTATGTAGATCTCCTCTGAACAGGACCCACTTCGCTCCAGGAGCCAGGCAGGTTGTCGGGATATCGGAGCTTCAGCTCATCACTCAGCTCCCGGAGTTCGCGGTAGCGCCTCAGGCGCACAGCGAATCTGGGAAGTTCGTCAACACACTAGCCTTGGATGTAATCAATAGATATCAATAGACCCAACGCACATATTAGATTCATTGGATCATATTAGCCTTTGATGATGTCAGATGCAATAGAACTGGAGATTCATTATCAAAGTGCATCAAGATATGGATATTAACCAGCAAAAAGCTGGGTAGGTAATCGACAAATATGGTTCCAAGTAGAATCTGACAAAACAAAACAAAAAAAAAAAAACAACGTTGGAAAATGAGTACCGAAAGTCGGAAGTGACCAAAACCTGTATGTTGCTGACTATCGCATTATGTCGAAGGATTGGCGTCCATTCTGAAGGCTGTTCTTGCTACCTAGCCATCTATCTTCATGCGACGTGCTATCAAGCTTTGAGCCATGGGCTGATCAGCTGGAAAAGTCTCAGGCTGCTTTCAAGCTAAGAGCCCAACTTTTGCACGTTCCAGCTCGCTCCATCTGAATTCGTCACCTGATGGGTCAGGTGAACTTGCAAAATGCCAATAAGATTAAGAATAACGGGCTGTTCATCTGAGTAGTTCGGGCCTTGATGACATATGTGGTATGTCCTTCTGCAGAGGTGTTCCCGATGAACCTCACCTTGGACCACTGCTTCGAGGTGGCTGAACTGTGGGGAGGTTGAGGGCCACCCTACGCGGCCCAAATCCCTAGACTCGGTGGCCCGGCGTGAAACTGCGGCGTGACCTCGCTGCCTCGGTTGCCCAAACTAGGTGCACTCAGCCCATCCCAAAAACAATCGACTGGAAAGCAACAGTACTGGAAACCACCAAGAGACTACTTGAGCCTATTTAAAACTATTTATATATATATACATGATACGTGCAGTACATACACTATAGAAATACAGTACACGCAATTCAATATATAATATATACATGCACACAACAAGACAAGACACACCACGGCAAGACACGATACAACAATACAAAACCATTGCATTACATTATGTTAGATGACGTGACGTTGCGTTACATCACATCACATTAGATTTTTTCTACGTTACATAAATCATGGATATGATCCGCCAAGAAACACCACATCCCCAGTTCCGCCAAGAAACTCATGGCCCTGGATTTTTCAGGGTGCCTCAAGCGATCTTCGGCCCCCTGCCTCTCGGGGGCCTCTGGGCTCAAAAGCTACGGAAACACCATGTTCCATGAAGATCCTCTTCGTGGATTACCCGGGTACCTTCATGGATTGAACAAATTCATGTGGTAAAAATCCTGTCAAATAAATCGGTCCGTCACTTGCATCAATCAAGTGCTTTATCGACTCAACTTTTTTTTGCACGCAACGAATGGATGCTGGTCCATGGCGTCAAGCCCTCACCCGGCTCATCAATGCCTGGACACAGTTAGGTTAGGTGGGTAGCTGCACAATTATTCGTATTATCATCTGACAGTTTCTAACCCACCAAGGTATGACACAAGCCATTGGGAAGATGCTCCTCCTCTTGTCGGAACCGGCTTCTATTGTATGTTTACTATCTTTTCTGGTGCAGGTTTATATCTGGAAAGCATCTGGATGCGCATCGGCCCCACACTCCATATTGTGATCCGGTCAGAGGACACAGCACAGCATCGCGCACCGTTTTTTTTCCCCAAATGCTATGAAGCTTCGTCAAAATGGCTGGGTCTGTAGCATCTTCTGGACAGCGGCATCTCAGGAATTTTGAACTTGGGCTCAAAGTCCGAGTCATCAAACGCATCCTGATGAACCTTCCACACAAGCCATGGAAGGAACTTCACGACCGCCACAATTCCTCACAGTTTTGGTTGCTCAAGTGCCATTATGTCCCGTGTCCCAGCCTCTTTCTGACGTCCAGGTTTTGGACCAGGCTCTTTCCGCATGGTTTCCTTGGGCATCCGTGAGGAACTTGAGGATGAGCCCCCCTCAGCAACTGGCCAGGCTGCTGGCATTTGATGTAGGGTGTGGCTCAGAAGCAAGGCACCATACAGAATTCGTACACAAAATTTCGTCAGCGCGTCTTCCACTAAAAATGCGTTTGTGTCTTCCAAAAATCATCCAACTGTTCTGGGTTAGAGCGATGGCATGGCCTAGGCCCCACACTGCAAGGCTTCCAGGCAGCAAGGTCTTCCGTGGCTTCTGAAAGGATGCCGCTTCCACCTGCTGATGCTCTTGCCAGGCCTGGCTCACTGCCAGGGGCTGCCTGAGCCAAACGTGGCAGCTGTGGCAGCTGAAGTGAGGTTGATTTTTTCATAGGAAGATCGGCGGTCCATGGATGAAAGGGAAAATGTTACAGGAAACCGTTGGTATTTTGAACCTGCAGGAAAATCCTGTGGAGACCATGGGCTTTTCTATCCGTTTAGCACAGGGTAAACTCCTTGGAGCCGGACTTGGTGCCGGGAAGCCTCTCCTTTGATCCTTCTTTGACTTGCCTGGCACAGAAGTGTTTGGACCCCACTGCTAGGGAACGTGGGACTGATGGGTCATCAAGTTGAAGTTCTAAGGGCTAGGGCTGAGGACTAAGGATTTACATCTACATCTCAAAGTGTCATATGAAACAGATACTGTCTCACGCTCCCGCAGCTTTCTTTTTCCCACAGCTATGCCTATGCTCAGTCAATCTTTCACCTGCAATCCTCAGGTTTGCTTTGGGTTGTCACAAAGTGACACGTACATAGCCCCAGA
>Ga0126342_10012575_pt1 | contig 15083 bp, 10 predicted proteins | sample Cyp1metagenome_FD_92528 | JGI IMG/M metagenome (GOLD analysis project Ga0126342, IMG submission 92528) | Coral microbial communities from Lord Howe Island, Old Settlement Bay, Australia - Cyphastrea 1 metagenome | ecosystem: Host-associated > Invertebrates > Cnidaria > Coral ...
CAATGCGAAGCAGCCTCGCTTCAACAGCAGCCACCACCAGCAAACACCGTATGCTGTTTTCCCACCAATGGCTCAATCCGCACCGCTGCCCACCGCTGGAGGTGAATCAATAGGTGCGGCCAAGGTGCAAATGGTAAACAATCTCCCTGACATGTAAGACCATGGGAAAACAAGGACTGCCAAGATGGCAGCTGAGGTCCAACCGTCAAGCTGACAATAAACTGTGGAAGTTTCACAGTATATATATATATGTATATATATATGTATTTTCAAGTTATCTTCATAAGTGATCAAATCCGCCACCCTCTTTGAACAATATGCTTAGAGTATGCTTAATGGGGTATCACTTTCAACGTTTTTCAAACGGGATCCAATCCGCGAATCCTGCAGAAAAAATGGGTTGCATGGATATCACCTCCAACCTAGCCTAGCTTCAGACTCAAATCCGCCATGTCCTCTGAGCAATATATTCTGCATGAGGTATTAGACTCAACTTTTTCGGTGCAACCCTGACGTTGCTCCGCGCCTGAATCGTGGAAGGGTTGCAAACTTTTGAAGTTCGCCAAAAGTGGAATGTCAAAATTCACATCATTCATCATCGTCATCATCATCAACAACATCATCATCATCAAAATCATATTCATGTCAATTATCATCAGCATCATCATCATCATCATCTTCTTCTTCTTCATCATCATCATCATCAGAAACATCGTCATCACAATCAAATTCATAATCATATTAATGTACATTCATCATCCCCATAATCATCACGAAGATAGAGTTGATGCTATCACCCCATTCAACATATTGTTCAGGGGGGTGGCGAATTTTGATCCCTCATGAAGATAAAGTTGAGGATTTTAATGTGATGATGAGCATGATGTCATGCTGTGATGATGTGATGATGATGATGATGATGATCATGATCATGGCGACTGTAAGTGTGGAGCAACGTCCAGGTTGGGCGGAACTTTTTCATAAGGGATTAAATCTGGCCCCCTCAGTAAAAACCCTTCTGCAATTCATTCCCGGGACTCCGCCGGTGAAGTGCTTCAATGAGGTGAGACCAATTGTGAATGCTTTCCAAAGCATAGGGCTTGGTTTCTCATCCGCAGGGTTTAGTTTCTTACTCAGCTGGTTTAGTTTCCGATTCAGCGGTGGTGGCCGACTCAAAGGCTTTGGTTTCCGATTCAGTGTTTTTAGTTTCCGATTAATGGGTTTTGGTTTCCGATTATTGGCTTGACCGATGATTGAGACAAAGTGACACAAAGTTAAAATACTTTGAGAAAAAAGTTTGAGATAAGAGAGCCATAAAAATCATAAAAGAGAGAAAAGTTGACGTTTTTTGCCTCGAAAGGTGGCCTTGTTTTTTTGCACCTGGTTTTCTTCGGTTTCTCTCGAGAGGTGCCAGGGCAGAAGCGAAAGTTTGTACCGCACGTCATCGAGCCGTCCCTAGGCGCGCGGCGGCACGACACGGCGACAGTCACGGAATGCAACGAATGAAAGACTTCTGAAAGACATGTTTGACACATTTTAAGGAGTTATATAAATTTATCGAAGGGCGTTTAGAAGTCAAACTTCCGACAATATGGACAGATGAAAAGCAGAGGTGGAGCAGAAGAATAGAGAAGAGAAGAGCAGAAGAGAGAAGATCAGAGAAGAGAAAGCGTCAAAAGAAAGAAGATGCAGGAGCGCGAAAAGGTAGGAAAGTCGCGAAAAATTGCGTTTTTCCAATGATTTGTGGCTCCAGAGGGTCGAAAAGTAGGCTCGCTAAAGCGGCGGGTGCGGAGCCATCTGACCAGATGAGAGATGAAAAATTGCACGCCGTTGTGGCGCGAAGCACATTTCCAAGTCAAAATGTACAAAACACACTAGGTCCCGACCACTTTTGGAGGATGTCGAACAGGTGCACGCCGTTGCGGCGCGAAGCACATTTGGAGGTCAAAATGTTAAAAGCACCACATGTTTGCACCACTTTTGGATGTTCGGATGTCGTTTCGCGTGGCAGGCGCAAGGGATTGTGGACTTGGTCAAAAGTGAGCAAAACGTGAGGGTTTTGTGGCATTTCCAACAAAAATGGCAGGCGTGGGACATTTGAAGAGGATCTGCAAAGATGCAAGGCGCAGTACAAGAGACATGTTCATCAGAGCTGTTAGGAGGTCCGGGCGCTGATGTCTTGAGACAGGTTGCATTTTGGAGCCTCAGATCTTCAGGTTTGCTGAGATGATTTTGCGTGACAGGTGCAGCACTTCGTATGACCTGGCATCAAATTTTCGTGGCAGGCGCAGTCGTTTAGACAGATGGACTGGAAAAATCGCAAAACGCATTGGTACGAGGCCGTCAGCTCTGCACTCACCTTTCCATTTTTGAAGGACGTCTCGCCGTCTCGCAGAATTGCTTCGTTTTTGATGTTGTCAAATTCAATTGAGGAAGTCTCGCAGACTTGCTTCGTTTTTGATGTTGTCAAGTTTAAAAACTGAGGAAGTCTCGCAGAATCCCTTCGTTTTCAAGGTTGCTGATAGACAGATAGATAGAGAGACAGCTACAACTACAAGTACCACTACACTACACTACTACTCCAACTACAAGTACAAATATATTACGCTACATTACACAACACCAATTACACTACGCTGTACTAATTACATCCAATTACACTACACTACACAAATTACATTACAACTACTACAACCACCACTTGCATGCCCACTCCCACTCCCACTACCACTACTACTACCACCAACACCACCACCACCACAGCAACAACTACGATTACAGCTACACTACACTACAATACGCTAATTAAATTGCAGTACATTACGGCTACAAATACAACTACAACTACACTACAGTACACAACATTACACTACACTAATTGCATTGCATTACACTGCAACTGCAACTACCACTACATTAAACTACACGACGCCACACTACAATTACAACTGCACTACTTTACACTACAATACACTAGACCACACCGCACTATACCACGCTACAGTACACAACACTACAGTACACTACACTAATTACACCACACCACAAATACAACTGCAACTGCAACGACACTACACTAATTACACTACATTACAGCTACAACTTAAAACCACAGCTTAAAACCGCAACTCCACTACAAGTACAACTACACCTACAACTACAACTACAACTGCACTACACCACACTACATCCAGGAGTTGCGGTGAGGTGACCACTGCAACCATTGCAACCACTCCAGAAAACACTGCCATCCGTGATTCACAACAACTAACCTCTCCTACATGTTTCCAATTTTTGAAACTTCCGCCACCGCCTTGTGCGGTACTACCGGTAGTGAGTTTTATGGAATTTTAACACATGATTGACGCACGTCTGACACATGTGTGACACACGTTTGATACATTTTGACACATGTTTGGGACATTGTGACACGTTTGTGCACATGTTTGGTACATTTTGACACATGCGTGACCATTTTGACACATGATTGACACATGCTTGGCACATGTTTGACAAATGTTTTAACACATGTTTCACACGTTTTGACACATGTTTGGCAAATGATAGACACATGTCTGACACATTTTGACACACTTTTACACATTTTGACATATGTTAAAGACATGTTTGACTGTTTTGACACATGCATGTGTGGCACATGTTTATCATGTTTGACACATTTTGACACATTGGTGGGTCAATGTAAAAACCTATTATAACAACTGTGTTTGACATGTTTGAAACGCGGGCGACGCTTTTGGGGTGAAACACGATTGAAGCTGACCGGGTCACAACTGTTGCTATTTCTTTCAGGTATATTTAAAAAAACATCACGTCTGTTACCTCTCTTTGCGTAATGTTGACACGATGGCTTTTTGTAGAAATCCACCACCTACAGCTATCAACTGACATATGTCATATGTCCTCATACGCCTTGATATGTCTGACATACGCCTTGACATTATCTTTATGGCTTTGCTGTGCCCAGTCCACATCTTCTAATGTAGCACTGACATTCTGGGACCGTTCAACGCCACCAAGGCCATGCCACGTCATGATATGAGTAAGGCAATGTAAGACACAAACATTGTCCGAATACATAAAAATAAGTACAAACTATAGTAAATATAGTGTAATTTGCTAATCTACGTAATTGTTATTCGTAAAGATTCTATACTATATTTGTATTATATGTGTATTTACATGTAATGTGTATATTTTGATATTATATTTATATGAAATGTATACTATATATGATTAAATAAAGTATTTGTTTTTTAAAATGCCCGTAATTTAATATATATGTGTATATATATATACTATTTATGAAATATATGTTTCATAAAACCCGTAGTTTTCGTTTCTCGATCGCTGCCAGGCATCGACCGCTTGTTCTTAGCGCTGCTTTGTAGCGCATACGATGAAGATGAGATCGATGGCGACAAGCGCTCCGTGTTAAGGCAACGAGTAAAGGAAGGAAACGAGAAAAATAAACATAAAAAAATATACAAACATATATTATATGCCAGAATTCACCATGCATGGAAAGATCAAACAGGCTTGGGAAATCGGGAAAAAGGACAAAAATGCGTGCAGTCAATGGTGGAGACCAGTTTAGAACATCGCCACCAGCCAAACTATAGTTGTGTGTGGTGGCTTATGTTCTAAGACCATATGCGGACGACCTAAAACGGCGATATTCTCACTTCTGGGTATCTCGTTTTGGAAACGCCGGCGATATTCTAACTTTCGGTCAGTCGCTATATACATACATATATATATATAAATAAATAAATAAATATATATATATATATATATATATATCATATATCATATATACATGACACTGCATAACAAGAACATGATAAATTCAATAATATTGAGAAACCATGTGTGAATGTCACTGACATGTTCGTGCACCATCTGTTTCATTTACATGCATCCAACCATTGCAGGTTCATTCGTGGCCGCGCTGGCCCAATAACTTGTGCAGGCACACGCGTTGTCACAGGTGAAAACATGCCGGGCGCTTGCTGTGCATCGCTTGGTCTCTCACATTGGTAGGCGGAGCTGGCCATTCGGGACCTTGTCAAGCTCCTGCCCTACTACAAGATCTCTCTGCACTACTTGATTGGATTTGAGGCGGTGACGGTCTCTGTGGACCTCTATGGTGCAAGAATGGCGACCTAGGTCCAATGGCAATGGGCAGCGAGATGCTGGCCGAAGACATGGAGATGCTGAAGCTGGGGAGAGTGCTGAAGAGGGCACTCGACGAGAAGAGACTGGGGGCGATGCTGAGTCGTCTCATGAACCCGCTGGGGACATGCACAATGAGGATGCAGAGCAGGTCGTGGCAGGGTACGAGCAGGACTGGGATTGGAATGATGGCTGGTATGGAAATGGTTGGAATGGAAGTAGGAGTCAAAACTACTGGAATTGGAACACCGACCCATGGAGTGAAACGGGTTGGGGAACTAGAAGGGGAAGCAATGTTTCCAGAGTTGAAGAGACCACTTTGGTCAGAGACGGAAAGTGGCATGAAAATCGTGCCAACACCAGTTCTGGCACGGGCAGCACTTGGGGCGATGATGGAGCTCAGGATGATGGAGGACGTCCTCCTGGGAACCGCTCCAACGAGAAGCTGGTGGTGCCGGAGTTCTCGGGTGAAGGAAGCGAGGCAGAGCTTGGAAGATCGGCTCGAAGCTATCTTCGGAAGGTGGCGGCATGGCTGAAATGCACTAGGATGCCTGAGAAAGATCGAGGAGTGGCTTTGTACACCAACTTGAGTGGCCGAGCATGGGTCTTCGCAGAAGAGCTGGACGTCGACCTCTTGGCCACTTCTGGAGGTGTGGCGTACTTCCAGGACTGGATTCGTGTCAGGTTCATGGAGATGGAGGTGACAAAGGTCTCCAACGTGATGGCCGAGCTCTTCAGAAGATGCAGGAAAAGGCCTGAGCAGGCCGTCAGGGACTTCAACGTGGAGTTCGAGAGGCTCTTGTTGCACCTGAAGGAATTGGATTGTGAGCTGCCGGGCTTGGTGAAAGCATGGCTCTACCTGGACAAGCTGAAGGTTTCAGAAGCCGAGGAGCTAGCTTTGCTCTCCAGCGTGCACAACCAGTATGATGTGAAGCTACTGCAGCAGGCGGCGATCTTGCACGACAGAGGTCCCAAGAGGACATGGGAAAAGGGCAACCCCCGGTGGAGTGGCCGGGGAGGTGGTCGCTCCGGGTTTGGAGATGCCAAGTCGGTGCACGTGACCAACACCACCTGAGGCCGAGCAAGACTTCGACGAGGACCCTTCGGACGCAGAGCTGGTGTCCGAGACAGTGGCTGAGGGTTACCATAGTGCCTACATGGCCTTCCAAGATGCAAAGTCCAGATACAGAGAGGCTATGAAAGGACGTGGAGTTGATCCTGGAGAACTGAAGAAAAGGAGCGAAGAGAGGCTCCGAGCTGCCAAAGCTAAGAGCTTCTGTGCGGCGTGCAAACGTCGGGGACATTGGCATCGTGATCCAGAATGTCCTCTTCGAGGAAGAACTTCATCATCTACTACCTCTTCCAGCGATGGCCAGACGAAGAATGTCCAGGTGTGCAATCATGTGCAAATGTGCTACATGGCGATGGAGGAATGGACCGGGGACATGCCTGAGAATGACATTCCCACGATCTCTGAGCAGGAGGGTGGTGAGAACGTTGGTGGAGACGGCAACATTGGACGCATGTTGGCCATCACTGACACGGCCTGCACGAAGGCTGTCGCCGGCCACCTGTGGTATGAACAGTACTGCAGGTTGGCTGACCACTATGGATGGGAGGTGGAAATCATCGAGGAGCGAGACCGCTTCAAGTTTGGGGCTTCCAGAATCCATGAGTCGCATTTTGCGGTGAATGCAGTGTTCGCCATTGAGAGACAGCCTTTCAAAGCCAAGATAGCGATTGTACAGTGCGACGTGCCCCTTTTGTTTAGCAGGGCAGTTTTGGTTTTCTTGGGCATGACATACAATGTCGTGGCTCAAAAGGCTGATTTGCGTAATTTGGAGTTGCAGGACGTGCCGATGGAAACGTCACCTACTGGGCACCCTGCTTTGATTGTGTCTGATTATCCTGGCGATATTTGCCAGCAGTTGGCCAAAGATTGGACCACCGATGAGCGAGTGCAGTTTCCCATTTTGGACGCAGTCGATGACACGGCCGCTGAAGGAGCATACAAGGAGCGAAATGGGGATGTGAACCAAGAGAACGGGATTGGCAAAACTCTTTTTTACCCAAAGAAGATTTCGATTGAAGTTGAGAACATGTTGACAGCACCTTCACTTTCAAAGGTGTCCTTTTACACTTGGTGGAAAACGGCAAACCAGAGCAGAGACTTTTGGATTGAGACACATGACATGCTTTTTCGAGTACATGTTTCTCCAAGAAAGAATCCTTTTGATCCATCGGGTTGGAAAACACCACTTCGTCACCTTAAAGATCAGCTGCTTGAGATGTTGGGCGAGGCAAGGTACACGGAGGTGATCCCATGTCATGCTGAAGGTCTTCACAAGATGTCACATGAAGGATTGTGGAGGTCTGAGAAATTTGAATACATGAATGAAGATGACAAGGGCATTTTTGGAAATTTGTGGATCGGCTGCAGCTGTTTTCGCAAAAGCACGTCAAAGTGCAGAGAAGCCCACGCTCAACCAGTGTCACATGCCTGTGCTGTCTGCGCAACCACTGGCATCCCCATGGAGAATGCGCTGGGAGAACCTGGTGAACGAGCTGGAGGGCTATGGAGTGCCGGTGCATCCTTGTTGGACGGTACCGGAATTGCGGCAGACCTTGATCGAACAGCGGGAGGTCAGATTCCCGAAGGGCGAGTCGAATCCAGCCACGGGTTTGACAAAGCTCAAGTTGGAGGAGCTCATTGCGAAGGCAAAAGAGCTGGACATCGAGGTGCCGGTCAAGCCGACCAGGGGGCTTTTGCTGAAGATGATCCGGGAGTCGATTCAACCTCCTGGAGAACATGTCATGACCTTCGGCAAGTACCGGAGCTGGCTCTACCAGGAAGCCCCGGAGGAGTACATGGATTGGGCAGTCAAAGAGGTGAGAGCAAACAGCAACTCCTCGCCGGATCTGAGGCTGTTCGCGAAGTGGGCACAGGACGAGATGAATACAAGGAAGAATCGCGCAAAGAGTCGAGGGCTGGTCTTGCCGGCCGAGAACCCGGAAGTGAAGGCAGTGATCGATCCGCCGGATGTGTCGTCGGTGAGGTCGTGGCGGTCGTCGGTCAGCCAAGCATCGACGCTGAGATCGACGGGAAAAGACAAGAGGCAGCTGGAAGAAACCATAGAGGAGCTGAACGGCATGCAACCGGACCTCACCGAGGAGGACAAGGAGGAACTAACGAAGCTGGAGACCAAGCTGGCAGCGATGAGGCAGAAATATCAACTGGCTCCTCGTGGGTCGCCACAGTGATCGACAAGGCCAAGTCCTGGGTGCGCAATGGTTTGCGCTCTCACGATGGAGATGTGGCCCTTCGGGACTTTGACGTCGTTGCTGAGAATGACAAGGCGGTCGGGCTTGGCAGCGAGGTTGAAAAGGGAGATCACCTTGAGAATAACATGACAGTCGGGCACAGCAATGAGGTTGAGTATGACAAGGTGATCGGGCACGGCAGTGAGACTGAGTATAAGGGGGCCCCGGAGGAGGCCTTCGTGATGGAAGTGGAGCATGGGTCCGACAGCGAAGACTGCCGTGATGAAGCTTCGCAGATGACTCCGAGGCAAAAAGCTCAGGCGGAGATCCGCCGGAGGAAAGATGCAAAGAAACCTGTTCGGAAGAAGTTGATTGCCCTGGGACGGAAGTTACACCAAGTTTTGCTGGCGACGGCATTCGTCCTGGGCAACATGGCAAATGAATGTGTGCTGGAGCCAGGCATGGATTTGCTGGACGCCGGCATCAAGTCGTTCGGGGGGAGGACCTTTGAGCAACCAGCGCTTCTGGAAGTCTTTGCAGGGAGCGCAAGGTTGACAGGGGCTTTTGCTGCAGCACGGCGAGGCGTTTTGAGACCTCGTGACCTACTTTTTGGAGATGACCTACGACAAGAAGAAGTGAGGCAGCGGTTGTATGACACCATCGGCAAAGAGAAACCTCAGCTGGTGTGGTTTGCGCCACCTTGCACTGATTGGTGTGGTTTCTCTCGTCTCAACCACACCAAGCAGGAGCTACGCAGGAGACGGCAAAAGCAAAAGATTTTCCTCAAGATGATCAACGAGGTCCTCATTCAACAGATGGCTGAAGGCCGTGATGTGGTGATTGAGAACCCTCTGACCAGCGACCTTTGGCGAGATCCTTTGATCGCGCCGTGGTGTGAAGACGTGCACATGAGCTTCTTCAGGACAGATCTTTGCCAATTTGGGATGCGCTCCAAAGATGGTGAGCAGATGATTCGGAAGCCCATCTAGCTTCTGGCTACGAATTCGGTCTATGAGGAGGTGCTGAAACGCCGATGCGATGATCATCATGAACATCGGGTTATTCAAGGGCAAGAAACAAGCCACTCGGCGGAGTACCCGGAGAAGTTTGCTGAAGCAGTGGTGGAAGCAACCAAGAAAATTGACCACCAGAACGCCAGGCAGGTGTTCACCTCGCAGGCAGGGAGTCTGGATGATTTGGTGGAACAGATGGAATTGGACCCGGAGGGCAGAGAAGTTGCAGAGTTGCCTGAGGCTGGAAAAGATGAAGTACCTGGTGGAGCGGCTGACATCACCTTCAAGGGCCCTGTCAGCGCCGCCATTGCTGGGGCCCTTAGGAGGCTTCATCAGAACTTGGGTCACCCTCCACAGAGGGAGTTGATCAGGCATTTGAGATTGGGAGGGGCACCTACCGAGATGGTTGAGGGTGCCGGAAAATTGGAATGCAAGACATGTGCAAGTTGCTCTGCCCCGAAACCTCATCGGGTCACAAAGCCAGCTGCGCTCTTGGACTTTAATGAGGCAGTGGCTTTGGACATAATCTTCCTGGACACCACGGAGTCGACGGGCAACCCCGCTTTGAACATGGTGGACTTGGCGTCTACGTACCAAGTCGTGGTGCCCATTGAGAATCGGAAGTCCGACACGGTTGCCCAGGCCTTCTACCGCCATTGGATTTCTTGGGCGGGAGTTCCTGGGAGGTTGGTCTTGGACTTAGACACCGCCTTCCAGGACAGTTTTTGGGAGCTCACTTCTGACCATAGCATCAGCATGAGGGCAGCTGCCGGACAAGCACACTGGCAAAATGGAGTAGCCGAGAGGTTCGGTTCTTCTTGGAAAGACGTTTGGACAAAAGTGTGCAAACACCATGGAGTTGGAAATAAAAAGATCTACATGATGCAGCAGCTGCAGTGAGTGAGGCCCGAAACTCATTGAGGAACCCGAGTGGATTTTCACCCAGACAATGGGTCTTTGGCTCCAACAGCAAAACCATTGCTTCCTTGGAGGATGATGAAGATGGGAGCGCAGTCAGCGCTGTCACAACTGATGCCAAGATGGCCAGGAAACACAATTTGAAGATAGCGGCAAGGTCGGCCTTCTTCGAGACACAGAATGTCAGATCCCTCACCAAAGCCTTATCTCACCGTGCCCGAGTCAAGCCGCGAGACTATAAGCCCGGGGACATGGTTTACATCTACCGGGATGACCCTTCTGGTAAGAGATCCAAGGCAAAATGGATCGGACCAGCCACAATCATTGGGGCTGAGGGGAGCAACTATTGGGCTGCACGTGGAGGACGTTGCTTACTGGCGGCTGCAGAACATCTGAGGCCAGCAGACCATGAGGAGGTCTCTTTGACTTTGAGGATCAAAGCAGCGATCCGAGAAGTTGACCAAGCACTTGACCAGGAGTTTTCTGACCTCGTGGACGAATCGGGCGACACAACGATGGAGCCTGACAAACAGCCAGAGAAAGCAACATCCAGCTCGAGCACGAGGGCTATCGCTGACTCCATGGAAGTCGAGAGAGGTGACCGGAGACGGAAGGCAGAGGAGATTGAGGGCATGCACAAAGTTTTGAAGAAGCAGGCAAAGCTTTTGGATGATGTCCCTGTGTCAATCATGATGTCCCTGTGTCCCTCAAGCAAGGGACAGCTGGCCGTGGCGGACCACAACCGCATTTCTTCATCAAAAGTGGCATGAAAGCAGAGGCCTTGGAGAAGGCATTGGACAAAGAACTGCCATGGAATATGATACCCATGGAGGAGAAAGAGCTCTACAAGGAGGCTGAGATGAAACAGTGGAACGAGCATGTTGAGTTCGGAGCAGTTCGGCCGCTTAGCCTGGAAGAGTCGAAAAAGGTTGAGGACCAGATTGGGAAAGAAAGAATTCTTCCAGCTCGGTTTTTGTACCGAGATAAAAACAGGTCGAAGAGAAGACAGGATGACTCCATCCCCTGTAAACCCAAAGCCCGCCTATGTGTGGGAGGGCAAAAGGATCCAGACCTTGGGCAGATCGAGATGAATGTGGATGCTCCAACTGCCAGCCGACATGCCGTGCTACTTGGACTTCTATTAGCATTGGCGCGTGGCTGGGGCGTCGCTGTGGGTGACATCAGGGCGGCCTTCTTGAATGGAGTGGAGGCACCAAGAGGCCTCTTTTTCAGACAGCCGATGAGAGGGATCCCAACATTGGTCCCCGGGCAAATCGTGGAGATCTTGAAAGGAGTTTTAGTTTTTGGGCTCTCGACATCCCCGAAGTTGTGGTGGTTGAAACTTTCAAATGATTTACTCCAACTGAGCATCGATCACGAGGAGAAGACCTACTATATCGAACAAAATGAAATTGACCCTTGCGCATTTCGCATTCGTCAACAAGGGGATGGGCAAATATGTGGAATGATCTTCACCCATGTGGACGATCTCTTGGTGATGGCTGCCCCTGGCATTCTCGAGAAGGTAAAAGAAGGTTTGTCCAAGAAGTTTCCCATCGACGAGTGGGAACAAGACAGCTTTGAATATGTGGGCTGCGAGTACAAGGTCACCCCCGAGGAAATCAGAATTACGCAGTGCCATTACACCCAGACCAGAGTGGAAAAGATCGACATTCCACGAGAACAACACGATGAAGACGATGTGAATCCTGATCTCATTTTGAGACATAGGAGTGTGGTCGGAGCACTGTCGTGGTTGGCAAAACAAACAAGACCAGATTTGCAATATTCGGTGGCCCAAGCTCAACGAGTACAGAATCATCCGACTGTTGGAGATTTGAAGAATACCAACAAGCTGGTTGATTTGGCAAAGAAACATCAAGACCGTGGGATTGTCCTCAAGCGCATTCCAGAGGAGCACATGGCCATCTTTGCATTTCATGATGCTTCGTGGGGAAACGTGCACGCTGATCAAGTACCAGACGTTGATCAAGAATGGGAAGGCAATCACTCGATGGGCTCTCAACTTGGTTCTCTGGTGATGGTAGGTGATGACCGTTGCATGCAGAACTCGCAACACCCTGGCTGCATGGTGGATTGGCGGAGTAAAGCTTCGACGAGAGTGTGCCGGTCTACGTTTGCTGGGGAGACTATGGCGTGTGGAGACGCTTTGGAGACGGCGCTCTTCATACGAGGGCTCTTGGTCTCTTTCCGTGATGGAGATCTTCTCAGTGAAAGGGAAGCTGGTGGACGACTTCCTCTTCACCTCTTTACGGACTGCAAGTCGCTCTATGACCATTTGCATCGTGAAGGAGTTCCTCGGCCCCCTTCAGAAAAGAGGCTAGCCATTGAGTTGGCTGCCATTCGTCAGGCCTTGACAGTAGAAGGTCGACATCAATGGCAGAAGAAGTTTGGACAAGGAGAAATACGGCCTGACAAGCCGTTGAAGCCACCTATCCATTGGCTACCAACAGACAAACAGTGGGCTGATGTCCTCACCAAGAAGATGACGAGCACGACGTGGTGGATGAACGTCGGTGAGGGCGTAATTAGTTTTCCCCTGATGGTGCCGGGGCAGTCCTTAAAACCTAAGGACGCCGAAGCAGTGTGAATGTCACTGACATGTTCGTGCACCATCTGTTTCATTTACATGCATCCAACCATTGCAGGTTCATTCGTGACCGCACTGGCCCAATAACTTGTGCAGGCACACGCGTTGTCACAGGTGAAAACATGCCGGGCGCTTGCTGTGCATCGCTTGGTCTCTCACACCATGAGAAACGAGAAAAAACATTGCAAAAACGCATGGTTTTTGGTGAACTGTGGGTGGGATGACTTTGGACTTTGTGACCTGTTTTGGTCCAGTGAACTCGGAGGATGATGCCGAAGAGTCAGAATGGAGCAGGAAATGGCAGGAAGATAAAGTCCCTCAATGGACATGTCTCTCTCTATTCCAACAATTTCTCGTGTTTCTGGCCATTGAGAGATGTTGACAGGTTCTTGCAGGGAGAGTCTTATAAGTAAGTTTCTCATTTCCCTGGATGGGAAATATGTTGGCTTGGGAATGTTGAGGACAATAGAATGAAGATGAGTCGTTGAATCAGGGATTGTCTCAGTGATTTGATATCTAAAACTTTCAGGGTGCCAGCATGATTTCGAGATGTTTCGATGGGGTTTCGATTTCCGCGCGAAGCGTGCCGCAGGTTCCATCCCTGTGTGGCGCCAATCACCTGCGCCATCTTCCCCTTGCTGAAGAACAAGCCACCCTTGGTCAACAAGGACAGGTCGCTGTCAGAAAATGACCCGAATGATTCATTTAAATGACAGACGGATACAGATGGCAAAGCTTCCAAGATGGCCTAAGCATGCATATACATTGTAGATCATGGTAGATCATTCTAGATCAATCAGATTAGGTTCGGTTAGATTCGAGAAATTGAGTGACCCTAAGGAGAGGCTGTAAATAAGTCATGCAAAGTTCTGATTTGCCAAGCCTCTTTCCTTTCCCCTTCTCTATTGTCATGATCGTCCTTGGTTGTTGCGGTGGTGACTGCGACCGCTGCCGCTGTCGCTGCGGCTGTCGCTGCGGCTGGTGGTCCACTTGGTTGTGATGCCCTGTCCTTGCTGTCCCTTGCTGTCAAGCCTTGCCGTTTGCACTGTCTTTCACTGCAACGCCGAGTCCATGCCTTGGGTGATGGAAAGGTTTGATCATGTTCTCGTCTTCTTGAAACATCCTGAACGAGTTGCGACATGCTTGAACATATTGCGAATGATTTTTGGCACGTGCTGACTCATGTTTCCTCCATGTTTCTTCCATTTTCCTCAATGTTTCTCCATTTTTGCCGTGTGTTTGCCGCGTGGTTGTTTTTCGGTGCATCATGGTGCATCGCACATTGCATGCGCACACATCGCATGGCACAGGCCAAAGGCTTGGCATCGATGCTTCGGACACGTGGTTTCAATGTGCTCTACGACGAGGCGGTGAGCACGTCACGGGCACGGCGCGTGAGACACGCACGAGAACCCGAGGACCGTGTTCCACAGGCACTGCACGTTGTGGTAGCATGTTGTAAGACTTGTAAGACCTGTGGAACACGGTAACACGTCAGTTCCAGGGTGTGTACACGGTGTGTACACGGTGTGTACACGGTGTGTACACGGTGTGTACCACGGTGTGTACACGGTGTGTACACGGTGTGTAGGATATTCCACAAGGCCTTGGAAGCCTGTTGCAAGGACGTGCAAGGACGGCCCAGAATTCTCAACTTGTTTCAAAATAAGACGCGTTTGCGACTTGTGGAAAGGGAGAGTTCTATTGCCTGGATGGAGACGGCATTTTTTTGTTGCCTGCTGCTCATGGTGTCACCAGTCATCACTAGTCACTAGTTTGTGACATTTGACACACTCTGCATGTAGTTGGCAATGCAAAACGGGAAAAATAGCAGACACAAATTCAAAATAATACGAACACATAAATTACAGTAAAAACGAACAAATGATATAATCCCCACCTGCCAGGTGAGGGTTGTTAGATTTTATCACAGTTGTTCTCCTCCTTCTCCTCCTTCTCCTCCTCCTCCTCGTCCTCCTCCTTCTCCTCCACCACCTCTGCCTCCACTTCCACGTCCACTTCCGCCTTGCCAACTCTTCGCCAATCTCTTCGCCAACTTCCGCGCGCAGTGGGCACTGCTGGAC
>Ga0126342_10012576_pt1:0-12500 | contig 15083 bp, 15 predicted proteins | sample Cyp1metagenome_FD_92528 | JGI IMG/M metagenome (GOLD analysis project Ga0126342, IMG submission 92528) | Coral microbial communities from Lord Howe Island, Old Settlement Bay, Australia - Cyphastrea 1 metagenome | ecosystem: Host-associated > Invertebrates > Cnidaria > Coral ...
ACAGGATGGTGCCCCCCAGTTATAAGTTGGTTTATAAACCCCATTAACTATAGTTATATCTACCATAAACCATAGTTATGGGAGTTATGTTCACCAACTTAGCTAACGAACTGGGGCACCACCCCTATTTGAGCCCTATTTGGGGAGTCACAACATGAGGATTTCGCCACAAAAAATGGAGAAAAATGGGCGATAAATCACCAACATGAGGAGTTCACCAGCATGGTGATATAAACAAGGCAAATGGTGATTTTTCACCAACAACAATGTTGATAATTATACTGGAGTTTAATTGGAACGTACGGGAGATTCAACCATTATTGGAATATACTGTAATTAATGGGGATATAAAGAGGAGATAATTGGATTTAAGTTGAAGTGTTTGTTGGGAAAACCCTGGATTTTCATAACCCGCTGGTTTAATGAGGGATACCGATTTGAATCTGATTCGCATTTTTGAGATTCCCCTAATGAAGTTGCGGTGGATAGGTGATCCTGGGGCGACACCTATCCAAGAAGTCCAACTGCCACAATCTTCAAGAGTCTTCCATCCTTTCTTCCGGGAAATGGTGGGTTGGATCTTTATAAAATTGTTGATGAATGAAGCATCAATTCCATGATTTTCACTCTCAAAATCGAAGCAGAATACGTCGATGAAACCTCGTCAGCAAAACAGATTGCTGCGGTCAAAATCTCCACATCTTTTCTGAATTTGACCAAAACAAATCTCAGGCCAGCAGTTCTTCGGCTTGGTGTACTACCAGACGACCCACGACCTGGTGGCCCTTCAGCCGGAGGACAAAAAACTGCAGGAAGGGCGACCACTGGAGGAGTTGCCCTCGTGGCTGCTTCCCAGGTTGGTACAAACCGGCGTCTTTCAGGAGGAGGAGATCAACCAGGTGAGGATGACCGGGATGACCCGACCACCCTGGGTTTTTTTTGGGGGGGTATTCTACCCTTTGGGAATCAAACATGGCAATGGGAAATCCCATATAAATGGACATTTAACTGGGAGAATTATCTATAAATGGGGGATTTTCCACTGCTATGTCTGATTCCTACAGGGTAATCCAGGGTATGCACTTGCCACATGTTCAGCACGTGGCACATGTTTCAAATATATGCCCGTGTAAAAATATGGATCGCTGACTATTTTGGCCAGTCCAGGAGTATGGAGATATGAGAATATCATGAGAACATCATGGGGATATACTGTAAACGCCAGGAACAAATTCGGGATTAACCAACAAATAATGGGGGTTGGGTAGTTGAATATATTGATTGGCCAGGATATGGGGCGCATACTGACATGCCGACGCCATGAGATGCGGGGTCGATGTTCGTTGAGATGGTACCTCGTTGAGGGTTCGATATTTTGGGGTAGACCTAACCTAATAGGATATGAGTCATATGAGTGATGAGCCATGGAACTGCGGAATTCGGCAATTTTTGGTCAATGGAATTTCAAGGGTTACTAATGTTAGGCAATGGCATAGCCTTTTCGAGTTGAGGACGGTTGTGGATTGATGGATGACTAAGCTGATGCTCTTGGTCGACTGCTCGCAATGGGCAATGTATTCCACTCCATACAATATGCTCGGTTTATGCATGGATTGTGCCCGATTTTTTTTTCTTCCGTTCAGTACCAGCAACAAAATGATGTCGGGGTGAAAAGCGACTTGTGCTTTTCTTGGGTTCAGGATTCTTACCCTCTGGTAAACTAACATAGCAATGGAAAATCACCATTTTTAATGGGAAAATCCACTATAAAGGGCCATTTTCAATAGCTATTTTGACATAACCAGAGGGTACCTTCACTATCAAATGGTCCATTACCATGGTGAATGCTGGGTGATAGTTACCTCGCAGCCAGACCTGTACTGCTGGGGTAAAAAACCGGTTATACCTCAAGTCACCGTAACCGTAGGTTGGTAGCCCCAGGCCCCTTGGAATCCTTGGATCAGCTGAAGATCCCTTGCCGCCAGGTGGCGGCCAACAGATATACTGGCACCACTGGCATCGCAGCACATGTCGAAGATCCGGTGTCGTTTGGCACCGCGGAGAAATGGCTGCGGCTGTGGTGCGGATCCAAAAGATGGGTGGTTTTGAGCATGAACCTTATCAAAGCTTGGGGTTTGAGATAAGTTTGAGCCCTACATCACTTGTCTTGGCAGTGGCCATTGACCTTCAAAGAAATGCCTTGGAAGATGTTGTCTTCCTTATCCTGGGGCCTCGATCCACTTATTCTCTGGTGGTGAGGGGGTGATGACAAATGCTGCTGAAGCTTTCCCCCCTTGTCTTGTGGTCATGGTTCTAAGGCTGCTGTTTTCAAATCCTCTAGAGATGCACCATCTCTGATCTTGGACGTGGCTTTGCTATACCAGTACTGATACCAATACTAATTTACTCATACTACTTCAAATACTGATACTAAGACCACACCATAGAAAAGTATTTGGTTGGTCTTAGATGATAAGCCACTGAAATTGAAAAGTATTTGGTCATATCCTGGTACCCTCTGGTAAACTAACATAGCTATTGAAAATGGCCATAGAAATAGTGGATTTTCCCATGAAAAATGGTGATTTTCCATAGCTATGTCAGCCATAACCAGAGGCTAATTACCATAGAAAAAAGCGGCTGGCCAGGATCATTAGCCGCATCCCAGGCCCCAACCTGGCCACGCTGTCCCTGCTGGCACCAGTGCAACTCACCTTGTCCCTGGCCACCGAAGTGAAGAATTCCAGGGATCGCCCTGGGGATGGAGCCCTGGCATAAGCCCTGCCAAGCGCCGGCTTGGCGACGGTTGTTGGATGTAGAATCAACAAGCGTCATTTTAGATGCTGGGGTTTAACAAGAAATGGATTAGATTCACCTATGAATGGTGTTTTCTTTTTTGGTCATTCATTGAGTTCGGGATTTACATGCCCATTGTGTTTGAATTCTCATGGCTAGGATGGATGACAACTGCCCATAGACCTTGTTTTGACCATGGCGAATCATGGAAATGGGTTGGCTTGTCACTGGATGATCTCAACGAAGGCTGGGGAGTTAACCATGAAAACTATGGTTGAATAGGTAAACCATGTCATGGTGAATTGTCCAATCATCTGGGGCTTTTCACCAGCAACATGTGGAGAGGCTACACCGTCCACAGAAAATGAGGAACCGGCAATATAATGTAGCGTAACCCATCCCCATTCGATGATTTTGATGGTTGGGCTCCATCTGCAGCCAACGTTTTGTGAACATCGGACGTCAAAGAAAATGGGGGTTTTGGGCAGTCCAAACTGGGGATTCATCAAACATACTCAAACGGAGGATCTCCATCAACTATGGGGACTTAAACATGCAAAAATTGGAAAAAGTCCCCCACCAGAATTGCGTATTGAAACCATCACACACTGGGATGTTTTTCGACAACATTGGAGTTTTCACATGTTTTCACCAGCACCACATGGTATTCCACCCATCGGAATGCGTGAGGATCCTCGGCAAAACCAAGAATAGTGAATATATAGTGGATAATAAGTGGCATCTACCGGGTAAAGCCACTCGTTGGGTCAGATGACCCTGGATTTGACTTTCAGATTTGAAGATTTTCTCAAGGACCCCACTTGACTCGCAGACCAACCTCTCCCAGAAATGGTCGATGGGAACATTTGCGGTTGACACCCCTCTATTTGTTTGGGGGTACCCCTAAAAATCCCTAAAATAGCTATGGAACATGGCGCATTTCTAGTTGATTTACCTAGGACGCGATGGTGGTTTTCGAAATCGCTGTTAGTTTACCAGGCCGGGCTAGTGGTTCACCAAAGTTCACCATGGTTTTTGTTGCGCATTCCCCAGCCCATTTTTCACCCCAGGAGTTGACCATGGAAATTGGGTGAAGATTTTGCTGGAGCCTAGGAGCCTGTTGGTCTTGCAAGGCCCGAAATCTTCGGTTTTTGGGGCCAGGTGAAACCACGGATTTTACACCATTGCTATGAGTATGAGCTGTATGAACCATCCATTTTCGAGGGCTTTTTTTGGTTGGGCACCCAGATTTGATAGATATCCAAATCCAGGTTCCCAGCGTTCTTTCAGGAGTCTAGAATCCCTCAGATGCATGCCTGGTTGATGTTGGTTCCACGAAAAAAATGAACGAAATATACAGGGACCGCGCGGATGTACTGGGATTCTGCAGATTCCTGAGACCTGAAAGATCATTTTTTCCAACATATTCCTATGGCAACCTTGACTCATACCGTATGAATTGTTGGTGTAAGTAAGGCAGTAAGGCAATCACACAGCTAGTTTTGATGAGAATCCAATCACCGCCTTTGGTGATGTGATCGAATGCATAGCAGGTCGTTTCACATTGAATGGGGCATAGGAAACTGAGCTAAGGGATTGGCACAAGGCTGATCACCACTTGTAGGTGGGGCTTAGCAAAGCCCCGGAGATGGATTTTGCCTGGGAATTTCGGACTGTACCCCCTTCTTGCTGTTCATTTTCCATCCGATCCTTTTGTATTTTGGCTGATGATGAATTCCCATTCTTTGAAACCGCATGATATATTTTTTGGCCGTCTTCCGCATTGTTGGCCGGATATGCACAAACAATGCTGGGAAGGACTATGTGTAATTGCCCCCTTGATTGACTGCTTGCTTGCTTGATTGACTCATCGATCGGTTTTATTTGATCTGATTTGATTACAGTACAGTAATTGATTGATGGATTAATTGAGTGATGTGACGATTACACGAATTGACTGATGAAATTCATTAGCAGTACTAGATAGTGCCCAGCACGCGCCGGGGCAGAAGTTTCGAAAATAGGAAATGACTACAGGAAGAAAAAAACTATAGCAATAGTTTGTGAGCTGGATAGAAAATGAGATGAAGTTTGCAACGACAGAAAGATGGAATGAAATGAAATCACATGGAAGGAAGGAACGAGTGAATGAATCAATGAATGCATGCATGAATGAATGAATGAATGAATGAAGGAATGAAGGAATGAATACAGGTCTATACCAGAATCGTGCCTGAGTTGCCCTCCTTAGCAAGTGGGTCAGCGTGCTATGGTGTGGGTAGCCCCGCAGGGCTCCGCTACCATGATAAAGTCTAGTTTCCTAGATCGAACGCAAGTTCGGAAATCAGAACCTCAAATACCTAAAACGAAGTTTCTCCTTCGACTCCTAAGCACAAGCGCCAGCTTCAATCTTTTGCTCGGACGCACACAGGAGTCAGCATTCACTCATTCACTCAGTCACTCAGTCACTCATTTACTCCTTCGCTCGTTCGCTCATTCGCTCGTTCGCTCACTCATTCACTCCTTCACTCCTTCACTCCTTCACTCCTTCACTCCTTCACTCCTTCACTCCTTCACTCCTTCACTCATTCATTCATTCATTCAGTCATTCATTCATTCATTCGTTCATTCATTCATTCATTCGTTCATTCATTCATTCATTCATTCGTTCATTCATTCATTCATTCATTCATTTCATGTCATGTCATGTCATGTCATTTCATTTCATGTAATTTCATTTCATTTCATTTCACTGAATGAATGAATGAAATGAATTACATTAGTGAAAAAAGAAAGAAAACATGAATGACTTGACTGAACGACTGAATGAATCACTGAATGACTGAATGAGCAACTGACTGACTGACTGACTGACTGACTGACCGACTGACTGACTGACTGACTGACTGAATGAAGGAACGAATGAATGAATGAACGAATGACTGTGTGAATGAAAGAATGAATGAAGGAATGAATGAATCAAGGAAGCAGTGAAATAATGAAGGAAGGAATGAATGTGGAAGTCTAAAGTGCAAATCGAGCTCTGGCTACAGTCCTGTGCACTACTTGTGGAAACAGAGGCCCTACTTCGGCGACCCCAGGAGCCACATTACCCGAAAAAACACGGGATCCGTGCCCGAGAGTGTTTTCTTTTCACCCGTGAATTCACACTTGCCCGATCTGTTGCTCCCAGGCGCGACCGGCTCTTGCTCACTATGTTGTTGGCATGATGATGACATGATGATGATGATGATGGTGATGATGATGATGATGATGACGACATGATGATGATGACATGATGGTGGCACGATGACTAGGCTGCCCGTGGACATTCGTCCGTAAGTCGGAAGTTTTCGAATTCAATTTCCTTTGGTTATCCCCACTGATTGACTGGTCGATGGATTGATTGGATTTGATCTTGTGGCCATTGATCAAGCTTAATTGGTTATCCTCATGAATGGCTTTATCAGATCACTCAAGTGATACATTTACTCATTGGTGCCATTCCCGATCGCTTCACCGATAGGCGAAAGTCGTTACGCCTACCGTCATGGCATCCGGCGCTCGCGCCTGGTACAGCTGCGGGATGGGACGGAACTGAAGCGAGGCGCTGAGCTGGGGGGGAAAGCTGGGGGGTGGGGGCAGCGGTGGCACCAATTTGCAAAATCCATGGAAAATGGCCCATTTCTAGATGGTTTACCTATTAAAAATGGGTGGATTTTCCATGGCGAACTGTTAAATAACCAGATGGTACTTTTTTTGACAAATGTCTCCATTTTGAGAGACACTTAGATGCGAATGGCTGACATGGGTTGAAACTTACAATTTTCATGGTTAAGACCCGCCAAATTTATCCAAATTTAAGGTTCGAACGAACCACCAAAACGGGGATTGGAAGATGGTTTTCCGCACTTGGGCATGGCCGTTTCGGTGTTCGATGTGAACTTTAAGGTGTAGGAAACTCTTGAACCAGGATTATGACCACTTACTTTCCATTTATAGAGGGGTGGGTTATTTATGGTTTATGTACTGCGCGATAAGGTCCTAAAAATTGCTAAAATCCCCTGCGTCAGGGAGACAATATTATATGTATGTATATTCATATATATATATATATATACATAATTCAAACCAAAACGAACCAGGTCTTTACATGTTTTTATTGGGTAAACCGACTAGCGCATGGTTTGTCAATGCAACCATAGATGGTGGAACCTAAAATCATGGTAACATTTTTTCCAGGATATCCAAGGTTGGCCATGAACATGGGGTACGCACGGGGCAATCATTTGATCATTTTTTGTCTCGAACAGTCCAAGTCTGTGGGTCGTAAATTTCAGTCATAGACATAGTTTAAGTTGTATGGATGCGGGAAAATCACCTTAAAAGGGTATCTTCAATAGGCATAAACACCTGGATCTGAAAGAGTAAAACCATTGATTAAACACTACTAAACGCCCGCAAGAACAAGGTAATTCCAATAGAACAATGGATACACTCACCAACGGAAACCTTTCTGTCCATCAATTTGCATATTATCTCAGGGAAATCCCATTCGAGCGGAAAATGATTCACTTAATGTCAATGATTGCCTTCTTCCTTAGCCTTCACTTGTGGGAGCGCTCACCTTTGCCCATCTGGGAGGTCCTGACTATTGCAGAATTTCTCTCACCTTTCGACATTTGTTGGACACGCGCCGCATGCTTTCCACTGCCGACGAGACCGCAGCCGAGAAGCCGTTGTCGGAGTCGCCGGAGGAGAAAGTGGCGTCAGCAAAGGAAACCACGTCATGAAGGATGGGAGGCTGAAACTTGTTGCCAAATGGGCACTACAATATACTATATTTCCCCAGAGAGCTGTCCAGGATGCGGTGGCGAAGTTTGGGGTGCTGTGCAGGGTGTTGTCCACTATGCCGGTGTAGTTTTTTCATATATACAGTATATACATGCACAAATCCATATGAATAGATATGGATCCAATAATTATCATGATGAGCTGTTTTTCGTTGTTTTTGTATGTGTTTGTTGAAAAGTTGAACTTTGACGGGCCTTCAGATTGGAATCATAGGGTAAAAACGGTTCTTCTTCCGTTATTTTTCAGTAGCAGTCAGTAGCACCCATATTGTCGCAAGCGGGTCTCGTTCTTTTGGAACACTCACTGCTGGATCCTGGACCCTACAGGTTGGATGGTCCAATTGCTTGACGTTCCATTGATCATGCTGGATGGCTAGCTGTGCCCTACTGCAGTTCGGGATCTTCGACCAATCAAGCCTGGTCGTTGCTGGAGGATTTGTCGGGCTGCAGGACGACTCGCGCATTGAGGTCGGCCTAAGGCCAGCTTTTCTCGACAATCCGAGAAGCTGCCGCTGAAGGCCATGTAGAAGCATGGCTTGTGATACGAGATACGGTGTCGACACAGCTGTGTCTTCAGTTTCGATGTTCAAAATGCCTTATGGTAATCAAACATGGCTTGCTGGACAATCCCCAATTTGTAGATCTTTTTCCCATGAAATGTGCCCATTTGTAGGGGCCATGAAAGAACCCGCCAAGACTAAGCTCTGATGCCGCGGAAAAGAGCTGCCTTTTAGCCTGGCATTGTTGAAGGCATGGGCCTTCATTCCTCAAGTATGTCTAGAATAGCGTGGAGGTCAGAAGTAGAATCCAGATATCCTGTAAAATCGGCACCGTGCTTGTTCCAATCAACCTGAGCATTGGTCAAAAGAATCATTCAGTTTCATTTAGTTTCATTCAGTTTTCATGTATGTGTATATGTATATGTATGAGTATATGTATATTTATATGTAAATGTATATGTAAATGTATATGTATATGTATATGTATATGTATATGTAAATGTATATGTGTGTATATATATATATATATTACATTTTTAAACAAGGATCAATAGCAACAGCCTTTCCCATCTGGGCCTTGGGCTTTAATTTTCCCTCCACGAGGAGCGGAGCGCGGCTACTCCACACGTCGCTGCACGTGACCCATCCAATCGGTTGCCAGTCCAAATTCAGTGGTTTCTGCTATACAAAGTTACTGTGAATTGAAGTGCGGAAACTCTCTTTGATCTCATATTTCAAGTCAATAGGGACAATCTCATTGTGCCACCACGAAAGATTGTGGCGTCCAAGCTCAATGGCTCAGACATTGCCCCACATTATTTCATCACTTCCTTCTTACATCCCAAACATCAATATCAACAACTATCCCCCGAACAAAACACACAACAAAAACAACAACGAATCCGAACCAACGTGCAGTTTTTGTCGTTGAAACGCCTCATCCTTCGGACCGCGCCGCGGTCGATGCCACGCCGATGACGTGCCATGTGGGGCACGTGGGCGGAGCGCAGCGGATGGCAGGCGCTGGTGACACCCATCGAGCGGATCGTGGATCTTGAGCGCTTTGGCGCGGCCTTGCTGATCACCTCAGAATGTGCCACGGCCATGGCGGCGTTTTATGGGTGTTTTGAAAAGTGGCCCTATATGACTTAAGATGGTTAAGTTCTGGGGAAGGTTTGAAAGCTTTTGGATTTTGGCTTCAATGTGTGCGGGGTTGAACCTAGAGGCATGGGTCAAATGTAGAAAGACAGCGATGATTCACCATTTTGATAGGGAGAATGATGGTAAAAGAACCGATTGAGAGGGTGGTTCTCCGGAAAGAGGAAGTTACCCCCAAAGCGTGGGATTCCGAAGCCTAAAAAGGACTTAAATGTGAAGGTGGTACCTTTTTTTTGGGTCGTCCTCAAATTTAGGAAACACCACCAATTCAGTCCATTTCCAGTGGCTAAACAGATCCATTACATGCCACCAAACCGGGGTTAGATTCAGGTGATGGATGATGGTAGGTTAAGTCACGAAACTTGGGATGTACTAGCAAACAAAAGGATACGGATCAGGCTGGTTGTTTGAGGGTTGAGCCTCTAGGGTTGTGCTGCCAGGCTTCAGTATTGCAACCCAACAGTCCATAGGTTTGAGCAAGTGTTGAAACTGCAAAAGGAGCCGGAATTTCCAGAGAAGTCATGATCCCAAAGAGGGAGTTTCCAGTTGGCCATATTAGATACCCGGTGAAGCAAAAAATCTGTGCCCCTTGCCCTTGAGTTGCTGGGAATTTTTGGGGCTCTAGAATTGGGCTTCCTTCTTGTGGGAAGGGTTCACGTTCCATTGTCGAAGTTCCAGTGCAATGAAATGTGTTGAAACCTTGGTCTTGCTTTGCTTGATCTACGTTGTTTTTCAAGTGATGATACCTTCGAAATAATACTGTGAGAACATGAAAGGCTATCACACAATGAAAGATGATCCACATCTTTGCTAATAGCTGCTGAAAACGCTCAATGACGCAAAAGTGTGCCCAAGTTGCCGCAAAGATGATTACGTGAGTCTCCAATGTTTGGACGGGCGGTCCAAGCGGCCATTCGATTTTGAAAGCGAGTTTTTTGTCGCTTTGAGCCAAGGAAATCTTCACAAAACAAAGCCACAGAAGGCCAGCCTCGCCTGCCCTGATTTCCATCTGTATTTTCCCTCCTTCCCTCCTTCCCTCCCTCCCTCCGCCCCTCCCTCCCTCTCTGTCTTTTCTTTTCTTTTCTTTCCGTTTTTCTTGCTTATTTTCTTCTCTTTCTTTTTCCAATTGAATGCTCTCTTTCCCTTCATTTCTTTCTTCCTTCCTTCCTTCCTTTCTTCCTTTCTTTCTATTCTTCCTCCATCTTAGCGCACCGCATCACTTTCAACTCTTTTCTTCTCAGCAACCAAAATAGTTTACCGTGGGTTCGGGCTTTATCATTTGAACGTTGCACCACGCAATCAACCACTCAAAAGTTGCCCAGCCTGTCATTCAATCAGCAAGCCGGCCAAGCAAGCAAGCTGTCAAGCAACCAAGCAATCAACCAACCGGCCAACTAACCAAACAGTGAATCAGCCAAACAACGCGCGCCCAAACAAAGAATAGCAGACTCATTCATTCAATCACCCAGCCAACCAAACAGATTCAAATAGTTTAAAGCATCATGCCCGCAAATTCTTGCGAGCCTATCGTTTCATTCTTGCAATGGTGGCCAGCTTGGGCTTGATAGGGTGGCATTGCTGCCAGGCGATGGGGCTGCCTGGCAACCCGGTGGGCCGTTTGAAGATGGGCCGACGCTTGGACCGAATTTCATGCCAACATCCCATCCGTTGATGCGGCTGTGCCTTGTTCACCTGCAGCTTGTATTTGCCTTATTGGGGACTTTGCTGTTGAACCGTATGTGGCCAAAAGACCATCAGGGAAATTGACAAACGTTTTGAAATTCGAAAGCCGCAAGTATTTCGATGATTTCGATGTATGGCATATTTGCACTGTAGATATTGCAAAACAGGATCGTAACTCAGGTTTTTGGCACGTGCTATTGGAATTCGAAAAGATGACGCGCCCAAACTTTCGATTTGATCCTTTTTAAATCCAATGTTGCCAAGTCAGTAGTTGCATGTATTTGAGAGCGCAAATCCATCCAACATTGTACGAACTCCCCCAGTTTTTGCGTGTCCAATGTCTTTAGTGGGATGATCCCGAAAGAATTGATCCCCGTGCCATGGTGCCAACAGTCACTTGTTGAGGTGAACTATTCGTCAATGTTTAAACAAGGGCCCCTTCAACAATTATGGATTTGAACATTCGGATATTTTTTGCTTTGTGTTCCCACTTTCCGGACTTGCATTCAACATTGCAGTGAAAACGGTTATTCAGAATTCACGTTTTATGTGATTCGGATGGAGATGGAAAATGACCCATAAATGAACGGATTGTTGAGGGGTCGAGTCAGACAAAGCCTGCCCCAAATCGCCGTGGCAGAACGCCTCCGCCAGGAAGTTGTTGCTCCCCGGAGGAAAATATAGTGTGCGCAGTCGAAGAAGATACCGGGAACAATCGATGCTGGCCATCGATATGATGTCCAAGGCACTAATGCAAGCGGGAATTTCACCAGATGCTGGGATGCAAACTATTCTCTTTGGAACATGCGCGTCATCACATTCCTTGTTGCTGTCATTGTGTTTGTAGCGTTGCGGCAGTCCCGTTGTGCCTCACTTTTCCCCTGGGTTCATCGAGTATTATCACTTCAAGCTATGGTAAACTTAGGGCCCACGGCAGGATTTGCGCCCGCTCCCAGGATTGCATCGTGCATTTGGATTGCCAGGACCAAGGGGCCCATCCAATGATGGTGGCGTGGGCCATCCGTCGATGGTGGACCACTCAATTCGGTGTTGTCAACATGGGAATACACATGGGAATTTTGGGGGTTTATCTGATAACAATATGGAGGTGTCCATAAAATGGGGGTAGCCCAATAGCTGGATGCTTGAATTGGAACAAATTAGAATAGAATGGTGGATTTTTAGGGGTGCCCCCATTTCAGGAAGCCGCCATACTACCATTTTCGGATACGTTCCAATAGACATGGGAGTTTGGGGGTTTACCGTTTCCCCCGTTTTGAACAAATCCAGATGAGGAATAAAGCCAGTACACAGTCACAACCTGAGAGTTCCGATGTCGCAAGTTTCCATAACTTTTGCAGTACCTCATCCAAGCCGGATTCCCAAGAACACTTTTCCTTCACGTCTTGAATCATAGTTTATTCCGAAGGAGATTGCATCATTGAACCAGCCCTCTGGATGGAAATCCGGCGAAAAAGTAACGGCTCGCACCAGGACGGTTTGGCGGCAT
>Ga0126342_10012577_pt1 | contig 15082 bp, 20 predicted proteins | sample Cyp1metagenome_FD_92528 | JGI IMG/M metagenome (GOLD analysis project Ga0126342, IMG submission 92528) | Coral microbial communities from Lord Howe Island, Old Settlement Bay, Australia - Cyphastrea 1 metagenome | ecosystem: Host-associated > Invertebrates > Cnidaria > Coral ...
CGGAGAATTTTGCTGCTGCCCGCAGAGGTTTTGCAAGCAGATTTGCGACGCACTAGCATGAGCGTAAGTGTTAATACATGCTTTTTCTCTCTCTGCGTCCCACTTTGTTTCTTGTACAGTAATCGTTTGTTTGCTGCACGAGCAAACCGACATGCGACATGCACTGCGTGACACGCGTTGCAGATTAGGTGGCCGTGTGGTCGATCCCGTCTCGTGGATTGCCAGACACTGAACTCGTTCTGCGGTTTACGTTGGGAGCACGCTGCACACAGCCAACAGCAAAGTTAATTGAAATCAGGCTTCGCAGGTGCGGGCTTCCTCTGCAATTCGGTGTTGGTTTGATGCGTTCTACATTGGAACAGCGCAGGTGAAGAAGGTGCTTGGGTAGGCTTAAAACCGGACCTCCAAGGAGGCACCGGATTCAATCTGTTGAGGGTCTAGTTTTGGACCCGTGCAAAGGAAACGTGTTAAAAAGGGGTCAGAAAGTGGACCCCCTTGAAACCAAAAGTGGTGCCCCCTGGAGGGTCCAGTTTTGGCCCCTTCATTGTGGTCTGTTGAAGCGTTTATTTCAAGTGGAAGCTGATTTGACCAGCAACAGCTGCGAGTGGAAGCTTGAACTGGGGAGGCCCATATTTTTGCGCGCCTGCTTTTTCGTACGTTTTGAGGACCAAAACAGGGTCCCTTCTTTGTCATATTGTTTTGCGTCAATTTCCATAGGCTTGAGGCCTTCGAGGCCTGCCTCGAAGCCTGCCTCGGGGTTTGTTCTAATTTTCATGGTCTCGCGACACTGGAGTTCGAGACGTGCATTGAGGCCTGCCTTCAACTTTGTTTCATCTTATAAACTTTTTGTTTTGCAGCAATTTCCATCAACCTGAAGCCTCGAGGCTTGCCTTGAGACCGTCCCTCTGCGCCAGCTGCGGCCTAAAATTCTAGCAAGGCAGCACAGTTGCCAACTACTTCAAGTTCAATCTTGCTGGGACTTCAACAATATTTTTATATAGTTTCGAGTCCCCGTAAGCCTCGCTTTGTCCTTGTGCCAATACGTTTTGAGTCCGAGGCGTGGCCTCGGCCAGGCCTCGCCGAGCCTCGAAGCGCCTCGATTGCAGGCTTTGGAAACACAGGACCTCTTTCATTAACAGAACAGAAAAGGAAAGATTGTGACCAAGACAAGGAGGTACAGGGGGCTAGTCTTGGGTTCGTTTTTGGCACCTGAAATTGATATGATTTGTGGAGACGGAGTCGGGGCCTCCCTTGTACAGCATCTCGGAGAAGACGATGAGCAAAGGCGTGGACAAAGTTGGTTTCTTGAAGCGCTCTCACTGCTTGATGGATGATGGCAGAATGCTGATCAAGTGTCACCACAAGCACTTGGGTCAGCTATGCGGACTTCTCCATAAGTCTCAGAAGCTTCAGTGAAAAAGACACCAGGTTACTCCGAGATTGAGAACCCAGATGACAGCAGGAACTTTCTGCACATGACGCTTCAGTCTTCAGGTTATGTGTAGGTATTTTTCTTTACCTCTCGGGTGATTTGCCGCAGTGCCAGTGCGTGATCAGGTATCTGTGCACTTTCTCTTCGAAACCAACTGAAAAGACAATGATTGTCTTGCGTCATTTGGTTGGACATGGCAGCTCCAGATCAATGCATTTCGTTGAAGCGGAAAGAAATTCACTCTGTGTCTTCAAAGACTACCAGGTGGAAGATCCCATCAGAGATATTCAGTAATGCAGATTGCAGCAGACAGGCAAACGTGCCGATCTGTTTCTGGAAGTGACATTCTCTTTGGGACATGTGTGGTCTACTCCTCTTCTCGAACTCAGTATCCTATCGAGTGCAGAGTCTGAAACATATGCTGCTGCTTCAGCCGTGATGGTCACAGGACCGTGCTTCAGAGCATAAATGGCCGTCCGAGCAAAAAAAATGCTGCTTCAGCCGTGATGGATGCCATCCTTATTCAGAGCATCTTCGCACGGCTTCTTCAGTGTCACATGTTGATGTGCTTTTGTATCTGGATTCATCTGCAGCAACGGGTATAACTCTGTATTGCGATCAGCAATGGATGCCGTGCCAGCTGAGACGCAATTTGCTGCCAAAGTGGTGGTGATATGGCTGCTCTTGAACATCGGCCTTGGAAAGGCTTCTTGAGTTTTGAGACCGTGGACGAAGACACTGATGGAACGACCAGTGTGGAGTCAACTTTAGGTGGCGAAGCCACGAGCGATGATGGTGAGAATGATATTGCTGAGCCCCCAGCTTTCTCACCTGAGGCGCTGGTTCACTGGCTGTATGGGAGGTGCACACGTCATGAACTTCCTGCAGCTGCCAATCAGGATCCACAGAGGGGCGACAAATATCAACAAAGGAAATCCATTTTGCAGGAGATGTTGACCTACCCGCACCATGCGCCTCCTGAGGAGTACGAGAATGCCAGCACAGTATGCTTCATCTTGTGGATGATTCGCCTTCAGATGAGGATTCTTCAAATGCTGCTCATAGCCCCCCAGGTGAACTTGTGACAGGCTGCACCTGCTGCCACAATTCTGGCAGGATGTGACAGTGGATCTCCTGGTGATGCAGGCGGCTTTACATTGAGTGTGCCCCGCTTGGTCCTTTGCACATGGACCTTACTTTGCATGCTCCACAGCTGGTGGATGCTCCGAGCCAGCCCATGGCATAACATGAACTACGTGGAGAAACTCCAACTGAACCGCAAACAACAGAGGACACACAGCCAGCCTTGGAAGGACTGGTAACACTCACTCTGAAAAGGGTGTTGGAACGTCATGATGGAAGAGCGCACAAAGGGATTCGAACGTTGGGAAGACTTTCAAGTATGCCCAAGGGAAAAGATGGCTACGTGGCTTTCTGGCCATCTGCCTGGCTCAAGCTTCGAAAGAGCCAGGATGCTGGAGTCACTCAGCGGAGGCTATGAGCTGAGTTCAGATGATGAGTTGCCTTGCCATGGACACCCACCGTAGCTTATGGTCATTTGATGGGACTCCTGGAATATGACAGGTGGGAGTCTGGTTGTGACCTGCTGAGGTCATTTGGTGAAGCTCTTCGAGCACCAGAGCCTGCACCGATGGATGGTGAGGACGACGACAACGATGATGACGACAGCATGGATGGAGCAGGTGAGACAGAAAGCGAGCGCAGGAGAAGGTACATGGAAGATGATATGGGTGAAGTCTCAGACCCTGACTTCTGGGCTGATTTGCACTATGGACCTTCTGGCAGTGGTGAAGACTTTCTGAGCGTGGCTTGCGCCAATGAAATCAGTAGTTGATTCAGAAACAACAGCTGGACAACTGCTGTAGCGCAACTTTTCACAGCACATAATTCCAATAGGATGCACAGCATGGACTTGGCAGAGTCCTGAGGAGTAAATAGTAGTGATATAAGGCAAACGCTTATACCAAGGCGGGGTGTTGTATATTTACGCACGTGCAAACCCTGCAGAAACAGTGCAGTTGATGTCAGTCATTTGCATTGACAGCACAAATCGAGAAGTGTCACTCATTGAGTATCGTCAGGCACTTTTTGGTTCCAGAAAAGTTTGCACTCTTGCAACGACTTCAAGATGGGCAAAGGTGTTGCAAACCATGGAACATGTCGATGTATAGACCGAATTTGGATGCATTTGGCACTTTACCCCGATTTTTTAAAATCGATTTTCGTTCTTTAAATTCTAGGGAGGGCGTTCATGTGGCAAATTAGTAGCTCTTTGCACAGCACCAGGTTTTGTTGCAAAAAGGGCGGTTGATGTTTCCAACCCTTGAATGGTGCGATATTTCGTCCGCGCGTTTTTTCCCTCAAAATAACCTATAGTGAGGTTGGCGCTGCAGTTGCCAAAATTTAGATTCCCCCATTCCAGAAGTGGAACACGTGACATCACAGCTGTACCTACGATTTGTATTTCCGGCCCCACACCATGATTTTTGCTAATGTTTGTTCAGTGCGCGGAGGTGCTATTATTGATGTGGCGGACACAAACAGTTGTGCAAATTTAAACAACTTGAACCCAAACACAGAATGGAACAAAAAATCCGAGTATTGAACGCACGGCACCACGAGTCTAGCGGTAGAACTTGGGTGTCAAGTCCACTTTGGCCCATGGCAAACACATGGGGTGTGAAACACTGTTTGAAAAAAAATCCCATGGACATCGTTTAGTGTGAAATCAAAAAACGTATACATTGATTGTTCAACCCTCCGCGGGAAAAAATCAGTAGAAACCCCAAATTTCAAACAAAACGCACAAACGATCAGAGTCCTGCACCAAGCCAAAGGCCTAGCGACAATAAACATCAAACCAAATTTCGCATGTCAAGCGATCTCCCAAAAACTCGCACCCAGACACATTCCAACGCGACAATCATTTCACCCATCGGACATGCGGGAAGGTAGAAACACACGCGGCGAAACAACAGTGCGGACGCAAACAAGTCCTTGCCAAAAATACAAACGATCATTTTGCAGATGATAAACTAAACTCGGCGATGTGCATTTTGAATCATTTCGATGCCAAGGCGCATTTAGTTTGCCTTAGCAATTGTATTCGGGGCAGCGGTTTTGCCAGACGTGAAATCTCCATGCCGAAGGCCCCTTGGCACCCCCAACGACGTGCGAAATAACCCGGGAAAATCAAACATGCTATATGAAGTACTGTACGGATTCAAGATCCGAAGATGCGAGATGCTCAGACAATGCAACAAGGTGCATCATGATTCAAAAGTTGCGGTGTTAGAAAACAAACATGATGCATGCCTAGCAAGCGGCGGGTACTTTCCCTTATGCAAACACGAACCCCGTATGGTGACCCGTTCCCCGCTTTTGGGGAATTGTTTTTTCCGTGAACATTTTTTTTGCCAACAAGAATTCGCAACAACAATTTATTTGAAATGTGAACAATTTTTGTTTTGTTGGAAATTTTACTTGATGTAGGACAAATTCAGAGTGTCAAACTTGCCTATCAAGACACAAACTCGTTGACCTTAAAGGTACTGAATTGACACAACAAAAACAAACAAACTGTTATGTTGATGAACCACAATCCTGGGCACACGAAAACTAGAGGTTCGCTAGTACATGTGAAATCTTTACCTCACACTTCTCACACCTCTCACACCTCTCACACCTCTCTACCGACGTGTGAAATATCCCACAATTGGACCCATCATTTCCCGCGCCGCCAAACCTGGTGAAGGCATCAAACAAAACAAAAATAAGCAAACACAATGCTAACATGGCAGTCCAACACATACCAATCAAGGCCACTCGCTACATATAGTCTGTATATATTATATGTTTGTATCTATGCGGGATACTTCATGCCAAATTTGGTGAAGGCAAAACTGAATAAACACAAGAGCAACAGAGTAGTTTCATGCATACTCTCTACCCGCATACACTTTTATGTTTGATACCTTCACGGCGCACGAGGAACAACAGAGAATTCGAGAAACACAGCGGAAACATGGCACGTTAACGCCGGCTCTCCATCAAAAACCATCAATCAAGAGGGTTCCATACATACAATTTGTATGCTCGATACTTTCATACTACGAAACTTGGCGAATGCATCAAAAGAAACAGAATTCAACAAGTACAGCGCAACAACATGCCAGTCCAACACGTCGTTTATGCAGAACCGCCAAAATTAAAAAGACTCGCTGCATACAATTTGCATGCGTGATACGTGTACGCCGCAAAACTTGGTGCTCAATGTCGAGGTCTCGTTGGTGACGCCACTGTGACGCTGGTTTTTGCGTCGCTTGTAAACTGGTATTTTCTTTGATTTGTCTAGTGCTAGGCTTGAAACTCCTATTCTTGCAGCACGTTTGTAATTGTTCTTTTAATCTGTCATGTGGTATTCTTCAACTTCAGGTTTGTTATTTTGTTTTTCCTGTTTTTGTGTTGTTTTTTAATTTGTTGTCATGATTCTTGCATGACGCGGTTATTTTGATCCAATTTTAGATTTATCAACTGCTTTTGTTTATGGTTCGTCCTTCCGATTTTTCATGTGTTATCCGTTTCTTCCATGTGCAATGAAGAGGTATGATAGTATGATTAAAAAAATGCGGACAACAATTAGGAAATACTGAGTGATAGATGTGGTGTAACATGAATTGACAAGTACGTGTGCGCGACGTATGATGGAAATCAAATTATGGTAGCAGGAAAACCTCTTGATGAACAAAAACTTCGATCCTTGACCTTCCAAAACATGGAAAACGCAGATGATGATGCACGAATGCGTGATGGAGAAGCAGGAGATCGAGGGTCAACGAGCCGCCATGACACACCACCGAGAAGGGGAAATCCCGAGTCAGCAGAGGAGGAAATTCCTGTGTTTGACCCACCAACTGAATATGGCCCACTGGCAAACCAAAACGGGCTCCTCTGCCAAGGCCTCGGGCGACAGGTTCACGTAATCAAGATGAGGAGCCACATGGGAGAGAACCGCAACCTTCAGAAGCTGTTGCGGAAAGCTTGCAGGAGGAGGTAGATCGCATGGAGAAGCACTTGAGGGAGTTAAAAGAAAGAGAAGAAAGAGCGCAGTTGTTTGGAGACGAAGATGAAGCAGCAAACCTGAGAGTTCAGATTGCCAACGTAGAAAACCTACAATTGGCACTTCCGTGACCTAACATCATAGGTTAGGAATTTCATTTTTTTTGGCCATGCAAGTTTCAAAATGGATCAGTGAGCAACAATAGCTCAATGACCCAAGGAGGAGTGAGAAACATCAAACATATGACTCACAGCATGGCCCATGTGCAAGGATGACTGCACGAATCAAGAAGTGTAACATGGCATGCAAAGCATGTTGGGTTGCTGCAGACCGCAGCCGCTTTGGCAAAAAACACGCCAGGTTCGCAAAAAGGAAATTGCAGATGTGTGTTGATAAGACGCGACGGGACCAGCTATTTGTGCGTGTGGGTGTTCATTAGTTCGCGCTGTTTTTAATATGACTTTATTATTGTCATTTTGTAACGGTTTCTGCCCAGTGAATCTCGGGAGCAAGACGGTGCTGCAATTTTTGGCTGAATAAACACCAACTGTTTAATTGGGAGGGTGCCCTTTTAAGTATTTGACTATTATTATTGGAGGAGTACGGCCCTAATTAATAATCTGCAATTTGTTGAGGTTGGCATTACATGCGTAATACGCTGGAGCGTTGACATTAGCATGGAAAAAGTGGGTGTGGTTTCACGAGGATGTTCGCAGGTGCATGAAAAATTCAGGAGCATAGCCAAATGAATGTCTTGAAAAATGTGCTCATAAATTGGGACCGTAGCATCACGAAAGTGTTGGTGGTTCCTTCAAGAACTGACGCATCAGTTACCTCCGTGATCGCAGGCGAATGACTTACGCGCCGAAATCGTCCCACCCGAACCAACTACGCCACGTGCACAACGGTGAGTGAGTGAGACCTGCATGCCCACCTAGTGGGTGACCCATTGAGGGCACAGACAAAGAAACTAATGTGGTTAAAACAAAATAAACAACCCATTTGGGAATAGTTTGTACCACCTATTGATGGTGATTTTGGGGATGGTTTATTCTTCTTTAGCCAGATTACAACCAGGTCAGGCCATCGTAAGCAAAGTCAACAAAAAATTCGTTTCATGATTGGCTGAGAAGCCGTCATCCAACGCAACACCTCGCCACGAACGAAGAATTGATAACAAAATATGATATCAATTTGCCAGCGCACGGTGTTTCAGCGCGAATTGCCCAACGATCCAACGGTAGTTTTGCAACATATCCACAAAAACGCTCATTGTTCTCACCATTGGAGTACCTTTTGATAGTTGCTTCCATGCATGCCTCGGCGAATGCATGTCACTCATAACGGACTATGGGCCATTGTGCTGACCAATCAATGTGACCGCGTGGGGAAACAATACGCCGTACCAATTTGCGGCGTTCAGTGGAAATTGTTCCCAAGTCTGGTTTATGGATTGTACGTTGGCGACGGCCATAACAAAGAGCGGGATCGACAGCAGATTGGAATAAACGAAGACGATGTGTGATGGACAGTTGCCAATTTTGTAGTATCCAAGGGTTTGCATGATACGTCTTCGATGCTTGGGCCATCTGGTATTGCAAACCAAGACTGTGATTGCTTGACCCTCGCGTTGTAGGCATGCAAGTTAATAATTCGTGAGCGACACCCGTTACCAAATTTTGAAACACCAGCCTTTCCATGCATACAACACTTCATGAGCGGTTGGCTTACACCCGTCAAAACAAACTTCGGCACGTGATTTACAAAAACGCCCGCTTCTGCAAGACAACCTGTGGGATAACCTACAAAAGTTGATGCCTCCGAATTGGACCTTGCGAAAAGCAAAGTGTTGTCCGCAAAACGCAAGTCAACCAAAGCGGGCAACCCAGCCCTCAAATCCAAATTTGCATGTCCAACGTGCAAAGTTCCATTTTCGCGTTGTTAGCTGCAAGACTGAACGCAGCAGCCGTCCGCTTAACATGCCTCCTTGTCGCACGCTTAAATTGACGCAGACAGAGACTTGCAGAGATTCCTGCTCCACCCCCAATCGCCCAATACATCGCCAGATTGGTTGTGATACAACATGTGAAAAATTCAACGCAAATGATTGGAAACACCGTCAGTAGCCAAAATTTCCCACAAAACATTCCATTTGACTTTATCAGACGCCTTCGACAAATCCAAGTTTATGATCCATCAGCCGTTTTTTCCAATAACAAGTTAGCAGCCAACAAGTGTTCCAGAGCGGAACCGGAACAGCAGAGTTCATCCTGCAGCGTTTTGGGAACAGGCTGGCCCAAAAAAAACTGCGAATTTAAAACAAAACGGGCAAAACGTAACGTCACATACAGTAGTAGAAACAACACGAAAATGAATCTGCAAGAAACTTTGCGTTCTGAGGGACGCACGAATAAACAAAAAAAATGTTTTGACATTGAAAATGGCAGGTGTTGATACTGAAACAAGGCTCGGATGCTTAAACAAACTCATCACCCATGCCGATTTCGACTTGCCAGTCCCTGTGGTCCATCATGGGCTGGTGCCAAGGCAGGCGGCTCTTGTCTTTGTTGCAAGTTTTGTTGCCCCCGACGGACAAAATTGTGCCAGACTCCGTGCCAGTTGTGAAGGATAGAATGGTGGCAAAGTGCAATGATTGATGCTGGGACTCCGAAAATCCAGCGCGCAGTTGACACAGGCGTGGGTTTCAGCATTTTTTGTTGCAGGAAATGGACGGAACACCCGGAATTTAACTCTGGTTCACATGGACCTCACAACGAGTTCACCCAGAGCGGTTTTGACATTTCGCCAACATATGTGGTTCGTTACCGGTTGCAGAAATAGTTCCACCAAGTGGGAAAATTTTTAATTCATATGTTTATGTTTTGAACATGTCGTGTTAATATGACTTGAAAGCATGATCACACATTGAACATGGTTTATTTCCAGTTCAAACAGTTGAAAAATCAATGTGCCCTGGCAGGTGATGATCTGCCTGCGCTGTGGGCTCGCCGCCGCCACCTGGAACTGTTGTTGGAGACAAATGGGTATGGATTCGGACAGGGGAATCATTAAGGTGGGAAAAGAAAGGGGAAATTCAAATTATTTTTTGAAATTTGACCATATGGACAACTCAACCATGAAATGACGATAGAGAACCGTACACATATCATGGAACCCATTACATGTCCCCAATCGCATTGTTGTTGGGGCCATGGAATTTTCCTTGGCAAGTAAAACAAGGGATGCCGTGGGCCATTATGGAATTGAAACAGTTCATGCTTCTGTGGAGCGTTCACAGAAGCGCAGAACTGCAGGTCAAGTCGCAGTTCCGCCATTGCCCGAACATGACCTTGGAGTTTCCAGCAATTCTTTGGAGAGGATGTTGCAACCACGAGCTGCAGCGCGGCTGTTGGAAATGGTTGGGGTGCCAAGCTCGCTGCGTTGCCTTAATTCAGGAAGATCTTCATTCCGTTAATATCAAATACGTCCGAAAGGGGGTTCCAAAATGAATAGAACCAATGCCGAGTTGCAGTTTTCAGGGATATTTGATGTTTTGGGGAAGGGACTATACCCGTTGTGCCGTGGCTGCCCCAAAACCATCACAGGTTCTTCGAAAACCTTTGCTGAAACGCTGCAGCTATGGCTTCTGCACCTGGCGCTGCGCAGTTGTGCGGCAAGTGACGTGCCCAAACATGCTGGCATATATATATATATTATACATACATTCTAACAATATAAACGTTATATATGTATGTATATATATGTATGTATGTATGTATGTATGTACCTAATGTATATGTGCATAATGTATCTATATTTGTATTTCTTTTTATATCTATATGTATATCGATATCCATCTCTATCTATATCTATATCTTTATCTATATGTACATGTACATGTACATGTACATGTACATGTATATGTATATGTATATGTATATGTATATCTATATCTATAGCTATATCTATATCTATATCTATATCTATAGATGTGGCAGTAGGTATCTCATCGTAGTTTCGAGAACTTTATTGGCAACGAAGAGGGGGATGCTGCCACAACTGTGGTTGGCCACAGCTTTGTCTGTTTTTCATGCTGCCTGTAAGGCCACAGTGACAAAAACGCTTGTGCTGTCTCCATGTAACTTACTGGCTGAGGCTGTGGTGGGTTTGCGCAGTTGTTGTTTTTGATGCTGGAATTTGGCAGCGTTTCTAACATTTCCAGAGCGTGAAAAAGGTTCGGCCATTCCGAAACATCAACATCATTGACCCAAGTGGCAGTCTTCAATCAAACTCTTTGCATGTTTTGAGGCCCTCTAGCTTGCAGGTGCTTCGCCATGTTTTCCACCTCCGAAAAGCTCAAAGATTCCAAGAATGGCGTGCCACCGCGGTGCTTCGATCAGAGGGAAGGGAGATTGTGTGGAGGGATCAGCAGTAAACAGTGACCATCACTCCAATGATGGTGGGCTGATCATGATTAATCATAGGCTTGGGCGTGTAGTCATGGCAAACACTCTCACCAGGCCTGGCTGGCCGTGCGGCAGCAGCAGGATGACTTCAGAGCAGAGTTGCGGGCAATTGCAGATCAGGAGCGACGCACCGGAGTGGTTGGGAACACAACGTGTGAAACCCCAGATGTCACAAGTCAACTGGGTCTGACGAATTGGATGGGCCCTTAAAATGGCACCCAAGTATCAGGGTGTATCCCAGTATATCCCAGTCCCATTTGACCAACATATTTTAGAGTTTCAGCAACCAGAGTTGGGACTCAGACTCAGATGTGTTTTTTGCCAGAAAAATGGGAGATCTTCAAAACCGCCAAAATTGCTAGAGACATTGAGTGCCAACCACCTTTGGAGTATAGCAATCAATAGCAATCATCAAAAAGGAAAAACAATAGAGAGATGTAGTGGTCATATCCACTTTTTGCGCATTTTTTTTTGAGATGTTTCTGAGGTTTCTATGCCTTGTAAGGAAAACCATAGGAATCCTCCGTTGGTTTCCGCCGCAGGATGCCGCGGTGTCAACGCAGCTGATGGCTTGTGCTGAGGGAGCTGCCGCCAGAGCCAGGCGGTTCCTTTTTGGATCGTTGGACAAATTTGGACAAATTTGGATCCCGGTTATCCGATAGTTGATCCCGGTTGATCCCATGTTTGGTGCCTCGACGGAGGAGCAGTGGCTTCCGCGCCGCCGGCGCAGTGTTGGGTCGCCTTGCGAGCGTCAGGATGTCCGCGGCGGTGGAGCGATGGAAGGTGCATCGGTGCACGGGGAGGTGAAGAACCAATGGAAACACGGGGAACAAACGAAGTAAACCAAGGATTGTATGTGGAGATTTGGGATTTGATGGGATTTGAAATTGATCTTATGGTTTTTTTGTGCAATTTAATTTTGTGAGTTGGACAGCTTTATTCTGGTTGGGTGTAATCGGTTTTGAATGAACCACACAAATAGGTGCTGAACCACCAAGAAGTTCCCAAATCATCTTAGAAGTCTCCTAAGCCAGATAGGAAAGTTGGCATCAAATACACAATGAATGTGTGGTTCCTGGTTTCAAGCACAACATTTCCGATTTTCACACTTGGGATGAGGATTTGGGAAGGTGTGTGGGGAAAAATCATCCCAAATTGTGGTTAGATAATTTATTTCGGATGGGTTGGCAATGCCCAAGCATTCATGGTCACAAACCTGAGAGGCATTTGGCCAAGAAGTTGCAGTGCGCAAGAGGCAGCCCGAAAGCAGCAATGCTCGGGGTATGATTTGGCTGAATTGTATCACCATGACCCCAGGGTAAAATAACAGTCAGGCAGGGATATGATCATGCCCAAGGTGGTGTGTTTCAAGTTGGTATATTGGCCCAGATGAGATGGGACAGTTTTTCATCCCTTACTTCCGTTGCCAAGATGTGATGGTTGGGGCAAATGAAGGCCTCCCCAAGCACATTGTCTCTGGTCATTTGACATGACCATAGAAAATTCCAAATTTCAACGGGAAAAGCGTCCACAAAAGGGACATCAATTGGGGATTTCCCCTGGCTAGGTTAGATTACCAGGCAGCTTCAGAGAGGCGTCCCTCCGGTCCTTTGAACGCGAGGTTCCAAGGCCTTCAAACTGCAGCTGTCCGTTGCCTGCAGCATGTGGTGCGTGCTCGTATGGGCTGGGCGTGGGCTAGATGGCATTGTGCCAAGTGGCCAAGGCTTGGCACGAAACTGCAGAGAAACAACAGGAGGACCACATGGATCAAGTCCATACCAACCCACTGACTGTTGAGCTAAACAGCAAAACCCTTTCCATGGAGGTCAAGAAGTGGGCACCGCGAAACACCCGTGAAAGAGGTCGGGCCAGCGGTGTTGTTGACCTCGATGCCAATGATGAGCATGTGACATCAGCGCGGTCAAAGATCACGCAGTCTCCGATTGTTTGTCACTCTCAACTGCTCTCCGGCAAACCCAGCACTGGAAAACCCTATGCCCAGGCCTCTAATCCAGCAGGGGATTTCGTGGCAGGTGCCTGGCAGCTTCTTAGCTGCACGTTCCCTGCCTTTCTGCCCATTGGCTGCACGTGCTGAACAGCTGCTACGGCTGAAAGTCCGCCTGGCGTGGCATGCAGCCCACCTGCAAGGATTGGGGTTGTACCGTTGTACCTCTGAGAGTCCAAGGCACAGGAAACCCCCCACATTTTTATAGAATTTGATGGAAACAGAAGTGATATTCCTCCTGAACCTATTTTGGAATGGGATTTTTCCGTTGCCAGGTTTCTATGGTTGATATTATCATCATATTCCAAATCTTATTCCTAGTCCTACTATTACTATTACCGTTACATGTGTTGTGGTCACTGGTATTGTCCATTGTTTGCCTTATAGTTGTGATTACATATGATAATGCAAAGGGGATACATGACCGCAAAAGATACATGTCTCAATAAGCCAACCATGACGAGGGATTTGTGGGAGATGATTTTGGGTGAACATGGTCAAATTTCAGCTGTTGACTGCGACGGGTGATTGACCAGCTGACCATTTTGGCTTCACAAAGATGTACCAGAATTAGTGCCAAGAGCTATTTCATAATAGTAGGTGGTCCAATTCGATCACATTTTGCCACCTTAGCTGAGCTTGCAATGTTGAGATGCAATTTTCATCAGTTTTCAAACTAGCAAAAGCTTACCCAGACCTTTAGACTTTGTCAGTTTTCATCATTTTCCTCATTTTGGATTGTGATTTTCCAAATCAAATCTGATCCGGTTTGACCCGCTACAATTGTGGAAAAACCACAGAAAAAGACATCTTCCCCCGGTCAAAAGGGCCATATCCAATGGCGCATCGCGTGCTGTTTCTCCCGGCTGATGGTGTGGGGCCCGAGCTACTGGCCGCTGCCCAAGTGGTCCTGCGTGCCACTGGTGTACGATTGAAGGTGGAGACCATGGACTATGGCCGGAGCTATGAGAGAACTCACGGCAGGGGATTGGTGGGCTTAAGTTTGGCTGTAAGTTTGAAGGCTTTACAAGTTGTGTCACTATGTACAAGATTTATCTAAGCCAGGGTAGATAAGGGTAGGGGGCGATACTACAGGGTTTCATGCTTCTGATTCCAGCAGTAAAACCAGCCCTCAACATGAGTTTTGGAACCTGCTTCAGGCGTCCCTGTGAGTGAGAAACACTTGGATGCCATCCAGCGCCTCGGCACAGTGCTGAAAGGTCCGATCGAAATTGACCCCAAGACCCCCTTGCTGGAGCTGCGGGGTCGACGCTTCACTTCGGCCAACCAGGCCCTCCGGAAGATTTTCCAACTCTACGCCAACGTGAGGCCCTGCAGATTTCTGGAGGGCGTGAAGGGCGTGAAGAGCGTGAAGGCCGCCTTTCCGGATACCAACCTGGTGGTGGTCAGGGAGAACACAGAAGGGATGTACACAGGGGAGGAGCGCTGGGAAGGGGAAGCTGGAAGCAGTGCTGTGGCAACGCGACGGATTACGAGGGAAGGGACCCTTCGCGTGGCGCGCTTTGCATTCGACTTTGCGCAGAAACATGGGAGGAAGAAGGTGACGGTCCCTGGGTGTTGCTTTAGCATGACTTGTGACTAGGCCTGGTGTGTAGTGATTATTGGTCTCCAGCATCACGCTGTTTATCGATGCTAATCGTTACTTGGATGTTATGATGGGTGTGACTGTTAGACGCAAGAACATCTATTGGACATGTGTGACTAGCAAGCAAGCACACGTGGACTGGCAGATGAATGAATTGACAAACAGATGCTCACACAAATGAAAGCATGAATGGACAAATGTATGCATAGATTGATTGAATGAATGCAAGAGTGAGTGAATGAATTTATGCATGATTCAAAACATGAATGAACGAACAAACACACACACACACAGAATGGTTTGTGTACGCAATTTATTGTTCTTCTTATATATTGTTATCATTATTAACCATTATTCGAAGGCAGTTTAGAATTTAGAAGTCAAACTTCCGACAATATGGACAGATGAAAAGCAGAGTAGGGCAGAGGCAGAGAGAAGAGAAAGATTAGAAGAGAGAAGAGTAGAAGAGAAAGAGTCAGAAGAAAGAAGATGC
>Ga0126342_10012578_pt1 | contig 15082 bp, 11 predicted proteins | sample Cyp1metagenome_FD_92528 | JGI IMG/M metagenome (GOLD analysis project Ga0126342, IMG submission 92528) | Coral microbial communities from Lord Howe Island, Old Settlement Bay, Australia - Cyphastrea 1 metagenome | ecosystem: Host-associated > Invertebrates > Cnidaria > Coral ...
AATGAGCGAGAGAAAACATGTTGTTTGGAACAGTTTTTTTTTGTATTTTTGACGCATGGGTAAACGTCTTCAGACCTTCAGCATCTGTAAGGTCCAAGGGTCTACACCATTGAAATTGTTTTTTACGTGATATAGCTATGCAACTCTTCTTCAGACCCCGTTTTTAGGGTCTACAGTGTAAGATCCAGGGTCCCAGCCATGTAGCTAGCTGATGGTTTTATTATATTATATCATATCATATTATATTATATTATATTGTATTATATTGTAATATTATATTATATTGTAATATTATATCATATTGTAATATTATATTATATTATAATATTATATTATATTATATTATATTGTATTATATTATATTATATTTTAATATTATATTATATTATATTATATTATTTTATTTTATTATATTTTTATTTTATTATATTATATTATTTTATTATATTATATTATATTTTTATTTTATTATATTATATTATATTATCTTATATTATTTTATTTTATACATACTTTTGGGGGGTTGCCAGCTTTTAGCTCGGTGTCCCACCGTGTAGGATGTGCAGTTTTAGTTTAGTAGGCTGGATTACTTCATATTGAAAGCTGGATATCAATATGATGCTTCAGGAATGTTTATAATCAGTCACCAAGCTAAAATAGATAAAGAGGGTGTGTATTCTTGAGACATTCCACTAGCAGCACTAGCATTCGCCTAGATGTATCTAAAAAAGTTCCATGCATTTTTGTTTTTGCAATGTGGGTGCCACCCCAGTAAAGTTGGTTTCTGCTGCTAGCTCCCTGAACCTAGTGAGCCTAGCCATCAGCCAACTAATTTATCGTTTGTGGGCCCCTTCCTCTAAGATTTTCGTGGGTTTTCTTCGGGCTAGATGGGGTAAACCGAATTCATCCAAGTGTTTGATGTCCACCCCATCCAGCTCTTGCTCTTAGAGAAAACACTTACGAAAACACAGCATAAACATCCAGAAGTCATAGTTATGTCAGTTATGTCTACCAGTTTTACTGCACATAAATCACCTAGAAATCACATTTTTTTTCTCAACGTGGCTGCCAGGGCCTGGAGGGTGCGTTGACGACTTTGAAGGGACAAGTGGCCACGGTGGAACACAACATGCAGGCGCAGCCCACGCAACGCGCCGCGACTTCGGTGAAGCAGGGAGATTCATGTTGGTTTAGTTGATAAGGAACCGGAACCCTTATCTAACTTAAAAAAATACTTTAGATATATATATATATATATATCAACCATGGTGATGAGTTTTTGTTGGGCCATATATCCCAAAACTAAGCTAACGCCAACTAACTTGTATTAGTCAAGTCCCAAAAAAAAAACGAATAACGTTGCGGTCATCAAACGCGACTTGCTGGAAAATCCTCCATCTATAGATGATGTTGCCAGCTAGAAACCTCCATTATTGATGGTGATGTTCAACTACCATATTTGGTTACCCGAGGGTATTTTGGGTACACGTGGCAGCATGAGTTTGCCAGGACTGCCCCTAAAAGTTGATTTCTTATGATTTTCAATGCTTCCAAAGGATAGGTTTACTAAGTGCGTTATCACAAAGGACAGGTTTGACTAAAGGCTACAATTTACCCAAATTACAGGAATTATGGAAAACATCAAGAACCATATTGACACGGCCGTTTCACTGACTTTTCACGGCCTTTTCACATTTATCATGATAAATTGTAACTTCATCAAAACTCCCAGCTTCACAAAGGCTAGGTTAAACCTAGGCGTTGTGACTGGGTGAGTTTTTGTTGTCCTTTGAAGATTTCTTATGATTTATTATGATTTCTTGTTGAACACTAGGTGGGAGAATCAGATATTCCCCAGCTATCCCCAGCTACTCATCACTTACTAAGTCGCCTGATCCTCCCAGACTTCCATGGTTTATCGTGATGTTCCCCAACCGCTGTTTCCGGGTTATGCAGGGTTATGCCTCGTTTTCAGACACACCCAAATGCAAAGAATTCCAAATTTAGCAATAGTTGGTTGGTTGTAATCCATCTAAATTCCATACAATGCTGGTTGCTCCAACCTATTGTGGATAGCCACAAGGGGGGTGAATTGTTACTTTTACCTCTTCATTTGCCCAATTTACCCCATGTAAATATATTTAAGCTATTTCGTTGGTGATCATCCCACATTCTACTCATCCAATGGGTTAATTGACTCATCCATCTCTGGTATTTACCTGAGCATTGGATGATTTGGATCCAGTGAAGACCACCCCATGGAAAATTCCTTGGATGATCCCATTCTGCTTGGTGGTTTCAAACATTAATGTTATTTTCCATGATGCATGGGATAATCCTTCCCGTTGACGAACTCCATCATTTTTCAAGATGGGCACATTGCACCACCAAGCAGATTATTATTAATCATCATTAACCATCATCATAACCACATAATGACCATTAATTAGCCATGATTTGCTGGAAGATTTTACCCTCTGGTAAACATACAAAAAGCTATTGAAAATTGCCGTTTATAATTAGTGGATTTACCCATTAATAGCATGGTGGATCTTTCCAGTTCGCTATGTTAAATTACCAGAGGGTAAACCTCCATTTTCCTATGGTTTTCCTATGGTTTGCCTATGGTTTTCCCATTAAAACATCCATTTTCCTATGGTAAACCCAGAAATGACCAGGAGAAGGTCTGCAGCGAGGACGTGCATCGCCTGGGCGAGGTGGTGATTTCCCTCAAGGGCAAGGCGCCGGGAACTTCCTGGAAAATCAACGGTTGGTCCGTGGTGATTTTACGGGGGCTTCATGGGATTTCAGGGTCTTCAATGGAATTTTCCCATCTGGTAATTTAACATAGCCATTGAAAATGACCATTTATAGTGGATTCTCCCATTGAAAACGGTGATTTTCCATAGTTATGTTAGTTTACCAGAGGGTAATGCGATTAAATGGGAGGATTTGCAGGTTTTTGCAGGAGAAAATTGGTAGTTTAATGAGATACATGGCGATCTGCACTGGAACATTGATGGAATGTAATGGAACAATTTTGACTGTAGTGGATAAACCTGGAACATTTCTTAAAATTTCATAGGGATCCATGGACTATAAGCAACTATATGGGGGCAGTTTGGCCTATCCCAGCACATATGGATGAAGCACCCGAAGTCCGCTGAGGCGAGGGAGATACTTCATGGGGATATTCGGAACATAACCAACTATCACCGGAATATTTTATGGGTCACAACCTACAATCTGGGATAAAGGATCTCAACTATAATGTGAGGATCTAGTACCCAATTAAAGATTTATAATGAGAATGTAACATGATGTAACTTACAATTTGGACATTGCTGGGTATTTATCATAAATAAGTCGGTAACCTGGGAAACATATGGTTTGACCAACCAATTTTATGTTCATGGGGAACATGTAATTATAAATAGAAGCAGTTCTAGGGAAAGAAACTGGTGACGGTACAACTTCATTTTTTGACACTTTGATCCAGGATTACTCCAGCCCTTTTTAAGTAAATCATAGCCACAAGGAGGGGACGTCCTAACTTACACGGGAAGACACACCAAACCAATAATATAGAGCCTGCCTCATACAATTATTTTCCCAGAGTAAGAAATGTCACCACAATATGACCATTTAAACTATCAAGGTCTATTTGTTTTTCAAATATCATTCTCACCAGTTCTTAAACCCCCAACACTGTTCCCTTGAAATATTCAATAATATTCAGATCTTACAAAAAAATGAAAAACAGTGATTTTGCCCAATCACCACCAACAAGACCTCCCCCATACCCCATCTGTTCCCCATCTCCAGGTGGGTTCGTTGGAGCAGAACCTGCGCCAGGGCGCGGAGCACGTCACGGACGTGGAGGGCGCCGTGGTCAGCATGGGGAAGCAGCTGGCCACGGTGAAGCAGGTGGGGTGCACCCGTCGCAATGGGCGGATAGAACGGTGGCGGAGCTGGGAAGTTTAGCTCAATTCGAATTTGGTAATTATTGGAAATAGGATAATAGGGTTGTATAAATAGGTATTAGAAATGATTCAATATTTGAGTAACTGACAAAATTATTGTGATACATTTTTTTAGTCTTGCTTCGCCTTGGCCTTTTCGAGGTTGCCCCAAAACCTTCAGAACCGATAGGGGACGATCCTAATTTGTGCATGGCATGAATTTTAACATTTAATTTTCTTATGCCACGGCTTATCAAAAAGGGACAATTGCGAGGTGGCCCTTTTTCATTTTCATGGAATGAGAATTAGTGATCTTATAATCGTTGGGAACCATTGAAAGAGTCTAGCAATGTGCTTAGATAGCTCCCCAACATGGTTGCAAACGCAAAGACAACGAGCGCCCCTTAATCCATTCCCAGCAGTTTGGAGATCTGAATCCGTGAAGCCAATTTCAATTTCGCTGCATTTTTGCACCCCAAAAAAGCGACAACCTATATTTTCGCTCCAAGCATCAACAATTGGTTTTGACGGCAGCTCATATATATATATATATATATATTTATATGTATGTATATATATTTATATGTGTATATAGATATATACATATATATATATATATGTATATATATATATATATGATGATAGGATGATTGGTTGAATTGTATGACATTGTATGATGGTTTAGATAGTTGTATTTAAGTGCTGTAAATGAGAGCGTTTGGGGTATATCGAGAATTGATATTTGATGCGTGTAGTAGTATAGACAAGGTGTTTTCTATCAGTATATATATAGAATATATATACATCCAGCGGGAAAACAATGAGAAGCACACAGTGATGGGGTGATGAGCCAACAACAAAGATGTTCATGAATAAGTGATCGGGGGTTCAATGACACTTATGAACTTGCCAACATGTTTACAACTCTTGAAAACGTGAGAACATTGTATGTAAAGAAGACTTGATATTAAAGACAGGTAGAAACATTTGGGATATATTTCTCTAACAATAGAAACCGTCTTCAGAACTTCCATTGGTTGATGATTACTCTCTGGTAGACTAACAGCAGTATGGAACATCACCATGTTTAAGTGGTAAATCAACGAACTAAATGGCAATTTTCAATAGCAAACTGTTAAATTACCAGAGGGTATAGGGAATCATACTCTCCAATGTGTTGGAAATTATCATGATCCATGAGCTGCGAATCCCCAGTCGTCAAACTAGACAACCTTTTGGACAGAAAACCTAACAGTGAATTATCACAATTATCCGTAACTAGCTTTAATACATACAATATAACGTTTATAGATATAGTTAACGCAATTAGAGCTAGATTCCCAGTCTATATCACTATATAACTTGTATATATATATAGTTATATATGTGCATATATATATATATATATATTGTACCCATATGTTGGATAGCTGTATCCCGTTATATTCCATAAAATAATAGGTGGGTTTTGAATTCTCCCATCAAATCCCCTTTTTTCGCTTGCTGCACTGCAATCTGGGCAATAATCGGCTGCACGCTGAAATGGTGTGACGATAGGAATTGTCTTCCTACTATGTGTCTAAAGCCCATCTTCAGAATATGTTTATGACCTAATTCTGCTTTGACATTCACCATTTTGGTTTCTGCCCGCGCCATCTACCTGTCGTAAATTAACCAACCTTTCAATCACAAATCAAACATAGCAATGGAAATTCCACCATATATATATATATATATATATGTATATGTATATGTATGTATGTATAGATAGATGATTGGTCCCATTAAACCCTCAATTTAGTTCATGGTTTTCCCAGTGCCACGTTCAACTACCAAAGGGTACCTATCCTAAATCAATCAACCATTAATCACCATTTCTGTTGGGTTCTTGCCAGCCCCCACGATCCAAATTCTGAATGTTGGGTGGTACCAAATCAATCCTGGTCCTATTATTTGTCTGGGTAAATCCCTGTAAATCGCCATTGTACACTCAAAAATCCCTGAAAAATAGGCTTTGGAGACACTAAAACCAGATATAAACAATACAAAACCATATTAAAACACACACAACAGCCATGTGTCTCATGGCTTTCACCAAAAAAGTTTCACCTCTCAAACCTTCCTCATTTCCCTCGGGTCACCCGCCTCTCTTCTTTCCAGGTCTTTACGGACATGCAGAACACACAGGCGGTTTTCAGTTTCGACTGAACGTGAATTTCCTGGATGGGCATACAGTGATGGCCCAACTAGCAGTTATTTTTATGGGGTTTATTTCATGATATATAACCTGAGTTATAGGAGTTCGATGTCTATTGATAAGTGTTAGTTGGGCCATAACTGTAGGTTCATTGGAGGATCATCCCATTCAGGAACTGATGAACATAAGTGTGGTCGGTTCGCCCACTTGTGACGAGTCCAATCACAAGCAGGCGATTGAATCACAACGAATTCTCAGTGGGATGATCATCCAAGTAATCAGTGGGATTTTTATCACGGTGATAATCTTACTTGTGCTTAGTAGGGAATGAGGCAATGATCCAAAATAACTATCAATAATCATCCCATTCCCCCATTCCCATCCATTCCCTACTAAGCACCAGTAAGTAATGGGGATTGTTCCAATGATCATGTGGATTGACAAGTTGGATTTAATCCCAGCCAATTAAGTTCTAGTTTATGCCTGTGTTAGCTAGCTTTTATGGTGGACATATCTTAAACTAGTTAGATTGGATTGCAAAGCAACTAACTTATAACTGTGGCGTTTTTTTTTTGTTTTTTTGTTAGTTCACCAGCCAAAAAACAGGATGCTGATCATTATATGATTTTTTTCATGCTGACATTCTAATGGTTTTTCAAACAGGATTCTTCGAACTGGTGAAACCTGGGGTCAACGGGGGATGTTTCTGGTGATTTTTCAAAGCATTCTGATAGTGGATTTTCCCATGAAAAATGGTGGATCTTTCCATAGCTATGTTAAATTACCAGAGGGTAGAAAGACTGAGAATTACTGAGAAAATGAGACATTCCATCCCCCCATCACATAAGGTATCAGTAAGGGAACAACAGATCCAATACAAAAAATCAGGCTTTCTAGGAGGGTTTTAAGTTTCGATATTAGGGGGAAAGGAATTTGATTGAAGCAGTAGACATGTCATGCTTTTTGGTTTAGGATTTTGTTTCGGAATTTGGAGGAAAAACCGTTTCACCTGTTGACCTAGATATATATATATACTTACTTGGAAGGTGCACCGGAAATAGATGTTAGTGCTATAGAAACATCGATTTCTCATGATTTCTCCGTGCTGGGATGGGGTATCTACTTTCAGGACCAAGGTGGATGGGTGCAAAGTGAGGCCCAAGTTGTGAGTTAGTTTACCAGTGTCAAGCCATCCAAGTTTCCTTCAACAAATACAACTCAGTCATTGTCGTTGTTCTATAGACAATGGAAAATTGTCAAACACAAGTCGACATGGGGTGTTGGTTAAAACCTCGTATCTTACGAGAAAGTGATACTTTTTTCATAAGTGGTAACTGGATGTAATTGGTGATGTTATATAATATTCGCTTATTCACCCTTAATAGCAACTATTAATGAACATAAACATTGTTTCAACATTGTTTCCCACAGTTATTGTTGTGTTAGTTGATTTGCCAATTTTCTGATTTACAATCGTATTACAACTATGGGAAATCACCATGTTTAATAGCATGTTTACTGATTTACCTATTAAAAATGGTGATTTCCCATGGTTATTCAGGTTCTGTCATCCTCTGTTGACACCCTCTTCCAATCACCAGCCACCAGGGCCGCATGTTGACCCTCGAGCTGGGCGATCGAGGCCCTGATGTCAAGGAAGATTGGGCCTGGTACCCCCATCCAGCTCAATATGCACACCATGATATATCTGGTTGGTGGTTTGGAACTTTTTTTCCATATATTGGGAATTTCAGAATCCCAACTGACGAGCTCATATTTTTCAGAGGGGTTGAAACCACCAACCAGACAAATATACATATATATATACATATACATATATATATATACATATATATATATGTATATGTGTAATTTTGTATACTATATATAAATTGAATCCATTTTCCATGTATAATTTGGGTAATAACGATGCGCGAACATATATATATATATATGATTTATTTGTAAATATATATATATACACATCATTATACATCTACATACTCCAATGTCCTAAATGAGGTTTTCTATGGGATATTTAGTATTACTTGGTGGCTCATCCCACTTATCCTAAGTAAGTGAAATATCCCTGGTTTTGTTAGTGGGATAAGTAGGGTTAGTCCACTTACAACTGGGGTGAACTAACCAACTTACTAAGTGGGATGAACCACCAAGTAGGGGATGGCTAGGTCACCATTTCAGTGACCAGAATCCTCCCGCAGATCGCAAGAGTCGACGCTTGGGCCGCGACGGGGACAGCTGAGGAGCGAGTTATGGGTGGCGCTGAATACCCTGCACAGGGTATATTGAAGTATGACAGCTAAGATGGTAAAACAACTAGGTCAATGGTTGTCAATGGGATATATAGTGGGTTTAAAATCCATTGTTAATGGGATATATAATGGGATATACTCTAGGTCAATCAACTGGATGGGTATAAACTAATCCTAACTAGTCTTTTGTTATGGGATTATCTACTAGCTCACCAGCTGCCAGAATTTATATATTTTGCAGGTTATCCAAGATTGGCCATGACATTTATAATCAGGCACATGTAGTACTTAAAGGATCATCCCACTTACTCAATGGGAATTCCAGGATCCTAAAATGGAGGTACTGTACCATATAAGGCTATATTTTGTGGAGATATTCCCTTACATAGCCCTGAAAAATAGGCCTTATATATGGTAGGTACCTCCAATTTAGGTTCCTGAAATGGCCATTGACTTACTAAGTGGTTTATAACATGCTTAACCATAGTTCATCCACCTATAGATGGGATAACCCATGAATCGGGGGTTATGTTCACCACTTACGATTCGTGGGATGATTCTCCAAGTATTGTAGAGTGAAGATGTCTACTTGCAAAAGATACTGGCAGAAACCGGTAGTATACAGAGAGATGATGAGATATGTTCGAATGAGTTTTGCATCTTTGTAATTGGTGCTACAATGTGCTACATGTATATCTCTATTTGCATACATGTATGAGGGTGTACGTCTCATGTGAATAACATATATATATATATATATATGTACATAGTACCCTCTGGTAATCAAACGTAAAATGGAACATCCCTCCATATATGGAGAGGTTAATAGGAAACCACATCTATAGATTTGGATTCTTCCATTGCCATGTTTGATCACCCCAGGAGCTCCAGATTCGGTGATCGGCTGGCATTGCGCCTGTCACGTGCTGTTCGGCCGGAGACAGCAGCTGATCTCAGATGGGTAGATGCCACATATCAATACCCTCTGGTAAACTAACATAGCTTTTGAAAATGGCCATTTATAGTGAGTTTTCCCATTAAAAATGGTGATTTCCCATAGTTATGTTAGTTTACCAGAGGGTACATATCATCCATGGACATGGTCCGGGGTCAGTTTTCTGTTCTGTTTTTCTTTCTGTTCAGTTGATCTTTCGGGGGTGTCTCCAAATCCTTCGCAGCTTGCCTGGATGACTGTTTGAAAAAAAGCACCTAAAGAGGCAAAGATACATTTGCAAAGATGTATATATTATAATATAATTATAATTAAAAGCACGATACCTACCCAGTTGCAGGACTAAATCGACCGTACGCGGATCGTACGGGGCTCAATTTCCACTTTGCTACGCCTTGCAACAATTCATGTTGACCATTCCCCGCTGTGTTGGCCAGAAAATCCGAGAAAACAGTTCGATGCGTGCATAGCACTCAGAGTAGACCTGTTGCATCAATCAGTAAGCTCAACATGCCCCTGAAATCCACCAAGAAAGCTTGTCACTTTTTGGGCGGCCGACACCAGATGATTCAGACGCGAGGGAATTTGGAGAGCTAGGGCTGGATCGGATAAGTAGGAGTCAGACTTCAGTCCATGGCCCCGATCTCAAGAATTGATGTTTCATGTTGGCGACTTGCTCTGAATTCTATGGATCCTATTTGGCAAAATTGCCGCAGATAACGCACATTTTCTCTATAGTAGCACCATGGAGTATTCGGCATATCTGAAGTCACCCATTGACTCCAAAAAATCCAGCCGCTGCCATGCGCAGTATGTGTGAATTCGCTGATGTGATGGCGAGAGAGCCATTTCCGCCGGAGGAAAGGGCTGGTGGATAGCCTCTACAGCATTATCTTTGAATATCTTTTATTTAAAGAGCTGCTCAGCATAGCACTATCCGATATCCTCAGGACACCTTTCAGAAACAGATGATGAAACCCAGAAAAATGCTGCCTTCGCCAACCTTCTCCTGGCCTGGCTAGATCCTTTTTTTCGTGGGTCCGGATCTGCAAAAACGTGGACAGAAAAACGCCCTGGGCCCCAAGTGGGAAAGACTTAGGGGCCATGATGTGAAGTCGTGGGTGTCAAGCCAGCTTCAGTCGTGAAATCATTCCATAGCAGATAACAGACTCAAATGATGGGGATACCCCAAAATGGATGGTTTATAATGGAAAATCCTACCAAAGTGGATGATTTGGGGGTACCACCATTTTAGGAAACCTCCAAATACGCAAATACGGAGAAGATGAAATCCTATCAGTGGCAGCCATTCTGGCACTACAAGATCTTCTATTCAGACCTCAAACGTCACCTTTAAAAGACAAATTTTGCAGTCCCGTTCTCACTACATGGAATGCATGTGAACTTCCCTGGGAAAACCGAGTGCCGTGCTTTGTCCATGGCCTGGAAAGGACCTGTTCAAATTGATTTCTGGTGACCAAAAAGCGCAGCCCGAAAACCACATGTCACCAGCTTTCGGCTGACGTTCGCGTCGCGCGAACTTGATTCCCCAGGCTAACTTGATTGATGTTTTGGGACTTTGGGAACATATTAAATTCGTAGGCAATACCTAAAGGATCCTAAGGGCAACAGGCAAGTCAAGGATTTAGGCGATTGGAAAGACCGTGGAGGGCAGGATAGACCCATCGAAAAATGTGGTTAAATATACTGTTTTATACATATGTCGCTATAGACATGACGTATATAAACATCATTTACCCAATCCCTTTTAGGTCCATGACCAATCATGGACCTTCCTGGACTCTAGCGATCCCCAAGGGGGGTATTTCCCCTATGTTAGGAGGGCAACAGACAAATAGACATGACTAAAAAAGATGTTTAGATCCGAAAACTTATATCCAGAGATATCATGAGAGATCAAGAGATATCAGGAGACATTTAGATCATTTAGATATTAAACAACTTTCTATGAAATATCTGGCGAGTCCATGGCGCTATGGCGTCGTTTTCTGTGCCTCTTGGGACCTGGCGTCGTTTACGTCGCGGTAGCTCGGTCTCGAAGATTTGCCCTGTGTAAAGGGGTAAAGCGACCGACAATTCAAGGGAATTTGGACATATTTAACATGAGTAGATTGGGTAGATTACTTGGGTACTGGGTAGATAGTTGAAGGTACATCGGTTTGTCAAGGTATCCAAATTTGGTTATGGTATTTTGATTCAGTAAAATATGGTTTCCTGCAGACTTTCCCGTCAATCCAGGCAATGAACCCAATGAACAACAACTGAAAATTTGCCTTGACTACAAGGGCCTTGATTGAATCTATTTTGTTGGGGAGTGTGGAAAAGGAACCCGTATGATTGCGATATATTCTTATTTGGGAGTACCCCAGGTTTGAACCATGCCCAATGAAGCCCAATGTGTATATACATGTGTTGAACAGACTATGATGATATGTGTTAAGAATACCAACAAGTGGTTTGATCTATGCAAAACCTCTACAACGGGTTACAAGCATGACTGCACAACATGGCACATCCAGCGGGTAGAAGATTCCGATGAGGTGGGACACCCTTGGTGTTTAGAACAGCACACTTCTTTCATGGACTGGTTAGTAAACTCTTGGTTGAAACCCAGGTGAAAATCATGTTAAAACTTAACATGAACACCATGTTAAAAACCAAATGTGTTCACAACATTTCACAGCACTGAATCCTTGTCACCGCCATGTTTGGTGTTTTTCCACAAAAACCAGGGCAACGAGACCTTAGACTTTCTGGATTGCAGCGGGGACAGCTTCCACCCCGCCTGGCAGCGCTTCAAGGCTGACGGTTCCCCGGGTGAAACGGGTGAAGGTGATGGATCATGCGATCCAGTGATGGCTGGGAAACCTTAAGCCAGTTGGGTTTATAAACCATGGTAACTATATATATATATAAGTAGGCTATAGAAATATCTACCTAATCAAGCCTAGGTGTTAGTTTTGGAACTACACAATTTGGTTTATAATCCATGATAACTATGGAAATATGGCTACCCTGTGATGTTAGTAACTATAGAATAATATCATGACATATCTACCTAACCAACTCTATAGTTGGAGTTGTGTTCACCAACTTAGATAACTATGGGGCGCAACCTTCTAGCCACCAAAAGAAGGTGAACATCATGGTAAATTGGGGATGTTTCAATGATTTTCAACCATCCAAAAGCGAGTTAACATCTAGTCAAATGGGAACTTGGGAACTTTCTAAAGGCTAATGACTCACTCTTTTTTTTGGCGAGGTGTCAAAGGTTAACAGTTAACAATGCAACTAATTGCGTTTGAGGATAGGTGTGCATGGCAACCCTTGAGACTGGCTGCTTAAGTCTGCTGAGATTGATAGACCCATTGGTGTTTCTGGACATAGATGAGAAATACTCAGTGGTTGGTTGGCGAAACAAATCAGGTATCCTGCAATTGTTCGCAACCACTAGGCAATGGGAGATAGTGGCAAAATTGTATATCAAGCCGGCCCTTCTATTATTTTATTCAAAGGAACCTCGCTGACCATTGATACTGATTCTGATTCAATACTGGCTGGGGGTTCAACTTCATTTTCCGATGCAAACAGATAATGAATCAACACATTGATGAAATGGTGATGACTAAGATAAAGATGAAGGAATTGATGATGAAACTGCTGCACTAGGGGCAACCAAACACAGGCCGACCTCACTGCTGACCTCATCAGGGATCCCGCGCTTCGTTTGATGTAGCGGTTCCAATGGACGGTTCGTCGCTGTTACTGCAATGAGTCGGTGCTGACTGTGCTAATCAGTGAGTCTGAGCACCTGTCTAAATACGTTTAAATAAAAATAACTTGGGACACAAAAAACAGCTCTTTTCAAAGCTGTGGAACTTTTGCTCTGACTTGGACGTTTTACCGGTTTGGGCCGGTCTTGGCAAAACCACATTTTGTTGGAATTACTTTGAATGCCACTTGGGACACAAAAGCGGTTCAGTTCAAAGCTGTTTGCTCTGACTTGGAAGTAATACCGTTCTGGCCCGGTCTTGACCAAACCACATGTTTTTGGAATTACTTTTTATCGCCACTGGAAACACAAAAACGGTTCTGTTCAAAGCTGTTTTGCTCTGACTTGGAACTAATATGAACTAATACCGTTGTGGGCCAGTCTTGGCCAAACCACATGTTTCTGGAAGTACCTTTAATGCCACTTGGAACACAAAAGCCCTTCGGTTTAATCTGGTTTGCTTTGAGCTGGAAGTAATACCGTTTTACGCCAGTCTTGCCCAAACCACATGTGTTTGGAATGTTTTGGAATTTGGTTTAACGCCACTGGAAACACAGAAACGGTTCTGTTCAAAGCCGTTTTGCGTTGACTTGGAAGTAATTCCGTTCTGGGCTAGTCTTGACCAAACGACATGTTTCTGGAATTACTTTTGTTTGTACCATAATTATACCATCTCCAGGGTTGGAAATATTACCAAATGATTCATGGCAATCAATAACGATGTTGTTTATTGAATTTTATACCTGTTTCAGCACATGGTTCTAAAGCTTTGCTATCTCCAGACCAACTTTTTTCATAGTATAGATGAGTATAGTGGTTTGCATTATGTGACATTTACTGCCGATCGGTTCCCCGTTTCGGTTCATGCTGCGGTTCGGTTCGGTTCGTGTTGGTCTTACGGTTCGGACCTGCTACGGTTCATGTCGGTTCGGTTCGTGTGGTTCGATTCGGTTCGCAGGGACACTGAATCATGGTAAGCGAACCCAAGCAAAAAACAGCCATCCAATGTTTGCTCTCAGACTATAGATCAGAGATCTCTGTAAATACATGAGTGGTTGATTCTGCCGTTTAGAGTTTGCGACATATATCTAGACATTCCAAGTACCCCCAAAAAAGAAAAAACATATTACTTGGTGGCTCATCCCGCTTAGTAAGTAGGTTACAACCCCAGCTGTAAGTGGATTAAACCTACTTATCCCACAAAGAAAACCAGGGATATAACCTACTTAGGATTCGTGGGATGAGCCACCAGGTAACAATGGCATAGATCCAACAAAAAAAAATAAATAAATACACAATATCGACAATATCAATATTCATTTCAATCCCATGGAACTTTAATCTTACTATTCATCCCATTAATCATCACCAATGTAGATATTACACAACGATTTGTGTTGCGTTGCGTTGCTGGCAGGCGAACCTGCCCTCAGAGGTGAACCCAGCCACCGAATTGCCCGATGTCAAGGAGGTGCGTGAAACATTTCTTCGTCACCGGATGCTTTGGTGCACCAAATTGTGAGTACTGGAACTGGATTACCTAATAACTAGAGTTTATAGTGATTGTAGCTACAATGAATGAACTATATATTACACATAATATGTACATTCAGTTTACAACCAGTTCTGTTTGTTGGTCTAGTTTCGTAGGTCAACTAGTCTGTAACTAGGTTGTTCCTGACTTACCATGTATATGTATATAATACACACATATTGTCACACATATAATTTATAAATAAATAAATAAATATATATATATATATATATTATAAATATGTTGTGTATATATATATATTGACGGACTGAAACTTAGAATGCGCGCCATTTTTCCAAATTTCCCTTTTTCGTAAACTTAGAATGCGGCGCAGCCCCGGGCGGCGACCAGACAGTTAGAATGCTGACCCA
>Ga0126342_10012579_pt1 | contig 15079 bp, 14 predicted proteins | sample Cyp1metagenome_FD_92528 | JGI IMG/M metagenome (GOLD analysis project Ga0126342, IMG submission 92528) | Coral microbial communities from Lord Howe Island, Old Settlement Bay, Australia - Cyphastrea 1 metagenome | ecosystem: Host-associated > Invertebrates > Cnidaria > Coral ...
CAATATATATATATATATATATTGACAAATATATTGATGTATATATATATTGATGTATATAAATATATATATTTATGTAGTGATATATACATATATATATATGTATAGTGATATAATATATGTTTGATATACATTGATATATATTGACATAAATTGATACATTATGTATTGATATATATATATAGTGATATCTTTCCGCGAATTCCTGAAGTCATTCTGCCTTCCATTCCGGATGTCTCCACACTGTCAAAGTCCGGATGTCTCCACATTTTGTCCAGTTTGGAATGACAATTCAAAGCTCCATCACAAACCAGCCGAAGCATAAGCCACCAACCACTGCTGAAAATAGAGGGGATTGTACCTGCGCCGGTAAGTTGAAGTGCCTCGAACTCCAGAGCTGGAAAATTCATGGTTTTCCATCTGGTTTCAAGAAAGGTTTTACTGGTCTTATCCAAAGTATCTGGGATGAAATAATTCTGCTTTGCCATGAAAATTCGAGTTTCACTTGAGATCTGGTCCCCCTCGCAGACCAAGGCTTTGGTAGGGGTTCTTTGACAATCTCAGATCCAAACATAAAATGAGAAAGACATGAATACCAGGCAGCAATTGGTCTGTCAGCTGGGAATGGCTCGATAATGGGGTACCAATCCCACGCACAAAATCAGTAGCTCCTTGTGTCAATCCGTCCAAATTCCGGGTGAAATATCAATCTCTAGGTTCTGGTCCCTCATCTTGCTTCCATTGCTCAAAATCATTCGAAAGAAGAAAACTAAAACGTGGCAACCATCCAAACCATCATAAACCATCAAAAAACATCCAACCATCGCCCCATGCCCCGCTTCAATGACCCCGAGACAACGCTGCCTGCATCGCCACGGTCGAGCTGGCTGCGCTGGTGGCATCATCCCTATGGCCTGTGCAGCTTGAAGGGTCATCCAGTGAGACCCACAGGCAAAATGAGAGTTGTATATTGTACATTATAAATATATATTTATATATACAGATTATACGGACGGACGGATGATATGCAATGTAATGCAATGTAATGTGATGTAATGTAATGTAATGTGATATCATGGTACTGGTAATGGTAATGGTACTGGTAATGGTATGGATTGGTATGGTATGTTTGTATGTTATGTGTATATGCATATGTATATATATATATATATATGTGTATGGATATGTAAGTATTTGTGAATGTCTATGTATACCTATGTATATCTATGTATGTATATATATATACATGTATATCTATATAAGTATATCTACGTATAACTACGTATATCATCGTATATCTACGTATATCTATGTATATCTATGCATACCTATGTATATCTATGTATACCTATGTGTATCTATGTGTATATATATATATATACGTGTATATCTAAGTATATCTACGTATAACTACGTATATCTACGTATATCTATGTATACCTATGTCTATCTATGTGTATATCTACGCATATCTATGTATATCTACGCATATCTACATATATCTACGTATATCTATGTATATCTATGTATATATTTGTAGATATGTGTATATCTATATATGTAAATCTATGTATATCTATGTATATCTAAGTATATCTATTATGTAAATTATGCATATTTATGTATATCTATGTATATCTATGTATATCTATGTATATCTATGATTATTTATGTATATCTATGTATATCTATGTATGTCTATGTATGTCTATATATGTCTGTGTATGTCTATGTCTATGTATGTATTTTTTATATGTACGTATATCTATGTATGGTTGTATTTAGGTATTCAGGGATTCAGGTATTCATGTATTCATGTAATGTATGTATTAGTGTAATGTATATATGAATGTAATGTAATGATGAAATGAAATGAAATGAAGTAAAGTGAAATGAAATGAAATACATGTATATATGGATGGATGGATGGACGGATGCATGCATGCATGCATGCATTCATGTATGTATATACAGTACATTTATGTTCCAATTCTAAAATTGGGCTCGCAGTTTGCCTGTTGTATACATACTTGTGTCATCCCTTTCTCCTTTCATAAAGAAATATATATATATATATATTACAGTAGATGGTGATGTAAGAAGGAATGACTTGGCATTAACCAACTAATTATCAAGAGCTGGATTTATCCATGTTGAACAGGTACGTAGACAAGAAAACATGTGGGGATGGAATCGGATATAATGGGATGTAATGGGCTATATCACCAACAACTTGATCTCGGGTATGTACAGTATATAGAAATGCCCCAGATCGAAACCCGTGGTGAGATGTTCTGGCCCTATTCATGAACTCGAGGCCCATCGTATTGAAGGTATTTCATGTGATCAAAGGATAGTATTTGTTTTGAGGCAAAGCGTTGTCATGAGACTTGCAGGGACTTTCCAAGTGGCAGTCTTGCAGTCACTTCGACCCCTGACGACCCGAGATCCGAGAATGGTCGCTACGGTGTCCCCTGACCACATCAGACCAGCGTTGTTCTTAAAGCAAAGATCGCAGCAACATTTCATGAAGCCACCACAATGCTATGGCTGCTATGGGTCAAACATGGACCCAACCACCTGGTGAAACGGTCGCTCAAAAAATGCTCACTGCTTTGAATCCTGAGGATTCTCTAAAATGTGACCAGCTTGCAGAATTCCATAAAATGAGTCTCATTTCTTAAAAATAAATCTAAACTGATGAGCCACTCTGTGATTGCCATGGATTCCTGGTGCCATGCCTGGACACCCATGGACCACGCCTGACTCGGACGCCAAGTCAACTTGGAGCTCTGGCGCCTGACAGGCCAGGGCACCCCGTTTGGCACAGCTCGGGCACGGCTCGGGCACAGCTCCAGTTTCACTGGATCAACCAGGAAGAAATTTCTCAGTCCAAGTGTGTGTTCCACGGTGTGTTCCACGGTGTGTTCCACGGTGTGTTCCACAGTGTGTTCCACGGTGTGTTCCACGGTTGAACCCACTCCATGCTATTGCCTAAGCCTCTTCAAAGCATCAACGGTTCTACTGCCTAAGCCTGATCTTTCAATTTCTTTGACAGGTGATACACTCGACCTGACCACTAATCCCATCCCCCCAATATTAAGCACTCCCTAAATGGTCCCAACTATGTGTAGATCCTATTAAAGCATAGCTCCCGGGGGATTATTCATACTATCGGGCTGAAGGACCCCACCCCAGCCTGAGTTGCTCCCTGTAGCCGCTTTAGCTGAGGGAAAGCAGACAAAATGCCACCAGGATTGTTCTGGCCGTGAGTCGAGGGCCATACGGTACCCAATTTGAACCCATGGCAATTTCCGGGGGATGGTAACTCAAGCGAAAAGCAATTGCTTCGTATTAGAAACCCCATCACGCATACAACTGGCACACCAAGGAGCCATGTCCCACTACACTCACCAAGTTGCGAGCGGCAACGTCCATGCCATGACGATCCATGACGTGTGGCAACTCACCTGTTGCAACCTAGGCATCCAGCCTCCGGGTCTGGGATTTCTTGCAACAGCTGGCGAAAAGGTAGGTGGGCCTGCCGAGATTCCGAGATGGCGTCTTCAACCAGGGTCCAATCGGGAAGGTTCTTCGGATTTACGTGGTCCCAGATAGAATTATTGTGAAACAGCATTGAAACAGCAGGACACCAACTATTTCTACCAGCTCTAGTTACCCACCCAGTAAACTAGCAGAACTATGGAAAATCCCTCATGTTCATAGCAAATCAACGAACTAAATGGACCATCTATACCATAGCTATGTCACTACGTCCAGGCCCACCTCATTCATGAGGCTGTCCAGGTTCAAGCAGGACCTGGTAGAGTGAATTCCCCGCTGGCTGTTTACTCAGATTTTTGGTACCGCTGTTCGATCAAGATGGTACATTTGTAAATATAGTTTGATATCAAAGTGTCACCATATTAGTATAGTATACATATATATATATATGTATCTGTATGTTCGTGTAGATATATATATACACATATCAAATCAACAGTACTTCATCACAAGTTTGAGGTTCCATCTGCATGGACATAGGATGCAACACTACTCTACAATCATCCAATTTCCAGGTGGTGTTGAAATTGCGTGCAGAATGGTATCTTAAACATCCGACTTGATGTAAAGGATGTTGAAGTTGAAGATTGACACACACCTACTTCTTTCAGTCTACACTGTCACCTATCCCTTAATGTCTCAGTGGGACACTCCCGAAACCCAGCAAAGCACGAGAGGGCCAAGATCCGGAACCCAAGGAATAGGTCGCAGTTTGTACTCGGTCACTATCAGATACCCACACATGTTGGTTAATATCCCCGTGTTCATTCGTATATCCATGGTGATGGTCTTTAAATCCCAATCCAACTTGTTTACTATTAAAACTGCATCTTCTGCTGGTTACAGTTCTATGAACCTGTATTATGTTTGCTGGAAAAACTCCCTTGTTTGCCATCACTGTAAATGCCCCAAAAAAAAAAAACTGACGCACGTCCGAGGGTTCGCCTGTCATCGTTGGGGGATGCCTAGGCCGGCAGATGTTGATCCCCGAGCCACATCCTTTTGATGGGCCTTTTGATGGGCCTTTTGATGGGCCAAATGGGATCAGTTTACCTAAAAAACACCAAATAGATGAGGATATCAACTTCAACCACAAACACTTCGGATGAGTACATTGGTACATCAATATTCCTCAGGATTCGGAACTCTCAGAATTGCAGAGGGTGTGACATGTTGTGGCCGTGTTTTTATCATCTGCAACCATCCTAATGCGGTCCATTGAAGCAGAACTTGGGAAACAAGACTTGTAAGATCCTACAATTTCTATTGAAACCGGCCCTCTTTTTGAACTGACTTTCATAGTTCGGAGTTCAAAACCTTGGCACCCTGTAGACGCCAGCGTCTTGACCCCCACAGTAAGGTCAGGGATGGGAAAGTTGACACCCCAAAGGATCCAATGATACCGTGAGGAACCTGAGAAACTGCCAGGAAACCCCCACAAAGCGGGCCTACATAGTTAAATTGGTGTATAACTATACGGGTGAACTACGGTTTATGGTACATATATCTGTAGTGAACAGGTTTTATAAACCTTTTTTTTTTACTACGGGGTACAACCGTGTAAGAACCCTGATGCAGCATCGGCTGACCAGTTACAGGGCTGAGATTCTCGTGATCACGAACACCCGTCCACGTTGCCTGGCCGTTGAACATAGTTTGTCTTGCTGATCTATATGTCTAATATGTAGATCTATGTATGAGATTGTACCTGTATCTAGATATGGCCAATTGTAGACATGTATGTGTATAAGTGTGTATGTGTATAATTATATATACCCTCCGGTAAATTAACATAGACCCTGGCAGATAGGGGTTGGAAGATTAGTTTCCACTAAAAATTGGTCATTTTCAGGGTCTATGTTTATTTACCATAGGATATATACACACTTTCCAGGTGTTAAAACCAAATACCAGGTGAGCCCCTCACAACCCGAAATATCATCCACTGGGGGCCTTGGGGAACCTGGGGAACCTTGCTGTAGCTAACTCGTTGAAAGTTCTATGAAGTCCATCCGAAATTTGGTCGTTTGTGGAGAGCAACCTCCTAAAATCTGGCGATTTAACATGAAATATCATTCAAATCTGTATGCAATGGATCTATTATATATATATATGTATATCTAATATTTATAATTTATATATATATATATGTATATATTTATATATTTATATATTTATATATTCATATATATCTATATATTTCTATATTTATGTATATATATATGCATACATGTTATTTATATTTTTTATTTATTTATATTTAAATATGTTTTTATACTTAATATTTTATATATGTGTACATTTAAATAGTTGTATATTTATATATTATATATTCATATATTTGTATATATATATACATAAACATGTTTTTGATAAATTGTTAAGTTTGCACATTTCTTTCTGTACATATTTTTATATGTTGATTTTGATATATTTATATTTTTATAAATTTATTTGTCTATATATTTTGATATACAGTATATTTATATATTGATATATTTATATATTTAAGATAGTTGTATATTTATATGTTTATATTTTTCTACTTTTTATTTATATAATTATCGACGGAAGTTTAGAAGTTCAAACTTCCGACAATATGGACAAATGGAAAAGCAGAGGTGGGAAGAGTCAGAGAAGAGAAGAAAAAAGAATATCAGAGAAGAGAAAGAGTCAGAGGAAAGAAAATATAGGTGCGCGAACAGGTAGAAAAGTCGCGATTCACTGGGTTTTTTCAATGATTTGTGGCTCCGGAGGGTCGAAAAGTAGGCTCCCTAAAGCGGCGGGTGCGGAGCCCGCTGGCCAGATGAGAGATGAAAAATTGCACGCCGTTGTGGCGCGAAGCACATTTGCAAGTGAAAAAGCTAAAAACATTTCACGTTCCGACCACTTTTGGAAGTTGACATGTCCAAAAAGTGCACGCCGTTGTGGCGCCAAGCCCATTTCCCAAGTCTAAATGTACAAAACACACCATTCTCAGACCACTTTTGGAAGTTGACATGTCCAAAAAGTGCACACAGTTGTGGCGCGAAGCACATTTCCAAGTCAAAATGTACAAAACACACCATTCTCAGACCACTTTTGGAAGTTGACATGTTGAAAAAGTGCACGCCGGTGTGGCACGAAGCACATTTCCAAATCAAAAGTGCAAAAAACTGACGGGCATGGAGCACTTTTGGATGTTCAGACGTCGTTTCGAGTGGCCGGTGCTGTACGTTGTCACAGTGAAAAAAAAAAACGTGAGGCTTTTGCAGAAATTTCAACTACAACCACCACTACGCTCCACTACACTACTGTAGGCTACACTACAACTACAACTACGACTACGACTACAACTACACTAATTACATTTCACTACGCTACACTCCACACCACTACACTACACTACCTACAACCACAACTACAACTACACTACAGCTACAAACTTCAACTACACTACATTACACTACACTATACTACACTCAAGTACACTATGCACTTCACTACAACTACAACGACAACTACAACCACGCTACAGCTACAACTTCAACTACACTACATTACACTACACTACACTAATTACACCGCACTTCACAACACTACACTACACTTCACTACACTACACTACACTACACTACACTATACTACACTCAATTACTCAACACTACAGCACACTACACTGCACTACATTACATTGCGCTACACTCATTACACCACACCACAACTACAACTGCAACTGCACCAGAGCAATTACACTACACTACAACTACAACTACAGCTGCACTACACCACACTACATCCAGCACTTGTGGGTGAGGTGACCACTGCAACCATTGCAGCCACTCCAAAAGACACGACTCCAACCACCTTTCGGTCCATCAGTGGATTCGCTCTGCCATCCATGCATCACAACAACTCAACTCTCTTGTAGTGTCCTATCGTTGAAACTTCCGCCACCGCCTTGTGCGGTACCACTGGTATATTTATATATCTATATAATTATATATTTATATTTATATATTTACATATTTATGTTTCTATTTCTAAGTTTATATATACTTATACTTATATATATATATGTATTTATATATTTATATGTTTATATGGTTATATTTGTATGTATATATATATAGAGAGTCTTGTATATACATTATATCTTATATATGTTATATTTTATTATATACACATTAGAAATAACATCCCCTGCGAAATCAGCTCGCACCTCAGGTGCATGTCGCGCCATCGATGCCACCTCGGCACTTTTATTTTGGCGAAGGACTTGTTCGGTGGGCTCGCTGGGAAATCCCCCAACTACATGGGCATCGCTATATATATATATATTATTATTATTATGTTTATTATTATTATAGTGGCAATAACAATAGCAATATATAATAAGATAATATGATAATTCTGATAATAATGTGATAATAATATTATGAATAATCATAATAACAATAATATGATAATTCTGATAATAAAAAATAACAATAATAAGATGAATAGCAAGATGAATAATAATAATATTGATAATATACAAACCAGTTATTGATATGGAAATCCCCATCAAGAATGGAGGTGTCACAGTAATAGCAAAATCATGGATAAAAATGTTCCAAGGTAAAACATAAGCCAGAGAAGACGACCATAGTTCCTATAAACAGAGTCTTCTTGTGGTTCCATATTTGATCTGGACTTGCACTACATAGCATTACCATCTGATCCAATACATTTAAAATCTCCAAGCGACTAACAGTCGACCCTCACCCAGAGTAGCTTTCAGGCCCCAAGCTTGCTCTTTATCTTTTCCCCTACTTGGGGCTGCATCCCACTTCCCAAGTGCTTGCGAAATGTTGATAACCCATGCAAAATGGGGTATATCGGTATATCCCACACCTGCAATTAACTGAACGGTTTTTTGGCGTGCTACCCATTTGCCTGGGATGCACATGAGTCGCCCAAGCTCCTGGCACCTGCCGAAAGATCCGAGGAGAGCCTGAAAAAGCACTCCGAGACCAAGGACGGACCAGGGAAAGGAAAATCACACCATCTTAGAATCATAAAGAAAGCTACACACTTACTACAAATCATGTGCTTTCTGAATCTGAGGTGTGGCCATATGTTGCGAGTACAACTCATTCTCGACAAATGTGCAGACTCGCAAAGGTGCTATGGTTCACCTGTAATTACTGTGCCCATCATAGTCATCTCAAGTATCGCCAGATCCATCAAGAATTCTCTGGCGCTCTGGAACTCCACCTTTCCACGAATGGCTCCCAAGGCAAGCATGCCCCGGCTGTTCGTCCATTCTTTGCTTCAAAACGAATCAGTCAGGCTATCTTCCCGACCCGTGTCGTTTCTCCCTTGACATTACCTTTTTGAAAAGATCAGAAAGGATCCATATGCTGGAATCATTAGAACTCTCCCCATTCTTGTTGTTGGTTCCAACTTTTGCTGCTGTTGGTTAAGTGAGATTCTTGCTGTTGAAATTCCCCAATCTTGGCTGTCAGATTCCCCAACATCCCGCAGCCTTTTTAAGCTTTGAGCCAGCTCCGTTGCCAGGAAAAGGCTTCCCCGATGGCCCTGGCAAGCCAGGAATCAGGTTCACCGGACTATCCCAAAATGGATGGTTTACAATGGAAAAGCCATGAAAATATGGATGATTTGGGGGTAACCCGTCTGACTTTGGAAACCTCCATATATTGATATCTTTGGCTGATCTTTGCTAATCCATCCCCCTTTTCTCGAGGTGCAAAAAAAAAATACCCAAACATTGCGAAGAAGCCGCATCTCCACTACTAAGCTGGTCTACCAAAGGTTGGGATACTCCAATGTGGATAGTGCAGATCATCAATATATATATATATATACAACTAGACCTCACCCTCATGAAACACCAATGCTTGATGGTTGGATGGTGGTTCAATCCTCATCAAAGGATTAATATCATGTGGTCGTGCGATAACAATGTGTCTATGATCGAGACCAATGGTTCACTCTCACACTGCCCCATGGGGAATCCCCCAAATACCATTTTGATTGCCATTAACCATCACTCTTTCAGGGTTCTGAGCTCAAGGCATTTGCTTCATCAATGGCTTCCTTCTTTTCCTGCTGAGCATGGGCTCCAAACAGCAGCGAATGGTGCCCCAAATCCCGTGCACATCAAGATGTAGTAGTTTGCATATGTTTGCATTAGCAACCCAAAGAAAGGGCCACCAGGGACCACTCGAGAATTCTGCTCGCCGCTCTGTGAAGTGTTCGAAGACACTCCTCTTCCACCCGGTCCAGTCCTCATCTACGAATTTCTCCTGCTCAGAGCAGACTCTAAGGACTCTAAGGACCCAATTTTGGACAGAATCGATTCGTGTGTGTGCTAGTCTCAACGTAGTCTCACCCCTCACCCTTTTTCGGCATCGATGGCGCGTCAGCTCGTCCCTCTCCTCACCCTCCTGAGTCACCAAAACCTCGGGTCAATCCACAAGATCAAATGTGGAGGGTTTGAGACGGTTTGAGACTACCTCTTCCCCTCCTTCGTAATGAACACCCCCCAGAAAACTTGCGTTAGTAGCGTTAGTATTGAAGTGTCTGTCAAGTGGATGGCATTCCTGCAAATGACACACATGTTGTGGGCTTACTGGGTACTTCTGAGCCATACCAAATTGAGGAGTCACCGGAACTTGAACAGAAGTAAACCAGGTGATCTTGGTGAGACCTATCCCATAGAAGGCTATGGCGCTATGGCTCAAAATGATGCACTTTTTATGTTGGATGAATCGGATTCGGTGTAGCTGAGCATTCCCACCGTAGATTGGATTGAGTCCTGTCCGGGACCACGTCCAAACGGGGGAAGCAAACAGTAAACTCAAGATGGGAACACGTGAGAAATCTGGACGTGGACTCTTGGAGCCTTTGGTTGGATCATGTTGGATCATAACCCCAAGTTGAAGAAATCCCCCGATTTTCAACGGAGAAAAAAAAAAACGAACTGTCACCATCCCTGTCCCTAGAGGGCGGTGTTCTCGCTTCCCTTGGCTCAAAGGACCAAAGGTTGGCGACCTGGCAAATCCCGTTGCCCCAAAATGTTCGGGCCCCAAAACGATTGGCCCAAAAACAGCATGTTTATACCTATGTTGTACATCTGTATGTATATATACATCACTGTAGTTGCAGAAAAAGGACCAAATATTTGGCCAAGTGATTTACAAGCTATGGACGGTTCACCAGTCGTTTTGTAAAATCAACCAGGTTCTCTTGGAAAAGTACGAATTTGTTGTTGGCTAGGCCTTGTTAGTCACTCAAAAAAGGTTGGATGGTTTAGTAGTGAAAATGACCAGTCCATCTGTATACCCTGGGCCGAAAACCATTTTTGAGGCGTATCCGTTTCTGCTTGGGCTATGGCTCCGTTGGTGACTCCGTTGGGCTATGCCTCCTGACCATGATTTGCCACCAATTTCATAGATAGGGATTTGGCCTCCAAAATTAAGCGTTCCTCTCGGAACCCTCAAAGTTGGGTCGATCCAACGTGGTTTTTTTCTCCCCAACAGTCACCAGGCAGATTGATAAAGCCCAGGCAGTAACTCATGGTTAATAGATGTTAATAGTGGTGATTAATCATGGTTAATGTTACTGGGATCCATCATGATCCATCAAAAAAAACCTCTGATTGAAGGATTTGGGTCACACCTAGTTCCGACCCAGAAATCATCGAGCGTCACAGCACCCCTTCACTGAGACTCTCCAGGAACGAGGCTCTCTGTCTGGAGACCTGGCACGCCGAAAGGCAACGCGGCAACCAGCGGGGAAACGAAGCAACTGGCCTAGGGTATGTGTATATAATATAATATTACTATATATATATGTATGTATATGTATATGTATATATATATGTATATATATATGTATATATATATATATATGTATATATATATATATGTAGCCAAGAATATGATATTTGGGTTTATCTGAAAATAGGGGATACCCGGGATACCCCCAGCTATGGCCAAGTGCGGAAGGGAAACTGATGATTTTTCCATATCGCTGGCCAAGCGGCAAGGCGGTTCCTTCGAACAACAAGCATCAAGGAACATGCGGAATGCATCCATTGAGAATTGGATTTTGTTCCACAAACACGTAACGTATGGATATAACAACAAGATGTAATGTGTAATATTGTGTAAACATCACGGGAAAATCCTGCGACCCTGCAACCACCATTTTTTACGCGATTGGGACAGAAAACGTGATTGGGATGTTGAGATCAGCAAGGAATATCGTAAAAAAAATAACCTCTGCCACCAAGAGCGCCGCAAAACCACAACGTGTAGTATTTTTTTGGCTTTTGGGGCATCATTGGATAAGTCTTCATTGGACTGCTGGGTCCTTCACAAGGGGGCCAGGAGTTTAAGAAGCATGTTCACCTCTCGACGTCTTATTCAAGGTCAACAGCAGTTTTCTTCACATAGTTGCTCATGAAGCAAACATCTAAGAGATTGACAACTAAGGAGTGGCCCAAACCTATAATGCTTAGCAAATTTAAACGTTGATGTTTTTGTTTCTTTGGATGGCTGTGAATGGGACTACTTGTCCTTTGGGAAGGGGGCTGGAGTTTACTGCGGTTTACTAAACATTTTGGTGGGTGAGACACTGGTGCTTTGGCAAGAACGCATGTCGTTTACCAAGCGTTTGGTCGGTAAGACGCTCAATTCCATAGTGATATCGGAAACACAACTAATCAAAATTACAAAAACAAATAAACCTTAATAGGGTGTCCATCTATCACTAAACAGTTTGCAAGGTTATGCCATGTTCAAAGTAAGCCTTAGTAGTCCTGGTGGTTTGGGGAGGCTCTTGTCTTGGTGGCAGAATAGATGTCAACTTTCCAGTTGACCCCAGATGTTTGAAAAGTAGAATGGCTTTGGGATGTGTTCTTTCATCATCCCGGGCTGTTTGGATGATGAACAACAATGTTTAATCTTTGCTATATAAACGCTAAACATTTGAGGATATCTCATGTCATTCCATATGTTCAATGGACGAAGATACCAGACGTATAATCTTTACTAGAGGTGTTGCCTTTTTGCCAAAACCAAGATCTCCGGTAAGTGTTTATGAAACACTTTGTCATCTTGCCCCATCTAGATTGGACCCTTCACTCGGTCAAGCCACCACATAAAGCCAAAAATTGCGTACTAACATATGTATATGTATATAGATGCGTACATGTGTATGTATGTATGTATGTATGTATGTATGTATGTATGTATGTATGTATGTATGTATGTATACGTATAGATATACATATAGATATACATATAGATATACATATACAACTATTCAAATAACAATATATATATACATATAAAACTGTATGTATTCAGCTATGTATATATATATATATATAATCATGTATATATGTTATGTAACTGTATGTTTATGTGTATATAATATATATATATATGTTTTATACATATATGGTAACAATCAATCAGCACCCCAGAAATCAGGACCTGCCTGGGACCCTCGAACGGCATCACCTGAAATCATCGTTCGCTGAATCCGTCCCCCCTTCCTTCGCTCTGAAGGGACCTTGAAAAACCTCCGAATCTGAAGGCGTTATCTGAAAATATGCTAATTGCATCATCAGTTTCCACATGAATATGGCTGAATATGGGGTCATTCTGAAAATAGTGCACACCCCAATTCCAATGAAAAAATCATCATTTCCCTCACTAAAAAGCCATTTAGGGGTATCCCCCACATTCAGACAAGCCGTGACAAAGCCAAATATCATATTCTTGGTCATATTGTATAGTCTCTACCCCTATCTTATCCCATTAACCCATCATCCCCCATTCAAACATAGCACAGGAAAAACGGCACCAAGGCGCTGGGAGGCGACGGCGAAGGCTCACCTTTGTGGACTAGGTCACCTGGCTGAACTTCATGGATTCCTGGGTTAATTGGCATAAGATTATGTTAACCAGCCATGGTTATAAGACTATATCAATTAATAAGTGGTATAAATCATAAATGGATGTTGTTAAGTGATAAATGGACCCAAGATGGAGAATGGGATATCTTGATGATTAATGGTTTTTTAACGGGATATAGTGGATACCAATATGGTTAGTAATGGTGAGTAGTGGCTAGTAATGAATATTTGATAGGATATCTAATGGATACCTTCCGGTGTCATCAAACATGGCTAGCTGGGAATCCCTGAAAATCATCCAACTACCGATTGCCAAAGGGTTGATATTATACATAGACAGGTAGAGAGCTAAATAGAGGTGGAGCTAGAGATAGAGATAACAAATATCTCTTGTGATAGTATTGATTGCAATATGATGGTAAATGAAACCATTATGAGAATAAATTGGGTATCTGGGCATTATCGCAATAGATTGTAGAGGATACCAAAATGGATATGGATAAATGATGGCATTGTGAGAGCATTAAGTAGTTGCAAGTTTCTGATGGCATATGTATATATGTATATGTATATATATATAATGGGCCCGGTAAATGGGGAAAAACATATACATCCACATATCAAATGTTGCACCAAAATGACCGAACCTTTGGGTCACTGGTCTTAAACTGGATCTCACTTCTGTCACGTGTCACACCCTCCGCCCGAGCCCCAGTCGGGGGAAAGCGCTGATGGCCCCACCAATGGATTTCTATATCCATTATTGGTTCATATTATACTATGGTTTATTGGTTTATTTTATCAAATAGATATATACATATATATATGTATATATCGAATAGATATACTAACCAATTTACTGGAGGGTAGGCGGAATTCCCTTCTAGTCTTGCCTTACTGAGAATTCGATTCCGCCAGGATGTCGAGTTTTCCGACTTTGAATCATCAACCCTTTGGCTATTGCTCAAAATGATTGACACCTCAAATTGGATGGGAGTCCTAAAACTTGCCGGCACCCATCAATAGGTCGCAAACCCATTAATTATCATTGTAGTCACTAATCGTTCATAGGTATATACTGTAGGTTCAGACCCCCTCCCCACATCTTTTGGTGAAGTCCCATATGTTCTGCTGTTTTGCTAGTTAAAGTTTATCTTCCCATTCGATCCCCAATTCTCAGATCACCTATGTATGTATATGTGTGTATGTATGTATGTGTATGTGTATGTGTATATATGTACATATATATATATTTATATATATATGTATATATATATATATGTATATTTACATATATATATATATATATATGTATATGTACATGCATGTGTATATGTGTACATGTGTATATGTGTATATGCATATATATATATATATACTGTGAGTGGTTGGAACCTCACACTGGCAGCTGCAATCTCCGGATCCACCTCCAAAGGCAAAAAGCGGCTCACGGCCTTTTTCCCCTTCACGGCACACAAATCCTGGGCAACACGGTAAGGAGACAGGCAGTCTCTTCCCGGCAACGGTTATGGTCCTTGGACCTCCAGTGAATGGGCAAGTCACCCAGCTATGAATGGCCCCCTGGCCAAATTGGTGAAGCGG
>Ga0126342_10012580_pt1 | contig 15079 bp, 10 predicted proteins | sample Cyp1metagenome_FD_92528 | JGI IMG/M metagenome (GOLD analysis project Ga0126342, IMG submission 92528) | Coral microbial communities from Lord Howe Island, Old Settlement Bay, Australia - Cyphastrea 1 metagenome | ecosystem: Host-associated > Invertebrates > Cnidaria > Coral ...
ATTGGGATTTTGATATTTTGATGTGACTTTTGCCCAGTTGATGTGACTTTCTTCCAACTCGCTGTTACATGGGGTTGATGTGACTTCTGCCCAACTGATGTGACTTAAACCCTTCGCTAGTAGTCTGGAAATCTAGGTCTGGACCATTTTAATTAGGTTTATGAAGAATTTTACAACTTTGGGGCACCACATTTGTACCATGCTGGACCCAACCACCCCTTCCGCCCGTTCGCCTCGAGGCAAAGCCAAAGCCTTCGACAAACTCGCCGCTTTCTATGATGCCTGCGCACAAGTGGAAATCGACGAGTATCGGGACTATGACAAGGCGGAGCAACGGGCGGAACTGATGGAGGGTTTCTACCATGGACCAATGGTTTGATCAACAAAAACTGCTATCTGGTGAAGAAAACGAGGAATCTTGTGGGTTCCATAGATATCCCAAGTTCCTGCTGATTGTTCGAAAAGGCGGTGTAGAAGCCTCAGTTGTTCGCAACCAAGCAAGGACAACATCATAAAACCTTGAGTGTTGACATGTCTGTCATCAAGCCAAACCATTCACATCATTTGAATCTCTTCTTGATACTTCAGCTGCAAACACTCAGTCGAAGTCTCCAAATTTGAGATTTTTTTACATGCCATTTTACCCAATGTTGGATGTTTAAGTCCCTGGTGACAGTTACATCACATCTAACTCATCTCATAGATTACATTATACCCACCAAAAGAATCTCTAGTGAATCCCTAAACTAGGTCAACTATTGTTTATAGTACGTAGATAATATATCGATCTAGTATTCATGGGTGTTTTTCACTAAACCAACCTTCACAGAAAAAAATGTGTTTCCTGAAATGGGGGTACTCCCAGTTCTCATCCATTTTAGTATGGCTTTCCATTGTTTTCACCATCCATTCCCATATGCTCCATGTATGGAATATTTACCAACATTTGCCCGAACAAAATCACCCAGTTATGTAGGTAAATATACCAGCACCATGGAGCATCTGGGATTTTGGGGTACCCCCATGGCTATGGAAACCTCGGAGCCTGGCAATTCGGCAAAGCGCCACGTGGCTATCGGATGACTCAGGCAGGTGGAGCTCTGAAAGAAGCTTTGAAGTACATGACCAAGGCTGGGCGTTTTTCCACCCGGGACAAGTCGCCATGGCTGGGCTGAAAGAGAGGGAAATGTATGGAGTGGATTGAGAATATAGGATTTGGTACACGATTTTTTTGAAGAATCCCAGAAAATGATAGTGATAGAACATGGAGATTTAAATGGTATCAAAGCCCAACCATGACCAAACCCGGTCCTTTTTTTGGGGGTTGAAAGTATACAAATATTTTTCCTAATAACTATTATAACCATTCCTATTTAACCATTACTGGGTAATAGTGCTTATAATATGTTATTAGAGTTGGAGTGCTTAGTAATATTCATTTTATTACTATATTCAACACTTCCCCAGGTATTAGCCACTTCATAAAGCCAAGTATTCTATATTCATAATTAGTTATATTCCATTTTGTGACATTACTTGGAATATAACTGTATAATTATGAATATATAACTGATAACAAGTAATGGCCTATACCAAGCCAATAATTGGTAACACCCAAGAATTTGTAACATTACGTGGTAAATATTTTGTAACATTCTAATTAGTCTAATTATTACCATTAACTAATTATTGCCATTACTGGTTGGTGGTTTCAATCATTGTTTCTTTTCCATTTCATATATGGGATGTCATCCTTCCCATTGACGAAGTCATATTTTTCAAGATGGTTATTGCACCACCAACCAGATAACTATGGAACATCACCATTTATAGTGAAATTTCCCATGAAAAATTGTGATTTCCCATAGTTATCTTAAATTACCAGAGGGTAACTAATCATATTACCATTAACTGCTTATTACCATTAATCACCATTTTTAATAGGTAAATCCACTATTTCTATGGGCCATATTTTCAATGGGCCATATTACTTTGGTGAATTACCATTAACTCCTTAATTAATTATTCCTAATATAACATTCATAATTACTAGTGCTAACTCCTAATTAGTAAGTGTTAATTAAAGCAACATTCATGGCAACCACTTCCCCAGGCCTTGGATGGCCAGCACCTTGCACTGAATTGCACCATGTCAGGCCGCGGGCGAGGGAGACGAACGCGTCATCTCGCTGCAGAGTCGCATCACCCTGGTGGATCAGTTCGCCAACGTGCCACGGTTCGAGACGACGACGTCCCACGGGGGAGACGGGTGGAGCTGGATGAAGGGATGAAGGGAGCAGAAATTGGGGCAATTTTGGGGGGATATGATATATAAATCACTAATTAGTGGCAATATATATACATATAGTGATTATTGGGGCAATTTATGAATCACTAGATTTACCCAGTTAATCACTAGATTGGGGCAATATATATATACATATAGTGATAGTAATCATTAGTAATCACAATCAATCAACCATAATCACAATAAGTGTATCACTGGTTGGTGGTTTGGAACATGAATGGATTAGGTTTCCATAGATTGAGAATAATAATCCCAACTGACTAATATCATTACTAATCTAGTGATTAACTCGGTCATTAGGAATAGTTAATGGTGATTATTGTTAATATAGGGAATGTAATGGTTAATAGTGAATAATGGTGAATATATTAGGAATATACTAGGATGAGGTTAAGAAACCAAGAAAGATGGGATGTTAATGGGATTTTTATCTGAACTTAATATCATTAATTCCTAATCTAGTGATTAACTGGGTTATTAGGAGTAATAGTGATTACTGTTAATATAGTTTGGTTTTTAGTAATCATAATCACTCCCAATTAGGTTAATACAGTAGTAATTATGGTTGATTAACTGAAAGAATTGGAGGAATTCACCACAATGGAAGGTTAATAGTAATCCCCCCAAGCGTTAATCCCAATTTGTAAGAAAACATAGTAATCCCAATGATAACAGTAATTATTATTAATAATAGTTGTATTAACAATTATTATTATTATTAGCGACGGCTGGAAGGTTATCAGTATTAATAGTTGGCTTATCAATAGTAATAGTGGTTATTAGTAATCATGTATATAACACCCCCAAGTGTGTTATAATATTTCTTCCAATAGTAGTGAAAGCTTTGTTGATAGTTGGGCTATTAGTAACAATAATCACTGCCAATTGGGTCAATAGTAATAATGGTTGATTGACTAATAGTAATACAGTAATACGGTAATAGTCGGGTTATTGTCAATAATAGTTTTTACTCACTATTACTAGCAAAAGATGACATTTTTGGGGGAGTACCAGAGATTGACCAGGGGTTAACCACCCACTAACCATTACGTGTTTTGTTTACATATGGGTTTATGCTGTGATATAATATGTTGTATGGTTATTGTGTGGATGTTTATGTGGTTTTATATTGGTTGTGCAAATCTGGGTTATATTGAGGTTAACTGCCCAACAAAGATTGATGTTTATGTGGGTAAATTAGCGTGACCTCACGTCGTGACCTCACTGGAATCATGGTTAGTAAGGGGAATTACATATCCCAATATAGCCTTATTTCAGGTTAGTGAATTATCAGATTTTGCCTATATGTTGTACGGGTTTACGAATATAATATATGATGGTATAATATGTGAAACATTGTTTGATATGATTTGTAGAAACTCAAGAAGGAATGAACAACATGGGATCCAATATTGATTCAACCAGCCCAATGAACTTTGAAGATACCTGCTCTTTAGCTATATGCAGAAAGTCGAAGATCCCAGGTATATTCCAGGTATGTTGTACTAAGAAGCACGGTAAATCGTGTCAAATATCGGTACCAAATGTGGGAAATGGAGGATGAAACCTGCCAAAATGGGTATTAACCTGAAACAAAAGTAGGGATGCAATCAATGAATGATGGTTTTTGCGGTGTCTGAAAATAGCGGAGTTGCTCCCCAAATAGCAATCTAATTCGGAAAAACATGATGAACCAGTGCACATAGCGGTACCATATTTTCAGACAAACCAATATTGTTTGCCATCGCCGCATGATTGCTGGTTATTTCTGCATTTTTTCATGTCGCCGGCAGTTGTATACTGTACAGTACTGCTGTGCTGTGTTTTGTGGTGCTTCTCTTGCAGCAAACCCCGTGACAAAGGGGGCAGCCAAGTCGTGTTTGGTGGATTTTTCCAGGTTGCCGAAGAGTTTTTGCACGGCAAGCGCATTGCGACATGACCGGATTCGCAGTGACTGGATCCATCGGAGCCACGTTTGGAGCCACATTTGGATGCCCGATCTTGGTTTTCATCGTCCGAAAAATCGTGGCTTGAGTGGCAGTGTGCCCAATTCAGATTCGCAGGCGAATGGTTGGTTCTATGCATGTCCAATCTTCATGTTTGCACAGCAAAAGGGAAATATAAAAGGCACATAATGGGATATAAAGGAAGGAGTAATGAGGCTTAACCAACCATCTGCGGAAACCTTGGCGGATAGGTCAATTGGTTCACAACTAGGCTAATTGGTGGGTTTATGGTGGATATACCGAACAAGATGGGATCACAAACCTCTGGCAGGCCCCTTCCTGTATATAGAGTCATGTTTTTTAACCAATTCAATTCAGATGGCACTTTACATTTTACATGTCCAGGAATAGGAATATTCAGAGAATTCAATTTTGGATATCCCTTTTCTTTGACCAAACCAACTCAGATTTATCAATTCAATCAAGCTAGGCCCAGCATGTTCCAGGTGAGCATCCTTGGACCAGGTCAGAACCATTCAAAACCAGTCTCTCGTTTCATGTCATGTTTCATTGATTTCAATCCATGTTCAATATAAATCCACTATGTTTTAAAACATGTGACTTAAAAACCAACGATGTTGTTGTTCTAAAATTGTGATTCTAAACCAATGATTAAAAATCCACTTTTAAACATGTTCATTGATTTTATAATTGTGAGTCTTTATTGATGTTTCTATAATGGAAGGATGAAAGATCCTCCCGTGACAACCATGGCAGGGCGACTGGGAAAACCCCAGCTGAGGTTCGACAGATGGCAAAGACCGAGCCGGTACCTCGCCATCAAACGCCACGGGTTGCGGGCGACCGGGAAGGTACTTGGTGGTTTATCCCAGTTAGTAAGTGGATTACAACCCGAGTTATAAGTGAACCTTGCCCCTACTTAGCCCAGTTATAACCAGGGGTTTTTCACCTACTTACTAAGTGGGGGTGAACCACCAAGTAAGGGGAATCTCTCCGAGATCACCTTTGATTTCAGGCAGTGACAAATGATTTGGATTCTGACCATTAGGAAATCTATAGTGAGATGGAGGTTTTGGATTATTAGTGTTTTTGTGATTTGGATTGATTTGGAGGTTTGAGAGTTTGAGCATGGACATCGATGAGAAAGTTGAAAAAGTTGGGATTAGACGGCTGACTTCGTTTTTTTATGTGTTGTTGGCGGTTCCAAGAGTGGCCACAAGATGAATTTATGGGGACTGCTGATGGCTAAGTCATAGGGGTTCCACGAAATCATCCAACCCCAAATACCCTCGTGGCAGAGCTACAAAAAACGATGGAAAATCACCAATTTTAATGGGTAAATCAACTATTTCTATAGCCATTTTCAATAGCAAACTGTTGGTTTACCAGAGGCTAGACCATTTTAGTATTGAAACCCATGGTGACTTGGTCCCTCATTGTACACATGTTTTCGGATCGATCGAGACACGCCCTTGTTGACTCGAAGGACAAACTACCCGAAACCGAGTTGCTACCCACAATGTGGTGCCCCTCCCAGTTATGTGAGTTTGTTTTTTTCAACCCCATTCACTAGCTCGACATATCTATATATATAGATATCTATCATAAAACCCAATAATGAGATTTGAGTGAATTAAAAAAATAGGTGTCCCAAACTGGGGAACAAACTTGCATATTTGATCATATTCGATCGTTATATTTCCATGAAAGTCCCATGTTTTCATATGATCTTCATCTGGTTGGTGGTTTCAAACATTTTTATTTTCCATTTCATATATGGGATGTCATCCTTCCCATTGACTCATATTTTTCAAGATGGTTATTGCACCACCAACCAGTCATCATTCAAAAATGGTAAACAAACAGTTTGCGAACTTGAAAATGGCCCAGTCGAAATAGTGAGTTTTCCCATTAATAGCATGGTGATTTTCCAGTTCGTGATGTGAACGTTTACCAGAGGGTAAACCTCCATTTTCCATCATTTTCCCCTGGTTTTCCTATGGTTTTTTGTATGTTTACCAGAGGGTGCCATTGTTATATGTTCATCATTCAAGAATGAATTCTCCCAGGATGTACTTGAGATTGGGATAGCAACTCCAAATCAGGCTGATCCACGCACCTCAGCCACCCTTACCCGAGGATCAGATGGTGGCGGTCTGTGAGCGCATCTCGGACAGTGAACGTAGAGCTGAATGGGTGGTTTTCGGGGAGATCCATGGTTTTCCCTTGGAAACAAATAGATAGAACACATTTCTATGGCCATTGTCAATAGCTATTTTGACATAACCAGAGGGTTAACCCATCTCCCAAGTATATCCCAAATATATCCCATTAAAAGCCATTGTACCATCTGGTTATGACTAACAGTTTGCCATGAAAAATCACCATTTTTAATAGGTAAACCATCCATTTCTATGGGCCATGGCTTCCATGGCTATGTGAAATAACCAGAGGGTATATATATAGATTTATGATGATTTATGGAAACTTACATAGAAAACTAACATAGATATGGACATTGTGGAAACTAACACAGAACACTAAAGAATCATTGGTGTATAGAATTATACATTCCTGAAAACTAACTATGGAAATCAACGTTTTTCCCTTGGAACATGATCTGCAAATGGTGGGTTTTCCATACCTTACTTCATTTACTGGATGGTATGCCTTCCCCAAAACTAACTCGGAATGGAACCTACAAGATGAAGTTGGGAATATGAGGTTCTTCGAAACATAAAATGCCCATTGGACCCTTACCATCTGGCTATTTATATAGCATAGCTATGGCATAGATGGCCCATGTATAGATAAACATGATGATCTACCTATTCGTTTACTGGTGATGTTTCAGAGCTATGTTAATTACCAAAGGGCATAATCAGGGGGATACTATATATAGATATATTTACATTTGTTGAGCATAAACCATAGTATAGCTTTTCCAAGTTTTTCAACGTGCGTCCCAAGTATGTCCCAAATATCTCACAAAATGAATCAAAATGACACTTGGGTTACAATTACAATGGCTTATAACATATTATAAGCCATTGAAAATTGTAACCCAAGTATACCCTCTGGTAAACTAACATAACTGTGGGAAATCACAATTTTATAGCTGGCTAAATCAACTATTTCTATGGCCATTGTCAATAGCTATTTTGACATAACCAGAGGGTAACCCATCTCCCAAGTTTATGCCAAATATATCCCGAATATATCCCAAAATAACCCATATAAGCCATTGTACCATCTGGTTATTTAACATAGCCATGAAAAATCACCATTTTTAATAGGTAAACCATCTATTTCTATTTGGCCATGGCTTCCATGGCTATGTTAGTCATAACCAGAGGGTAATTGTAACCCAAGTATACCCTCTGGTAATGTAGCATAGCTATTGAAAATGGCCATTTATAGTGAGTTTTCCCATTAAAAATTGTGATTTTCCATAGTTATGTGAACGTTTACCAGAGGCTAAACCTTCATTTTCCATCATTTTCCTATGGTTTTCCTATGGTTTTCCCATTAAAACCTCCATTTTCCTATGGTTTTCCAACACAAACCTCGGTCTTCGTGGGACAAACCTCGGTGGCCAGGCATGGTCGACCTACCGGACATCGAATCCGCGGTGCGCATGGGCGACATCTTCGCGCAGCTCGTGGAGCGCCTTGGCGAAGCCGCGGTGCAGCTTGGAACCGCGAAGGTGGTTAAGTGATGTACATCACATATAGGATAAAATAGTACATATATATATACTATATATATTATAGATATAGTATGATATAGTCAGATATAGTCTGATATAGGCAGATATACCCTCTGGTAAACTAACAGTTTGCTATTGAAAATGGGCATTTATAGTTGATTTACCCATTGAATATGGTGATTTTTCATAGTTATGTTAGTTTACCAGAGGGTATCCCCAAATATTCCCAATAATATGGTTAAAACAATAATAAACTACCCATTTGGGAATGGTTTATACCACCTATAAAAATGGTGTTTGGGGTATGGTTTATTATTGTTTTAACCACAATAGAAGATGGTGCCCCATACTTAGCTAAGTCAACTTACAAGCTGAATTCTGTGGTTTATACCCTCTGGTTATTTAACATAGCCAAATAGATGATGTTCCCATTAAAACCTCCATTTATAAGGGATTATCTCCATGGCTATGTTAGTCATAACCAGATGGTATATCGAACTAGTTGATGGATGTTAATCAACTTTCAACTGCAAGGTGGGACCCCCAGTTTGATATTTCACTGCTGGGTCGATTGTAGATCGAACTAGGTTGTTGGATGAGAATCCTAAAAAATGTGATGGATATGTTGCACATAGAGAAGGTTATTCCCAAGTTCACCTTTATGTTCTTAGTTCTAATGTGATATCCTAGGTGCAACTATACAACTAAATTCTTACTGGTGCTTAGTAGGGAATGAGGGCTATTAATAATCATCCCATTCCCCCATTCCCATCCATTCCCTACCAAGCACCAGTAAGAATTCGATTCCCAGTTGTACATCTTACTGCAAGGTGGTGCCACGACTCACGAGTTGTCGTCGATGGTTTTTTAAAGAAACACTTTCATTTGGGGAAGATTTGGGGATATCAAGAACCAGAAAAAAATCGATGGGGGGGATTTACCCTCTGGTAAACATACAAAAAACTGTGGAAAATCACAATTTTTAATGGGTAAATCAACTATAAATGGCCATGTTCAATAGCAAACTCTTAATTTACCAGAACGTAACCACAAGGCTATTCACTTAAATCGTCAGTAATTGGAAGATGAATATCTGGTATATTCCATTTTTTGGGGCTTATTTTTTGATATATTTGGGAACTGAAATATTGGGAACCGGAAAAATGGTAAAGTTAACCTATACCACTGGTTAAACCAATATAATCAGATATCAGGGGATTTAACTCACAAAGATAAGTATCTACCGATGAACATTCATTACCGACCATGAGGGGAAATATTTGGGACATCTAATGGGATATTTATAGAAACAACAATATGATATTTTGACCTAGTTTTAGCCATTTTCGATTTATGTTTGGGGAGAAAAGTGTAGGTTATGTTTTGTATGTATTTGAAACGAGAAAGGAGAAGAGTTTAGACACTTTTTTTAGGTGGGTAGGTTCATCTTACTTACTGGGCAGACATGTGCGATTTAAAAGATATGCGGCAAGCGTTATTCATCACCAAGTAATTCAAGCAAACATGACACTGATGTATACTGGAGTTAACATGAAATGTTCATCACCAAGTAATCACGTTATTCATCAATATTTCTCACCTATACTTGGACATTGAACTCCAAAAAAAAACATGTGGAACGTGATTTTTGAGATCAATGTCCTAAAGTATAGTGTTCCATCCCTGCCCTCCACAGATATGAATAGCGATGTCAGGGGAGCGACTAGGATCCAACACACAATAGCAATAGCCACATGCTCCATTTTTCCTGCATGGGACGGGGGGGTGTCCCAATTTTCAAACATACCCAAATTTCAAATTTTACATTAATTTGGCTTTTGTATATACTGTATATATATATATAACATAAATATCCCCATTTATAGATGATGTCCCATGATATCCCCATGTTTGACAGTTGAACAGCTAATGTTTGATGGCAAAGCAGTCATCTATTAAACATCATTAATCAAATTATAGGGATATAAACATCATTATAGAAATGGTTATACATCCCTATAAGGTCAATTGGTTCATGAGAAACAAGAGTCATGTTGTGCGTCTGGGACGGATTTCTGTGTGTTTTGATATCTTTCAAGTAGTCTTATATTAGCATCTATCTGTGTTTGATAGTTAAACAGATCTTTGTATCGTTTATCAGATGTTAACAATGTTTAAACAGTGATCTATAAACAACTGGTTATTTTCCACTTCTATCCCCATGCTTTGGTCGTTTATGAGAAACACTATAGTCATGTTGTGCGTTTGTTGCCTGTTTGTTCAGGTACTACGGCGAGATGAATGACTACAACTCAGCCCACAGGACTGGGATCCGCAGAGTGGATGTGTGAATACCAGCAGAAAAATCTTCAGGAACCGACCCATTCACTGTAGATATAAACCCCATGTATACTATATGCTGGTTGGTGGTTTGGAACATGTGGATTCTGTTTCCATTCAGTTGGGAAGAATCATCCCAACTGACGAACTCCATCATTTTTCAGAGGGGTAGGGCTCAACCACCCACCAGATATATATATATATATCTATATACACACCATAAATCATAGTTACCACTGTTCATTTCTATCATTTCCTTCACGTTTCGTATCATGAAAAGTAACTCACGGACCAATCCAAAACTTGAGAGTGAACATGGATCCAGTTGTGTTTGCTTCTTGAACATCCTAAAGTGGCAGTATCAACCAGGTAAGCTATCAGATATTTGTTCTAACTATCAACCAGGTAAGCTATCATTAAAAAAAAAAATAGGTGCTAGATGTTAATGATGTTATCTGATCTCAAAACATTCTATCAGTTTGTTGAAACATCTAGAGTCTAGATCCTCAAAACATCGCCAGGGAAGTCTCCGAAAAAATCGCTGCTTTTTAACATCGCACCGGTTACGGGGTGACCAAATCCCATCCACAAAAGCATCGCGGATGTTGAGGGGTTTTTGATGTGGTAAACCTGCCATAAACATGTGATGATGAAAAGGATGATATACAGGATGATTTATGGAAGTGTATTGTTTATTGGGTTTACCATGTTGTTTCATGTTGTTTCAACATGACTGGATAAACTTGGGTTATTATAAACCCAAAAACATAGCTTGGATAAACCAATGTTGGTTTACCATTTGGATTATGTCTGGATAACCCCCCCCAGCTGATTGAAGTTCCCATTTCTAGCTAGACGTTGGCCTGGGAAATCCCCTACAAATAGAGGTTTATAGCTTGGAAAAACATATCTATAATGGCCATGTCAGGAACCGATGTATTGGAGGTACCGATTCCATATATGTTTGGCCTATTTTTCAGGCCTATGTAAGGGAATATCCCCACAATTCATATGGCCTTATATGGTACAGTACCTCCAATTTAGGGTCCTGAAATTCCCATTGAATAAAGACGGTTCTTTCCAGCAAGCCACGCTTGATTACAAGGTGTATATATATAATTAATGTGGTAAACCCAATACACATAGCATTTGGGGATGGTTTACACCATCCATCTATGGTAATATGGGGGATGGTTTATATTTGGGTTTACGAGATTAATAGAGGAATCCAAGAGAAACTATGGATAAGTGATATCCAATCAGCTCGACATCTTCATATTGGGTTTACCACATTACTTAACATTAGATTAACATGAGTTACATTACCACTTAATACAGTACATATTTTCATATACTATGAATATATAATATATGGTTATGAAAGAATCTAGGCTAATAGATATTATATATATATATATATATATTATGATTATTATGGTTAGATTAAACTGATACTAAGAATCTTAGGCTAAGATATTTTGAAAAAAGGTTGACATCTCCCTGGGAATATCTCTTCTTCGGCAAAAAGGACAGTGGAGCGAATGAGGCAACGTGGCATCGTGCCTTGGTACACGCGGTACACTTCGCTGCATGACATCGTGGCATCGTGCCTTAGAAAGGGTCCAAAGAATTATATACTTGTAGATCGGGGATTGAACATGATGGTTAATATAGTTTAAGTTCACTTTATCTGTGGAGCAATATATTGATATGGTTGATATATCTATAAGATTGAAGCATATCCAGTAATTATATTGAACCATGGTTAATATGATTCAATAATTATATGTTAATATGGTTCATATGATTCAATGTCAACATGACTTTACGATTCGTTAGCATATGTTAATATGATCCCATAATCTGAGCGGCTCGGATTGTGCAACGCAACGAGAGAACTTGGGGCTGCTGGAATTTCTCGAAGTGACCGTAGAAGATTCAGAGCAAATGGAGCCCGCAGGGGCCGCTGCTGATGCTTCCGAGCACAGCTCCTTGAAGGCTGAGCCCCGGATCAGCCACCTGCTGAAGACCCAGCTGCGGTTACAGCTGAAGGCGGCAGCTCCACCCGCAGGCTGCGAGTGAATTCAACGCACCGAGAGTATGCCAAGCATGAAACATGGCGGAGGGCAGCCTTTGTGCCAACATCATGTTGGATAGTACCATGTGTATCCGTTTGTTGCCCATCTACTTTATCTGGTTGGTGGTTTGGATCATTTTTTATTTTTTCCCGAGAGCGTCTGAGCGCAGGGTTCTTCTAATAGTGGGGGTCTGTCAAACATTCTCACATCTTCACATCTTCTCTTCCTCACATCCTCACATCTTCACATCTTCTCATCGTCACATCTTCTCATCTTCACATCTGCTCATCTTCACATTTTCTCATCTTCACATCCTCACACCTTCACATCTTCTCATCTTCACATCCTCACATCTCCACATCTTCTCATCTTCATATACTCACATCTTTACAACTTCTCATCCTCACATCCTCACATGTTCACATCTTCTCATCCTCCCATCTTCACATCTTCACATCCAAACATATTCACATCTTCTCATCTTCACATCTGCTCATCTTCACATCTTCACATCTTCACATCTTCTCATCTTCACATCCTCACATCTTCACATCTTCACATACTCACATCTTCACATCTGCTCATCTTCACATACTCACATCTTCTCATCTTCTCATCCTCACATCCTCACATCTTCACATCCTCACATCTTCACATCTTCACATCTTCACATTCTCTCTTGCCCTCTTGCTCTCTTGCCCTCTTGCTCTCTCCTTCTTTTCTATTTCTCTCTTGAAGGCGTGGGGCAGTGCCAACGAGACGGCACGTACGCAACCTTTTCGCACGAAATGAAGTTCGATCGCCAAAAGCTGAGGTAAAATTGCGATTTGCAAGTTGTCCGGCGCAACTGTTTCGCACGAAATGAGGTTTGATCGCCAAAAACTGAGGTAAAATTGCGATTTGCAAGTTGTCCGGCGAACTCGTTCGATCGCCAAGAACTGCGGTAAAATTGCGATTGCAAGTTGTCCCGCGCAACCCTTTCGCACGAAACGAGGTTTGATCGCCCAAAACTGAGATAAAATTGCGATTTCACGGGTCCGGTCTTTGTGCGTAAACGTGTTTGTGTGTAAAAGTTTCTGTGTGTAAAAGTGTGTGTGTGTAAAAGCGTCTGCGTGTAAAAGCTTGTGTGTAACAGCGTCTGTGTGTAAAAGCTTCTGTGTGTAAAAGTCTCTGTGTGTAAAAGTCTCTGTGTGTAAAAGTCTCTGTGTGCAAAAACGTCTGTCTGTGAAAAGTTCTGTGTGTGAAGTAACTATACGAAAGATACGATGCAAACTATTGTTTTGTGTTTGTGATATATCGTCTCGTCTGCCTATAATACATCTTTAATATATTGTCTTGTAATATAGTGTCTCCATACTAACAACAGAAGACTCTGCTCCTCTACGCTCTCGGGCATCCGTCGTCTAGTTCCATATATATATATATTGGGAATAATAATCCCAACTGACTTTCATATTTTCAGAGGGGTAGGTATACCACCAACCAGTTTATGTAAAGATGTAAAATCCAAACATTTTTTGAAGGGGGCCTTAAGGGAAGGGGCCCTCCAGCTACAACCCGGTCCATCCACCATCGAAGCGAATTGCCGTAAACAACATTTCCTTTCCTATTGAGGGGGCCCTTCCTGCAACTGATGATTTATTTCCAAAAATAAATGAACATTTCAGGAAAATAAATGAAAACCATGTAAAAATCAATGAAAACTCCGGAACAATGAATGAAAACAAGTGAAAACTGAATGAAAACCATGCACAAATTGAAGAAAAACATTGACAAATTGAAGAAAACCATTGAAAAATGGAAGAAAACCATGGAACAATCGAAGAAAACCATAGAACAAGTGAAGAAAACCATGAAAATTGAAGAAAACCATGGAAAAATTGAAGAAAATCATAGACAAACCAATGAGAACGATGGAGAACTCGATAAAAACCATTGAAACAAATCATGAAACCAGTGGAAAAAAATATGAACAGTGCGAATGAAAGATTTTAGCTACAAAATACAGCACATGAGAGATTTTAGCTGCAAAAACCAAGGAAGGGAGCCTGGACGACCAAAGAAAATAATGAAAAAACATATGCCAACTTAATTTCGCCCCTGATTAAACTGTTTAAGCTATTCACACATGGATCAACCCACTTTGAAGTTTTACTAATCAGGTTTATTATGGAAATGGAAAATCTGCATTTATAGATGATTTCCCAGCCATAAACCTCGATTTAGTGAGATTTCTCAGGCACCAGAAAACCAATTATATCCCCATTCTACCACCATTTTTCTTGGTTCGGTCACCATTTGTGTTGGTAAAATCACACTTTGTATCATTTTGTTGCACGATTCTTTGCTATTTAGTCACCATTTTTAGTGCTGAAATTGCACTTTTTAGCGGTGAATTTACCATCTTTGATGCTTAACTCACCAGTTTTAGTCGCGACTCTTGATCCAACAAAAGGAAACTCGTGGTCCAGAGGCGGGCAGGCGGAGGCAGCTGGCTTCACAAGAAGCAACAACGTCCGCCGATTGGTACCCTTTGCTCTTGGACAAACTTGCCGAGTCGGTCATCGTAATATCAGGTGCCCCCAATGTCGGCAAATCCAGCCTAGCAGTTCACCTGGCCAAGACCTTGGGTTTGACACGTACAAAGACTACGAGCAGGAATTTCTGGCTCTTTGCG
>Ga0126342_10012581_pt1 | contig 15079 bp, 14 predicted proteins | sample Cyp1metagenome_FD_92528 | JGI IMG/M metagenome (GOLD analysis project Ga0126342, IMG submission 92528) | Coral microbial communities from Lord Howe Island, Old Settlement Bay, Australia - Cyphastrea 1 metagenome | ecosystem: Host-associated > Invertebrates > Cnidaria > Coral ...
CCGTTAAACTTCTACATTCATTGAAGATCTTCGATGAGGGTTTAATTCTCCCACCCCCGTTAAACTTCTACATTCATTGAAGATCTTCAATAAGGGTTTAATTTTCCCACCCCCGTTAAACTTCTACATTCATTGAAGATCTTCGATAAGGGTTTAATTCTCCCACCCTCGTTAAACTTCTACATTCATTGAAGATCTTCAATAAGGGTTTAATTATCCCACCCCCGTTAAACTTCTACATTCATTGAAGATCGTCAATAAGGGTTTGATGATGTTGATGATGATGACTATTATTATGTTGATGAACACGATGTTGATGATGATGATGATGATGATGATGATGATGTCCACAATGTCGGGAGTCAATCCAAACAATCCAAACAATCCAAACAATCCAAATTCCATCCAAATTCCATCCAATTCCGGCTGACTGTTCGAAGGATCCGAAAGAGTGCCTTGCCCCGTTGCTGCACGAAGCGTTCGCAGTAGCCCTCAGAGATGCCCTGCGCCTTAGCTCCAATGAAACGGGGCCAACGGGTGGAAGACTGGTAAGACTGGCATTTGGATTTCTGTTGCACAAATCTGGTAAAATCTGGGAGCCAATCTGAGCACATTCTGAGGTAAAATCAGGCCTGAGCCAATCTGAGTGCTCTGCTTGTCCGGCAGTTTCAAACCATTGTCCCCAGCGGCTGGGGAGCCCCGGATCCTGAAGTATGAGACAAAGATGCGGGTGGACAGTCCGTAAGTTGCATCATTTTGCGTGTTGCGGACTGCTGAAAGTCTCAAAAATACAGAACTTTCCGGTATCTCTCCAGATATTCCAGTGAATTTCCAGAATGATTCCAGATTTCCGCGCAAGAAACTCACGTCCCGAATCTGTGGTCGTGGTCCGGCAAATGTTCCAGGAGTTCTTATCCCCCAGCAGCCAACTGCGAGGCCCTGCGGCCCAGCTCCTCCAGCCAGGAACCCGTCAAGATAAATCAAGGATCATCCAGATGCCGAGTGAAGATGTGGGAGTACAACGGGCATTTCGCAATCTTCGAGTGGATTGATGTGAATTGTAAATCTTTATAATATTTTATAATCATTCGAATTCATTGTGATTGAATCATATTGAATCTGGAACACTCCTTGACTGCGGCATTCAAGAGCTGGCACTGATGGGTCTGGCCGTTGTCTTCTGCGAGGTGAATCCATTGGAGAAAGCTGGTCAACTGATGTCCGTACCTGCCCACAGTGGGCCCAGATACCCGGCCTGGTAAACATACAAAAAGCTATTGAAAATGGCCATAGAAATAGTGAGTTTTCCCATTAAAAATGGTGATTTTCCATTAGCTACGTTAGTTTACCAGAGGGTACTGCTACAAGATGCTACAAGATGCAACAAGATGCTACAAGATGCGACAAGTCGGCGCACTGCAACAAGGTCACAAGCAAGACCGAAGGAGGCGATGCTAGAAACTCGGTAATCCGCAACTCAACCTGGAGCACTTGGAGCCCCAAAAAGAGTCGCTCGGAATCACTTGGAATCACTGCAAAGTGGCTTCAAGTTGATCTGATTGTACAGCTTTGCCTCAGCATGCTCCATGGCAATGGCAAAGGGCCAGTCCAGGGTCTGGGAACATCAATGTCACATCACCGTGGATGCTGTAAAGTCGCGCAGTTGGTGCGGCTGTTTCTCAACTTTTGCCACATCGAGAAGGGGCCTCCATGTTCTCAGTCGGTGGTTCAGATGCTTGGGAAACCAAATCCTGGTCGCATCAACGAAGCATGATTATCCAGCGTCATTTGATCCTGCAAGCAACCAACGCGTCCCGTCTTGGGTTGCCCCACGTCAAGTCTTATCAGTGTGTCCAGCCTAAGATTTACTTCACACATGAAAAGGGTCAGCATGATCTGTGGCATTTACCCAAGCAGTGTTTCCAAGTCAATTGGAAAATTGATTTTCACCGGAGGAAACACTCAAAGTTGATGAAAGACCTAGAAAAGGCGGCAGAAAGCTGCGAAAACCGAGTGGAACACTGCCAGGTCTCAAAGCGATCCCGGAAGCACAGCGGATGGCAAGCCTCAGTCGCCATCCAAAGAAATTCATCCAAGACCAAGCAGACCAGGTGGCAGATGAAAACTAGGCTGCAGTGCGGCCCGAAAGAAGAGCAGGAGTAGGTCAAAAGATGATGGAAAAGAAGACATGAGGATGACGGAAGATGAATAATGTTGAAAGATGAATGATGAATGATAAATAAGGCTGTTGACGCTTTGAACACAGATACACACAGAAGCCTTTACACACAGAGGCTTTTACATTACACACAGAGGCGTTTACACAGAGGAGCTTTTTCCCACAGACGCATGTACACACAGAAGCTTTTACACACAGACGTGTTTACACACAGAAGCCTTCATACACAGAAGCCTCCACACAGAAAGCTTTTACACACAGAAGCTTTTACACAGACAGATAAGTCTTTACACGGACGACCTTTGTGACGCTGCAGAATCGCAACTTTACCCCAGGTTTTGCCGTTTGACGGTCATTTCTTGCGAAAGAGTTGCGTCTGAGATTTCAAAATCGCAATTTATACACCAGTGTTTGCCATTCGACCTTCACTTATCGTGCGAAAGAGTTCGCCATACGTTTGTGCGTCCGACAGGCACAATCTCCCCAGAGGGACACGTTTCCTAACCCACCGCCTGACTGCGCCTGCCGCCAAAAGAGAAAAATCTGGAAGAACTGTGTAACAACTCCTGTGTAACAACTGCTGTATAACAACTCCTGTAAAATAATACCAACTTCTGTGTCACAACTCATCTATAACAACTCCTGTGTCACAACTCCTGTGTGAGATATGTACTCCTTTTTGAAGTTGATGTCTGTGATGCTGATGAAGATGATGAAGATGATGTTGATGATGTATGTGATGTAGATGAAGTTGATATAGGTGATGTAGAGGATGTATGTGATTCTGGTATAGATGATGTAAGGTTGTAAAGGATGTAGAAGAGATGCAGTAGATGCAGATGATGCATGTGATGTAGATGAAGTTGATCTAGATGATGTAGGTGATGTTTAAGATGTAGGAGATGTTGTGTAGATAAATTAAAAATTGAATTTGGCAGCGGTTCTTTGGAAGAAAAAAAACTGCGCAGGAGCTTTCGGGAACTGTGAAGATCTCGGGATTTTTCTGACTGAGGACTTCACCGCTGCTAAATACCATCGTTGACAGACCTTCCGTCATTTTTTGGCGCATTGCATGGACAACATATTTTTTGAATACCCATAGAATATCCATAGAATGGCAAAGAACAAATGACATCAAACATCTCCGTGAAAAAGGCACTGAGTACACTGAGCACAGCACCACGTCGAATCCTTCCAGGACGGCCTCATAGCCCAGGAGTTCAACAATGGCCTGGCGTTCGTCGTGGCAGTCGTGGCAGTCGTGGCAGTCGTGGCGTCGCGATCGAAGCCATGGCCATGGCAGCCAGAGCCATCATGGCACCTCCAAGAGCAGATCCAAAATGTCGAGAGCTGAGCGATCGCGATCGATGGCCTTTGCCTTGCCAAAATTGGACCCAAAATTGGGGCCACAATTGGAGGTGGTCAAGTTTTCAGAGATGATGCAAAAAATGATCCTGAATGATGCTGAAAATGCTTTGATGATCCAATTATATCCAAGTATCATCAATTGTCATTCTGTAAATGCGTATCATATGTGTGTGTCATTAGATCTATGTCTTCTCACCATCCGGCCTTTACTTCTGGCCGTTTGCACAGCCCAAGCCAACATGGGAGATTCTGAAGACCTTGGACAATCACAGTTTCTCAGCTCGGGCCGCGCCGCAACGATTCAAACTTCCCCGCTGCAATTTGCAGGCAATACGTGTCCCATTTATAACCATTTATAACTGGGGTTTTAACCCACTTACTATAGTGGGATGAGCCACCAAGTACTGGCAATACTCAGATTTTTCTTGCTGCTGACCAAACATCACAGCATCAGTTGCGGATAGTTGCGGCTCACACCACTCACGCCGCTCTCACACGAGCAGCTCAGTGACAGCTGACGTCGATCCTGTCGATACTTCACTTCGAGCTTTGTCCGTCCAGCTGTCCACGAACTTGTCGAAGGAGTCATCGTCCATTTGAGCCAGTTCTGCATCGCTGGGCAGCAAGGGAGCGAAAAGACCATCGCTGAGAAGTCGATTCAACAGCCTCTCAGCTGATTGGGGTCTGAACTGGGGAACCATATGTCCACTCCCATGCACCGTGGCAAATGACAAACCGTGGGCATAGTTCACCACATGGCCACCGAATTGAGCACCAGCAGGGCGCAACTCCAAGTTGGGACCGAAGAGGTTCGGCTTTTCCATCAACGTTTCCATCGCTGCTGCGGACTTGTTGTAGAACCATGGGCGATAGTGACCTGAAAGCTCAGAAATCGTGTAGCTTTTTTGACTCAACCTATTTCGTCACATTCACCAAACATCACCAAACCATATCAAAATGATTCAAAATGTATCAAACCATTGAATTCTAAGGCTTCTAAGGGTGAACCCTTTTGAGCCATAGCCACCTCCGGGCAGAATCTTGAATCCAACCCTCTCAATGGCTGTACGCGTGCCCTCATAGGAGACGCACGGATCAGTATCACCGTTGAAGACAATGGTGGTGGTCATCTTGGGTGCGATCTTCCGGTAGAAGTCGATCATGCTGGGCTGCCCAGGCGCCTTGTTGCAGGCATTGTAGTTGCTGGTGTACTGCCATCCATCTGTTGGACCCGGCCAAGATTTTACCGGTGCATCCTCCACATGAAGAGCTTTCTTGACATCAGCGCGGTTCATCCATTGGGCCGTGTAGAAGTCCAGGCTTTTGGGAACGGTCCAATCCAAAGACGAAGAATCGGAAAAGACGTCGAGCTCGTTGATGTAGGCCTTCTTCCAACTCTGGGACAAACCACGGGAAGTGGTGGCCATGAACTTCCGCTCAGCCATCTTGCAAGCTCCATCCAGAGCCTTTCTCCAGGGCAACATCTTGCAACATCACGCTACACTGCTACACACAACTTTTCAACGAACATCTTCCAGCCATGAAATGCCATGAAGAATAGAGTTCTTTCATGTTTTTTCTCCAAATGTTTCCGAAATGTTTCACAATCTTTATCACAATAATACTGTCGCTTTGTTTTTCAGTGACTTTCTTAATTTTCTTTACGCCTTTAGGATCCTTTAGGCATCCAAACGAGGTGCTGCTGTTCCCTGCAGGCTGCTCATCCACATGCCGTTCTCACGACGCCAGAATCCTTGCGCAAGGAATGAGGGCTGCCTGGCCAAGACAAGCCAAGAACGGACCAGAGATCAACCTGATCTAACTGATCTAACTGATCTAACTGATCAAACATGAAGGGGGTAAAATGGGAAAATAAATTCACATTCACATTCACTGCCTCATGGAGCAATTGTTCTAGAGGAAGTCAAAGTCTGCATCCGGGACGAAGCCATGTTTGTGTGCATACCAAAGCCTCGACTCAAGTCGTGGCTTTCCAAGGCCACTGACTCCATGACTCGATGACTCGACAGTTTCCAGGCAAGGCACATGTCCATGGACTCATGCTGAGAAGGCCAGTCAGTGCAGGGATCACCAACACCGATTCCTCAGTCGCTTTTTTCAGATCAAAAAACACCCAAAAAAGTACGACACAAGTACGACAAAGTCACCCCAAAATAAGCCACACATCCCACACATTGAGCCAAGACTTCAAGAGCTTTCTCTTGCTTTCTCTTGAACACCTTCTGTTCACCTTCTGTTCACCTTCTGTTTCTGACGAGGCACCAGTCCTTGGCAAGATCTGCAAGTGGAATAGCGGCAGATCACATCAAAAATCCGACAAAAAGATGCACTTCCACAAGATTCCACACAAGTGCCAAGAAGCATTTTGATCTCAGGTGCATGTTCCAGGATTTCGTTGGTGAGTGTTGGAATATAGACCTGCACGCGTCAATCAACAGGTATTGGTGTGAAGAAAAGCCGCCATGTTGCAATGAGAAAAGCGGCGTCCAGCAAATGTCTGTATCATGTCTAGAATTGCAAACCAAAGCACTCCGGCGTAGGACTCACCTGCCAAGTTGGCAACTAAGACACACTTGGTCTCTGCCACTCAAGAGACAAGTCGTAAGGTCCTGTCCTGAAACCTGAATCTGTTCAGTGCGCATACTTCTTGGCCATGGGAGTCAATGACATGCCTGTGATGAAGAACTTGTTCTGTTTGAACTCCGGAAACCTCACAGTCACATCAGTCACATCAGTCACCAAAGACAAGTATAAGGGGCGTCGTTTGACCGGCACAACTTACATCACTACTGGCATTGTCTGTGATGGTTTGTGCCATATGTATATAAGAGTGTACTTGCAACATGAAAGTTGCGCCTCAATGGCGGCAGCAGCAGCAGCAGCAGCAGCAGCATCAGCAGCAGCAGCAGCAGCAGCAGCAGCAGCAGTACTCAACGACTCATCAAATCTTGACCAAGTAGCTTCACAAAGAAGTTCTGCAAAGCTGCACGCGCAGCCGCAGCAGTCGAGATATCCGTGTTGTTGCAGTTCCCACCTGCCTTGACAAAACTGTGACCAAGCCATGATGGCAACTGATGGCAATAGGATCAGAGTGGGCCGAGTGGGCCGAGTGGGCCATGGGAGTTACAGCGGAAATCATTTTGGCACCTTCGTGGCGGCGCAATAGGAGTAGCCGACACCACCTGGGCCTTAGGCTCGAGGGAGTGTGGCAGAGATCTGCAATATCCAATAGTTCTACAGTATTATAAAGCATTCTAAATTCAATTCAATTCACATAAATCCACATCAAATCTAAGATTTAGATGATTTAGATATTTGATATCTGAATATCTTAGCATTGAATGTGTTGAATGTGTTGAATGAAATCCCAGAGTCTTTCCAGAATCAGCATGTTGGCTTGTTTGGTCCAGCTGTAAGGATTCCTCATCAAACCGCCAGTCGCGTTGATGAGCAGCGGCCCATTCTCCTGAAGCATTCCCAGAATTGAGCTGCTTCCTGGACCTCCATTCCTCAGATCGCAAGTGGTCGTGTTGGTCATGTAAAAAGACCTGGAGAAAATTGGAGAAACCTCTTGTTTGTTCATGGAGTCCTCAAAAAGCTGCAGAATAATCAAAATCACTTTACCGTCTCGCTCGAGTCTTCGTTTAGCCTTGCTGCTGCACATACGGCTTCAATTTCGGGAAGCTCAGAATGCTCAGAGTATGGCAGGAAGGGCACACCCTTCCTCTACGTTTGCCTTACCAACTTGTCCTAGGAGAGAATGATCCTCATTGATTCCCTATGTTTTGGGATTTTCTGGGCCATGGTCATTTTGGTCCTTTCTGAATGGTCGTCCGAGACTCAGCCACAGAACCACGGGCAAGTCCTTTGCAGTTTCCGAATCGGCCATGGCAAACCAATAGTGGAGTTTCGTCCCGGTTTCCGCAGCTCCAGCATCCAGAAAGCCGCTGTACTGCGGAGCTGGTGGCTTGCCATAGCCTGGAAGATCCAGCACCTAAAAAACGGTGAAAAACCCGTGAATTCACCAACTTGTCACCATCGAATTCATCAAAATTGCCAGAAAAAACATCCTGGATTTGATATGAATTGTGTCGGGAATTGGACATATTTGGACATCATCTCGACCAAGGCCGGAACCTCCTCATCTGCAGGTGCGGCATTGGCTAAGGTGCCAAAGACGGCGAAAAGGAAGGCCTTCATTGAAACGAAAGACCCTTGAAGCTGACGGCTGCGGCAAGATCCTGTAAGATCCTGTAAGATCCAAGTCGATGCTCAAAGCGCACTGAAGCTGAGCAGTGCTGAAGTCTTCGTGCTTCCCGTGCTTCAAATGTTTGAGAATGGAGATGAGAGATTAATAGAGATGAATAGAGATGAATAGAGATGAATGGAGAAAAGTGAATCCTCAGTCACCTGAGTTTCTGCATCCTGTGTCCCTGGCTCCACTGCATGGTGACATGGGAGCATTGCTACCCCGTGATCATCACCAACGCTCGGGCGTTTGTGGCGTGACAGAGGTTCACTTCTGAGTGTTCCACGGTGTTTGATCAGCTTTCCACGGGTCATATTTGCTTACAGGGGTTGCAATGTGGAGGATTCTGTCGGAAACCGATCTCCGTTGGATACCAACACAGGCTCGGTTGCTTCCGCAAGGCTCGAGCAGAAAGTTGCTGGCCATCACATAGAACTAAATGAACTATACAAACACAACCGAGAAAAGAGATGAAAAGAAGCTCCCACAGACAGATGACCAAAGATGACCGAAGATGACCAGAGTGGCTCGCCTCAGCATCCTCGGCATCCTCGGCATCCTCTGCATCTCCGAAATTGGAAGCACCCCACATGCCTCACCAAATGAATCCGCGAATCAAATGCCAGGTAGTCGCAGGAGTCGGAGACACGACAGGTGAGTTTTTTTCCTCGGCCTGCCATGATTTGCCGCTGCAAGAGTCTTGCTTCTGCCATGCCTCCAGAGGCAAAAGCCTCCAGGATGGCCTCAAGCTTCTTAGTGTACCAAATGGCTGAATCAAAAACACTGTCATCTGTAGTCACTATCAGGATTTTTCTTCGACTCTTTCGTATATGATTTTCTTCCTGGATCTTCCTGGTGTCTTTTTGTGTCTTGCTCTTGGTGCACGAATGCAACCCGAACCCCCGAACCCGCGAGAGCAAACCTGCCCGATCCGGCACCGATCCGGCCCGGGGCCCCGGCCTGCCCATCTGCTTCAGCTTTCTCCCGGTTTTCCTGTGGCGGGGCAAAATGTTGCCGTTAGGAAAACCATGGCCTCAACGGTGTCTGATGGCCTGGAAGCATCCCATGACCTCCATCACCTTTGCACCTGACGGATTCTGACGGCTGCCACACACAAATTATCCATTGGGTGAGCGGAAAAACCTGGAAAAACCTGGAAAACCCATGGAAAACCCATGGAAAAACATGGAAAACCATGGAAAAACTTTTCAGAACACCAAGCTCCAAACGTCCAACTTCCCGCAGGTAACAAATGCATCTGTATCGCCTCAGGTCAAATCCCGACCTCTGAGGACTCAGATCCAAGACATCTCGGAGAAGGGCAAGGTACCAATGCAGACCAAGTGCATCTGAGCACGCGAAGACGACTGGAAGCTTTCTGCCTGAGGGTTTTTGGACTCAGGGCTGACAAAAGCACTTCCTGCAATGACCGAGCTGAGAGTATGACCTCGACTTCAAAGCCCTCCATTCCTGCCCATCGTTTTGGACACTGAAACTGAAACGTTGAATATCAAATTCACAGCGAGGACCAAGCTCATAGAGTTGTCATTAAGCTTGCAAAACACTTTGAGACTCAAGGCAACTTCAGTGAATTCAGTTTGTTCAGCTCCTTCTGATTTGCGCAAGAGCTCACCATAGATGCCTCTGTGGTCCTGCACACGAAACTGAACCGAATCAGGTTCTCTGGTTCTCCCCGTTGAAAATCATTTGAAACCTCAAACGCCGCACCTGCCGAGGGGGAGAAGCCATATGCAGCGCCTTGGCCTCACCAAATCTCAATTCGGACCTCTCAGGCTGGTTTCAGTTGTATTTGTATTAATATGTACTAATTGTAGCCAGTTGTTGCACCTTTTTACAGCTTTGATATGCTGTGTAGCAAAAAAGTTTGTGCACACTGACAGCGCTTTGGGTCTCATGCAGCACTCAGCAACTCGGTCTCCGATGCATTCGACGCAGTCTCGAGCTTCGTCAAATCCTGCGAAGCCTTCGCGGCAGCGCGTTGCGCGTTGCGCGTTGAGCTGACAGCTGACATGGTCATGTCAACATGAGACGAGTTCAACGAGTTACCCTCTGGTAATTTAACATAGCTATTGAACATGGCCATTTATAGTGGATTTACCCATTGAAAATGGTGAATTTTCCATAGTTATGTTAGTTATGTTAGTTTACCAGAGGGTAAACGAGTTAGCTGAGTTCATCGAGTTCATCGAGTTGTGTTCTCTCCGCCTGGGTAGAACCTCGCCGCCAAGGACCCCATAGAAGCCGTTCACATTGTCGTGGCCCCGAGACAGACACGAGACGCCGATGCAGTGCTGGCGCGCAGTGGGATCAGTGAGATCGGACAAACGTGATATCTGCTGGGGACTAAGGGAACTGACACGAGTTGATGTTGCAAGATTTGAACTTGAAAATTATTTAACATAGCCATGGAAAATCCCTTATAAATGGAGGTTTTAATGGGAAAACCAAGATTTGAACTTGAATATATTTGACGATATGACCAATATGACTATGCCATGATGGATATTTGCACCTTTTTCCAGTGTGTTTCATGTCGCAAAAAAATACCTTGTCCAGGAACTGAAAATTGCACCAGAATAAACATATCATCCAGGTATGGAAGACTCATCACCATCCTTGTGGGCAATGGTATGGGAATGGTTCTGCCCATTTTGCCCTACTTCCCTTCACTGAAAGTTCAGCTTTCTGTAGCTTACATTGTCACAGAATGTCTGCGAAGCAAAAAAGAGAGCTACAAGACGGTACAATGTCAATGAGCTGAGACTTGAAATAGACTTGAACTTGTTCAAGCTATCTTTCAAGCTCACCAAACGACTGGTGAAGCCGAGTTCATCCTAGTTGACATGTTCACCAGTCGTGTGTTCACATCCGCCGGCCTCGATAATTGCCGTCTTGAAAGTTTTGCTCCACTTCCCCTGGAATACGTTGCTCCTTCGGCAATTTCCATTGGCACTTGGCACCACTGTCACTACATTCACTGGCGACGAAATAAAAAAGTGCCATCGAGTCGCTGTCCCACTGGTGTCCCAAGAAATGCACAACTCAGCCTTTTTCCACAGGTCTCCCTTGCATTCGGCGGTCAGCTCTAGACGCAAATGTCGCAGCTGCTTTCTGCGCTTTCTGCATAAGTGAATTCTGGCACTTGCTGAGCATTTAAAATCTCCTCGTGTCACTTCTTGCTTGTTGTAAAATCATGTGAATCTGTATTTTTTCGCATTTCCCTTTGCCAGCAAATGCAAAAGCTGGGTCAAAAAAAAGTGTGAGCACCTGTTTTTCCAAAGGCTCAAAAAAATCGGAGCCGGCTGAGCCAGAAATGCGATTCGGGGCTCCGAAACAGACCCAGAAAGCGATTCGGAATGCTGTACAGCCCCGAAATGGCCAGAAATTCAGCTGACTCCAAAGAACTTCATCAGGGCTGCGACGCCACCCTCCTGAAATGGACAGGTTCCACCGGAACACGGTCGAGAACCATATGTACATAGTGCATCTTAGTACTTACTTCATTTCAACTTCTTAGTTCATCATCTTACTTCATTTTAGCACATCTTGGTTCACGTAGTTCATGTTGTTCATTTAACTTCCGACGGAATTGAAGCAAAAAAAACAGACCTCATGACGAGCTCCGGCTCCTCAGCTTCTCCTCTTCTACGTTCCCGCTCTTCTCGACGCTGCTGCTGCTTTTTCTGCTTTTTCTCCTTCAAAAAATGGAAAAGGTTCAGCAATTTGTGTCAAACAAATTGGGGAAATCAGAAATCAGAAGAAATCAGAAAACGTGACAACAAACCATCGACGTGACCAACGGTGACCAACGTGTGAAGTTCCTCCATCTCCTTTTCTTTGCGGACAGCGTATGCAGTCCACCCTTCTTCCGGATAGCCTTCTCTTTGTGCTTTCGACATCTTCTTGTAGGCCAAGGGTGTTATGCAACAACGCTCTGTCCTTACAGCGACTTGCAACACTTGGCAGGTGTTAGCAGCCATGTTTTCCGTGAGAACCTGAAGACTTGAAAAATACTTGAAGATACTTGAAGACCCAGTACAGTAGATGTTTATTTAGAAGATTCGGATCCTGCACGTCACAGTCGTCACAGGTCCGGTCTCCGACTCCCCTTCTAATGTCAGCTCCTTAGCTCCTGAGGAAGGCACTTGCGGCAAACGTCACCTCAGATCACCGGGCACTCAGGGCACGCAAATGTTACAAATGCTACAAATAAGTTACACAAAATGTTAGAAAATGATTTAAGTCACCGAAATCACTGCCGAAAAGTGCTATCCAAGGGGCATCTATCCGGCATGTAGGTGTCCTTGCCCTTGAACTCAAAGTAGTACGGACATTTTGGCCTTGGAAAAACAAGGACATTTTGCCGGTGTCAGAGGCAGCGCCATCGGCCTCCTTTGGCCTCCTTCGGCCTCCTTCGTGCCAAGCAGCTTGTGATGGTGGTTGCCATGCACTTCGACCACTTTGCGATTCACCATGCATTTCCAGCAAAACTCCATTCGGCATTCAGGATTACCTGTGCAACTGAAAAACAAAACTATAGGAATAATACGGAAGAATGAATAAAAGTGAAAAAACACAATACACATGAGCTGCAACCACAGAGACATTGTCTTTTCATTGTCTGCATTGACACGACCAAGTTGCTGCAGAAAATGTGATCGCAGTCATCCTCATTGTCCTACAATGAGGATACATCAGCACAAAAAGAGACTCGAACTAAAAATACTTGCTGTAGCCGCGGTGTCCTTGATCACAGGTTGATAACATCCTGGACACATTTTGTAGCCGTGCCTGAGTGCACGTCAAGAAAAATGTCAAAAAATGTCGGGAAATGTCAAATAATCAAGTGATCTAAGATGATTAAAGAATCTAAGTCTGAGCAGTATGAGGAAAAATACCCTCAACTACTACCTAGGGACCTTGAGGCTTCATTTTAGACCCCAAACCTTTGTTCTAGCATCATGGAGCCTGAACCGTTTAGCAAAATAACATGTACCCCTCCCACCCCTCCAGACCTTTACCGGGCCCGGAGCTGCCTGGTCTGGAATGGAGTTCTCGTTGGACATATTTGGAACTATCAAGATACAACGTATGAGTACAAATGAGCAAGTTTGGAATCTTCAACGTTGGGCCCTACCAAAAATTGTCTTTTTTTGTGGGGCTAAAATTTGAATACTCTTGACTTTTTACAAGATTTTGCAAAGAACATATTTAATCTTCAACTATGCGCTTTCATTTTGGTACCACTATGCGCTTCCATCTTCATACCTCTATGCGCTTCCATTTTGGTACCACTATGCGCTTCCATTTTGGGAGCACTATGTCACTATGCATTGGCTGAGTAAGTATCAAATCTGAAGTGTTCCATAGGAGGTTCCCAAGCTGCAGGGATCTAATTTGGTTTTCTTGTTCAGAGCCTCCCCCTGATATCTTTTCAACTTGCGGTGAGTGTCTCTGAAACTTTATGTGAGCGGAGGGGCCTTTTAGATTTTATGTATCAAATTTTGGGGAGCAATTTGCGCTTCCATTTTGATACCGCTATACCTTCCCAATTCTTAGGGGCCATATGGCCCAACAGGGTCTCTGAAACTATCTGAAACTTTATGATTGATATGTGTTTTGCTAAATGAACTCACAACAGTCATTGCCACTGCCACTAACAAATATACAAATAAAATCTACATAATCAGCAACTACATACAAATCCAATCGAATGTATGATATCCATAAGTACAATGATATGCATAGAAAGTCAAAGGGTCTAAATGAGACAGGTGGGGTCTAGAGTGCCTCGCTCTACCATGGACCCTTTGCTGGTCCCCAGGTCCCGTTCCAGACGTTCCAGACCTTTAGTACTTGAGGGTGTAAAAGATAAGCCCCCAACACCGTTCCAACACTTGGTCAATGCTCTGTAGCTGTTGAGATCCACCAAAGTGTCACCACAATCTGCCAAGGGGCGGTTCAAGGTTCTCGCGGAAGTCATCAATCTGCTCAGCCCTTAGCACGAAAAGCGTTCGTCTGCAACACACATTACCCTCTGGTAAACTAACATAACTATGGAAAATCACCATTTTGAATGGGAAATTCCACTATAAATAGCCATTTTCCATAGCTATGTTAGTCATTACCAGAGGGTAACAAACATCAAAAAACAGCCCGTGTCGCATCACAATTTCCGAATGATCTGAGCCAGCAGCTTGCGGTAAAACCATTCCAAGTCTTTGAAAAGTTCCTCCCTGCGCTTGAAGACCAGGCAGCTGTGATCTTCGAACCACGCTCCATGACATTTCACACAGAAGCGGGCCTGACAGAAGTCGTGCAAGTCGTTCTTGTCATTTGAGATGTCATTAGATCTTCCTAATGACCACTTCAACAGCAATAGGTTCCACAATATATACAGTGTGAAAAATTTTGCATCCAAGATTAGCAAAGACAAACACTCCATCAGGTCATCACACAAATATGAGATGAAATGCGTCATTGTAGGGTTGCAGGGCTCAAATGTCAGGATGTCAAAGGTTCTCCACAGGATACCCACAGGATGTCCCTTGGACCATGGCTTGAAAAAGGGAAGGCCTGGCAATCTGTGCAGTCTGCGCACGTCATGCGATAGCCAGGTCGTCGCTTCGCTACTTCTTTCTTTCTGCACATGATGCAGTCCACCATCTGCACAAGGCACGCCCCACAGATGCGCCATTGATATACCAAAATTCCAATTGATATACCAAAATGTTCCATGCAACAGATGTTCAACCAAAATGTGACATGCCATGCGACATGACATGCCTCCCTGGGCATCACGCCTCTGGATAGTTCGGATACGTCGGCTTCGGGTCTGAAGATGAAGCTGCCATTGCGCCCCAACCAAGCGAAACGGCAGTGAACTGAAATTTGGCTGCGAAACGGCAACAGATTTTGGTCGGCATGGCAGGGCCCATATGTATCCATATATATATATATATTATTATATTATATTATATATCATATCATATCATATTATATTATATTATATCATATTATATCATATTATATTATATTATATCATATTATATTATATTATATCATATTATATCATATTATATTATATAATATTATATTATATCATATTATATTATATTATATCATATTATATCATATTATATCATATTATATTATATTATATCATATTATATTATATGATATCATATTATATTATATTATATCATATTATATTATATTATATTATATCATATTATATTATA
>Ga0126342_10012582_pt1 | contig 15078 bp, 13 predicted proteins | sample Cyp1metagenome_FD_92528 | JGI IMG/M metagenome (GOLD analysis project Ga0126342, IMG submission 92528) | Coral microbial communities from Lord Howe Island, Old Settlement Bay, Australia - Cyphastrea 1 metagenome | ecosystem: Host-associated > Invertebrates > Cnidaria > Coral ...
TCAGTCGCTTTTACCAGACTCCCCTTTATATTTTTGGAAAGAAAATGGCCGCGTCGCTTTTACCAGACTCCACTTTATTTTTTTTTCCTGCCCTCTCCCCTTCATTTTTTCTTCGGTTCCTTTATTGCTTACCTACCTTTCGTGTTCCCCCTCTCAAGTTTGACTTCTAAACTTCCTTCGGTTATGTTTTACAAATACGATTTTTGTGTTGCATTGTTATTTAGTACGTTATGTATGATATTCCATGTTTTTTGATTGGCATATCATACGCAAATGGGGCATCAGAAGTGGATTAATTATTTGTGATTCCTGTCTGGTAATCAAACATGGTGTGCTGGACAAGCCTCCATTTAGTTTGTTGATTTCCCAGCTGCCCATGTCTGACTGTCAGTTGCAGCCCATAATATCAAATGAAACATACCTAGAACATATCCAATAGATGATGTTTCCATTATTTCCATTACTATTGTCCCATATTTTTCCATTTAATTAATTGTCGATTTAGAAAAAAATTCCCATAATCTCATCACCCGTTCATATTAAACACCCCCATTCTATGGTTTCAAAGATGTGTAAATACCCTACTAAACCATGGTTTCTGGTAGGTGCTTAAGATTGCGGGGAAGGGATGGTTCTACCCCATTATTTTATTCTATCCCATTGATGGTGCCATAATTTTCCAGGATTTACCATTTGAATCTCCATGTAGAGAGGAATTCCCATCTTCTAATTACACATTTTATAATTCCATTTCGTAACTTTCTCATGAAATCATCACTTATCATCACTTAAGTGATTATTAAAACACATGAAATCACATTTTTTTTTGGGTGCAGGAAGTGCATCTATCTTCTCTTGGTGGTGGCGGTGCTTTTCTGCAAAGCCCGTGGCATCCGCGTGGTCCTAGGCTCGAGAAGGGATGAGCTGGTAGCGCGGCGGAGCTGTGATTTTTTTTTGGATGTTGATGAGGTTTTGGTGGAAACCATGTTTAAAACCACAGATTTTTTTAACCAGAACATGGAAGTTTAACATGTTTAAGACTTTTTAGTTGGAAAGGAGAGGAAATGCCATTCAGAGATATATATTACAAGATGTTTTTCCAAGGGTCATGTATCCCCTGTTTCATCCTTTTTCTACGGACTTCAGCTGCGCCTTTGTCCTGTGAAAACGCAGGGGTGTTCTACATCGTTGCCAGCTACTGCCATTCTCGTCAGGCTCCAGAGTAGCTTGGAACACCGGCCCCGTCCGCAGGGGTGGTGTGTTGAGTTAGAGTTGGTTGAAATCTCCACCCACAACACGCTGAGGTCAACTATGATAGATACATGGTGCATGTTCATGCATGTTTTATATATGTATGTATATATATATATAAATTGTATATATGTTGATTTACGTAGTTCATATCTTGCAGAAAACCTTAGTTGAGCCCCTGTTTGCTACGCATGGGGCATCACTGAGTAGATTCGGAATCAACATCGAAGAAATTCCTGGAATTTCCGGATCCCAACCTCAGTGGCCCAATGGATCCCGGAAATACGGGGATTCATCGCAAAACGGCTTCAAAATTCCTCGAAATTGCCGAGATCAATGTCAATCCAACAAAATTTGGAGTCTTCCATCTTGTTCAATGCAGAACCATTGTTTGCCCAATTGTATTTGAGAACTTCCAGGGTTTCTTCCAGGCCTAGGCCTGGTTTTTCGAAAAGAAACGCAATTTGGCCGAGGGCGCTAGTAACCCCCCTGGTGGCTGCACAAGTCATCTGACATACTATGTCACTTGATCAAGTATTTCCATGAAAATACCAACAATTCGAAACGTTGAGAATGGCGAGTGGCTGTTTGTGGATCTCTTCCTAAGGTGCTGGAAGTTTTACAAGCCCCTTGGCGGACATCCTTCTTGGATGCTTTTGCTGGTGACTGGCACCGCTTGCCACCGTCGCAGCGTTTTTGGAACTTAAGTGGGTTGCAGTGGCTTGCAGGGTTCCTGAAATAGTTCTTGCATACGCTTCGTTCCGGGATATGCCACTGAAAGCCAAATATCTATGTATAAACAAATTCTATTTTTTAATTAATATGTTGAATGACATTATGTACGTGCAGCGTTTTTTCTGGATATGTTTTAATTTGGACGGCATGTGAACACACACAGCCGAGTCACCAGATGCAGCCGAGTCGGCAAGTGCCAACTGTACCCATGGCACCCTTTTTGTTGGCTAAGTGCCATTCATGGTGAAACCAATGCAACTCCATACCCGATCCGAGTGGACGCTTCAACATGTTTGCTGCCTAAAAAGTCGTCCCTTCCGAACCTTGGCGATGTTCAGCATCGCCACAAAAGCCTGGTGGAATTGATTGGATCTATTCAATAGGAATCCCAGATAAAAAGAGACATAATATGGCATACTGATGGCATATTTTTTGCCATATTAATGTCAAGTCCGGATCAATAAACCCATGGTTTATCAATATTTTGTGTGTCCCCCAAATACTGATATTTGACTTTAAAAATGGTACCCAGAGATTAGTAAAGTAGGGGTTTATTATTCCTGCTGGGTTGATATAGATCACCATTCAGGATGGTTAAATCACAGTAAAATAGCATTTTTGATGGTTAACCCTCTTATTAACATTAGGAGATTGGGACTATACATATTATTGTATACATATTGACTACCCGGTATTTCTATTATAATCCTGATTGTTAACTGTTTAATTTCGTTTTTTGGTTAAATACCCAGTGTTTCTCAGAAAGTGACCGGAACCCAGGCCAGTGCACGAACCGCAACTTGAGCTGAAGTTTGGAACTGACCATGCAAATCCCTGAATTACGTTTATGTTGCCTGTATTTGGGCCGTTGGGAAAATCGGAAATCGTCAGGGAATACCAACACTCCTAAATTGAGTAGAAATAACTCAAGATTCAAATCCTAGTTTTAGGGTTGAACATGGATCCAGATCTGGGACGTCCAATGGAATTTTCAATGGGAATATCACTTGAATGGAGTATACCGACATATACCGACTCTACTGGCCGATGTTTCTAGAGATGAGTCTCCAAAGGCTTTATGTTGCGTCAGTCAATTGCTGTCATTCAGCGATGTTTGAGGGGATGTTGGATGATAAACCGACAAGAAATGGGATTCTAATGGGCACAGAATGGGATTCGGCAAGCTGGTTACCATGCCTAGTATCTAGCGTGCTTCCTCGGACTACAATGTCACCCAGAATGTAAATAGTGTCACCCAGAATGTAAATCTCTGTATGAGCTCTCAATGTCTCCATGTAGACGGTAAGTTGGGTTGCCTGGCATTTTGAGGAACAGATTATACCCGGAATTTAAAGATCAGTTTTGTTTGGCTTCGTTTCGTCCGCCATTTGTGGCTCAGGTACCGGGGAAAGAGGACATCGCTGTGGGGAGGTATCTGCCAACGCAGCATATCCTTAAAATTGGGGGGAGAGAGATCCATATTGAGCCAATCCCAATCCGGTCTCCGCCTAGGGCCTCATAGTCAGCGCTGTGCACCGGATGAGTTTATGCCTCACAATCGTTGGCCCCAAAGACAAACATCTAATGCTGGAACGCATCAAATTTGTGCATCTCTTCTCATGGGCTGATTACACACTTTCTATTTTCATCTATTTTCTATATTATATATACTTATTTTTTCCCGGAGTTGGATGAACGTTGGTCATTGCTAGGAGAAAACATGGTTTCCCGCAAATGATTCCTTCAACCAATCCATGTTGGGTGGTGCTATTCCCATTTTGGTTTGTTCAGTCCCTAGTTGTTGTGTCGTAAATCCATGGTTAAATCACAATTTCCTTCCTTTGAATGCACAGTTGCCAGTTTCGTTGGCTCTAGTGGTTCGCTTCTCCGGTTCAAGCGTGAAAACGGTGGAGAGAGCCATGGCGATTGGTTGCTTTCAAATTGCACCAACTCTCAGACCCGAGGATCTGCTGGTGCTTGGGTTGATCCATGGGTTGATCCGGTTTTATGGGATGTCAGCTAGATACAAGTGAAACCCGCGCGAGACGGCGGAAGTTTCCAGCAGCAAGGAATGTTATACCATAGGATTGAACACAAATTTCGCCTAGAGGAGCTGGAGTGAAGCCTCACATCTTCTCAGCTCTGTTCTTTGAATTCGTTTTCATATTGCCTCACCCCTTTTCAACTGTGGCCACCATTTCTCAGCTCTTCTTAGCTCTTCGCAGCTCTTCTCAGACCGTCTCAGCTCTTCTCAATTCTTCTCAGAACTCTTTTCAACAGCTCTGAAGTTGTTTCATCTCTTCCCACCTCAGCTCAACTCTTTTCACCTCTTTCCGGCTCTTCTCAACTCTTCTCAACTCCTTTTACCTCTTCTCAACTCTTGCCAACTCTTATCAACTCTTCTCACCTCTTCCCACCTTTTTTCACAGAGATGCTTTACACAGAGAAACTTTAACACACAGAAGCTTTTACACACAGAAGTTTTTTCAAAGAGAAGCTTTTACACACAGAAGCTATTACACACAGAAGCTTTTACACAGAAGCTTTTTCAAAGAGAAGCTTTTACATTTTACACACAGAAGCTTTTACACGCAGAAACTTTTGTTGCACAGAGAAGTTTTTACACACAGCAAGCTTTTACACAGAGAAGCTTTTATACGCAGCAAGCTTTTTGCACAGAGCATGCACAGAGAAGCTTTAACACAGGGAAGCCTTTACACAGAAGGTTTTTGCACAAGGGAACTTCTATGCCAGAATTTCTAGTGGAAAAAACCGGGGGCCACAGAGCATACCCTGATCTAACCCCTCCAACACCAGCATCGTCCAACTCCCGGACCCGTTATTTACTTATTTATTTATGTTGGTTTCTTAATCAGGGATCCCCAACACCATCCCAATACCATAGGTTTTAATACAGAAATGGTCATCCATGACCTGGATAATTTTGGGGCACCGGGGCCCCCATTTTAGGAAACTTCCTTATGATGCATATATACTCATATCATCTCGTATCTTGGTTTTCTTCAAATCGGAGCATGGGGCGTTCCCTCTGTGCATTTTCTGCGTCCACCAAACGCCAGACCCTGCGAAACCATGAGATGCCCCCCCCGGATTTGTAAATTGAAGTAAAGCAAAATACCTGCAGATTTCATCGGCAAAATTGCATCTCTAGGCTCTAGGTTTAGACCTTGTATGCAAGTTGGATTCAACCGTTTCCATCTCGATGGGTCCCAGTCATGAAGGAGTATGGTTATATTACTGTGGGCATACTGCTACCCACATTCCAACCATTAAGACCCCTTGTGCTCCGACAAAACTGAAGTTTCAGCCGTGGATGTTGATTCCCCCATTCGGTGTTGAATTCGCTCTGACATCGGAAGCTCAGGTGGACGTGGACGCCAAGCGCTTGACGAGGACCAGCGCCGCCACAACACCAGATGCGAAGGCGAAGGAGGTGCACTTCGATGAACCACAGCTGCGGCGTAGCGCCAGGGAGGCCCGACAGGACCGGCGTCACGCAAAGCTCAGGAGAGCCTTTGGGAACGGTGGTGCTTGGGAGTGCAGTCCCCCAAGTGCATTGGGATATCACCTCTGACTCTATGTACTGTATTTTTTGTCATTTTGTATCCTCTGCGACCTGGAGCTGCCAATTGATGGGGATTGAACACCGATAAAAAACATAGGGATATGAAGACGTGTGCAGTTTATATATAACCTCAACCATCCTCAACCGCTTCATGGACGCTGAAATGGAACACCCGTCTGTGTGTGTGTGTTTTTTGGGTATTATTTCGCGCGACCCCCATCTTGACCAAATAAACCAACATCTTTGTTGATGACACATTTATCATGACATTTATTCATGTTTATTCGACATAATATGTCTGACAGATTGTTGGCAAGTCTGAACTCAAGGTTTCAAATGTTGTACAGTGATTGTTTTTTGTTTCAATGATCGGTATTATAAACATATCCCAATTATTGAAAGATATCATGCACTGCCTGCGTTTGTTGATTGATTGTGCCCCGCCGATCAACAGTTGTCAGGAACTTTCTCCACAAGTATGGTTTCAGCGATGTCAACCGTCCAGTGTGGCTCGGCCAAGTGTATTTCTGACATAACATGAGTACACTGTACACGTGTTTGTCTACAATTAATGCGGGTAATTTATCGCACATAGGTTTGTATTTCTACATGCAACATGTATTGAATCATGCAACATGTATTGAATCATGCAACATGTATTGAATACAATGTTATTTCTTGTTTTCATATGTATATATATATATAGATTTATTTTTTTATCTATATGTATAATATATATATAAATATATATAGATAGGTGCGCGTATTGGTTTACATGTTACATTGACTTGTCTATGCACACATGTGCAATTACAATGTGCACCACTGTAAATTGGGAAATGGCATTCGCATGATCAGATGCCAGGGGATTATAGCAGCAATACATTCTTCTTCACGGGAACCAATTATATAACTTTAAATCGTACGACAATGATTTTCCTGCAGCAGTAGGAGGTCACATTCCACAGAAAGGGGCCTTGTAGATAGGTACTGCAGTTGGCTGGCACAAGCGCACATGTTCATAGGTGTATATATTTATATATATAATATATATATACATATATATACATACATACATTTATATACATATATATATATATATTCAAATATAGATACATATTTATATATATATAGATACATACATATATATATATGTGTGTGCATGTGTCTGTGTGTGTGATTGTATATGCATGAACTTTGTTTGATTGGGTTTTAAATTATAAGCAAACTTTTTATTGGAGAGTCCTTCTCGCATAGGTTTGTGTCAAAATAGGGCTCCCAAAAGTCTTCCGTTTTATCATCATTTCCTTGGCAAAATTGCTCTTTCACGAGGGAAAATCCACCATGTTTGGCGAAACCCTGTGGGCAAAACACAGGCAGATCCGGCCAAGAAAAAAACAGAGTCAAAAGTTTGACCACACGCTGTAAGAACCAAGTTCCGGTGGATCTACAGAAGTGAGGCGCTATTCCGCTATTACCTATATATATGGTATACTAAGCCATGTTTCCTGATTTTCCTGGTCCTGAATCCTCTTCCTTTCAGTTCTGCCCCCATTACAACAGCACTGAGGATGCTTCTAGGTGGCAAGGACGAGCCCCATGATGAAGCGGCCTGGTGAAGCATGGTGTTTCATGGGGTGTTTCGCCAGTCGTCATGGTTGTTTCCATGCCAAGATGGTCATCCATGACTTGGATGATTTGGGGAATGACCATCCACGAGTTAGGAAAATGGAAACCTCGATTTTTTGTTCGGAATCTTTGGGCTGGTTGGAGATTTGATGTAGTGGCTATTGGGCCAACAAACATGAGGAACTAGCCATCTAACAGGGGGGATATCTCATGGGATACATGCCAATTCGTGAAATGAGATGATTATCATCATTGACACGCATATATTTCAGAGGATTGGCGCAAACATCAACCATACATTATTTGTGTCATGAACATGTTGCTGGGATGATCATGGGAAGCAGAACGGTGGTTAGATGATATAAATATGCTCTACATTTCGTCATGCAATATTTATGTGTGATTTTTGAACATGGACTTGTACATGTTCCAGAAATGGAGGATTTGGGTATGGGCGTGTTGAAACATTAGTGACTCAACGGCCGCCAAAATGGACCGGGTTTCACTTTTTGAGACAAGACCATGATAGAAGATGCTCCCAAAGCCGATACATACATATATATATACACACGTATTCATTTACCCTTTGAGGAAATTATGACGCTAGAATTTAAGAAAGTGGAAAACCACAAAAAACATATTGAAATTGTATTGTGGCCATTAAGCTTGGTCAAACACATCTTAAGTCTCCTGTCACCATGCCATGGGAAAGTAAGATTCTCAACCGAAAGCATGTCAAAATCTATTGCCAGGTTTAGGTTGTTATAGCCTTTTGTCACGCTGGGAAGCATGATTTTTGTGCTCGGCTTCAGGAACGTGAACAAACCTTGGTTGCCATTTTTCGGGAAGAAATCGTTGCAGGGGTCCAATGATGGCTGTGCAACCACAGAACTTTTTCCAGCCTGAATATGAATAGGCAAACTCGATCTACCTCTCCAGGCCCCAGAAGGTTACTGTAACTCCCATGCAGAATTTAAACCCAGAATGCGATGCGTCAACATGGGGAAATGCGGGGAAATGCGACATCACAATATCACCAACATATTCTGTACTACTGTTGGTACAAACCGGGATATAGCTGTAACATTTGCAGTGCCAATGGAGCAATTGAATTTCATCCGCGTCAAACCTATTAGCCGTGATGAAAATCATTGTTTTTGTTGGTGGTCTGTATTGCCACCCCAGAGGTGAGCTTGAGACACTATTCCAGGACTCCGTGTTGGCTGGTTGACAAGATCTATGTTTGTGATTGTTGCTGTCCCATTCCGGTTTGGTTTTGAAAGTTGTTCCTCAAAGTTGTTGCTCGTATTGGACCTTATTTGACTTTTCTTTTCATCGATTATACCAATAATAAACAAACATATCAGATAAATATACCGATACCTGCAAAAGGGTTTCATGTGGGACAGATCAATTGCAGTATTTGTTCATATCAGGTGACAACTGCCTTTCGACCGGCAGGCTCTTTGTGGTTCAAAAGTGCGCTGCTCTGCACTGCACAGGTTATGAACCCAACGCTCAGCTCAAGGGGCTTGTGCCATGTCGTGGACTAGGGCGAGTTCGGTGCCACCTGGTGGAAGTGGACCTCCAGTTCTACGGCTGGATCAAGAAGGCCAACCAGGGCACGGAAGGGAACGAGCTGGACACGATGGCAGAGACCTTTGGCAAGGAGATCGACTGCAAGACTGAGGGGGTTGGTCCTTCCGGCTGATGGGGCAACCAAGCCACTTCAAGGGCAGAAGATGGAGAGCTTCGTAAAGTCGCTCTATGTGCAGGCATTGGAGGATCTACAAAATGCTGAAGAGGAACTGAGAGCCGGGGAGGAGAAGATCATCTAAGCTTCTCGCAGCGGGAAGTGGACTGATGGGGACGCAGAATCCTCAGTGCCGACAGGCTGGAACTGGACTGATATAGTTGCTGGATATTGGATGTTGGAAAAGAAGAGGGAAAGGGAGAATGAACCTTCCCCACCATAGTCAGCTAGGGAAGATGAACCAGCTGACATGGACGAAATGACCAACGTAAGGGCACCAAATGAACCTGCGTTGAGAAAAGCGGGTATGGAAGATGAACCACCCAGTAGGATGATGACCATGGTGAGGGCCCCAAATGAGCCCACCCTGCGAGAAAAGGAAAATGAAGCAGGAAAAGGGTAGGGAAAATCAACCGCCCAGCAAGAGCCCATAGAAGGGAGGCCACAGTAGGACTCTCTGGAGACAAGATCAATGGGGGGTTGAAAGAAAACCAAATTGAGAATTTGAACATCGGTTGTAGTCACAGTGTTGAGCACCATCCTAATGGGAAACATATTGCATTACGCCCAGGATCTTCTCCAGGAACCCCAAACCACTGCCCTACCGGCTGCCTTTGGACGCGCGGGCCACAACTTTGCGTCTTCTGGATGAGCCATGGAAAGATGCTTCAAGGTGATGAGAGGCGGGCATGGTCAGCAAGTTCAGCCTGCAAACTCGGTACTTGCTCAATTGAATGATGATCCCATCGAAGACTGGGATGCAGAGCTCGGGCTCGAGCCGCCAACTATAAGGTTCGGGTCATGAAACACGGTGCCATGGACTGTGGTGAGCTGCAGATGGAAGATGGCAGCACTACAACCATGAGGACGTACGGGTGGTGGAGATGATGGTGCGATGGTGATGGAAAACCGACCTACAACGTTACCAACGACGAGGGCATTGGCGGAGGTCAATTGAAGAGGCCGGGGAGACATGTTCAAGGGCATCCAGTCTCACGAGCTCCTTCGGAAGCCACCATCCACGTCGGACGGATGGCATGAAAATGCACGCGGGGTGGATGATCAGATACCACCGGAAGACTCGGAAGAGAGCATTCCATCCCTTGCATAGGGGAAAGGGAGCACCTACGCCGACCGACTTAATCCCCTATCGCATGACCGTCCAGTTCAACAGTCAAGGTGAGAGCAAATTCTGGTTGGGTCAATGGATTGGCCAGACATGGAGCTCACCCGGATACCTGGGTTGGGTATTCGGTATTCAGGCGCTAGGATGGTGCGAGCGATGCTGGAGGTGAACTACTTGGAGATGATGGAGTTCAACGGCCAACTATGGAAGGCCCTGCTTCAAGCAGAGTTTCAAGGGCATCCACGTTGACAAGCTCTACGGAGGGTTCACAGGGACGTGGGTACAATGTCCATGGAAGTGGAGTCCAAAGTCGCGGACAAGCGGCGATGGGATCTGCGACAATGACATCACTGCGGCCAACTGTAGCGATTCCTTTAACCGTGCAAGATTGGAGCCAGACAGCAGCCGCAAGCTCCGCTACCACGACATCGACCTCATGATGCTCCGAGCGATGACAGCTTTGAGCTGATCGAAGATGCGGACGGTGAAGTTCAGGGAGATGAGGAGCTGGTGCCAGGGACGAGACACTTGCATCTTGAAGGTGAGCATGGAGCTATGGCTATGCCACTGCCGGGCCTATCTGGAGGAGGAGATGGGGATGACCCGGAACGAAGTAGACCACCTCCTTTGCCAGAGATATCGGAGAAGAAGAAGAAGAAGAAGAAGAAGAAGTCGAGGACGCGGAGGACCCCGAGCACAACTTCAGATTGAGGAGTGGCTTATTATAAGGGTTGGCAAGAGCAACTGTCACCCAAGCTGGAAAATCCTCGTCATGGACGCCCCAGAAGTGAGAAAGTCCAGAGGCCATACCGTGATGCTTTGGCCGCAGCGACGAGGACAAGGAACTCGAGAAGACGCTGCGACTATTCAACACAGCACCCAGAGTCCGAACTTGGGCTGGCAGAAGAAGGTGATGGGCAAGGGCAAGGAGCCAAGTTGCATGTGATAAATCAAGGAGGCAAGGGTTCAGGCCAAGAGAAACCGGTGCTTCATGGAAAAAGAGGAAGACCAAATCAAGCGCTGGAGATACAGTTTGCCCGGGCTGTCGCTGGAGCCGCGAATGCTGTGCGAGTGGCTGACAGAGAAGAGCATGGATGTCCATGAAAACGGGAGTCCACAAGCTGAGCTAGCCTACGACGTAGCAAATGAGGCGGTGAACTCCGTTGTCGCAGCAGAAGCAGCTATGAGCTCTGGAGCTGGAAGCTCAGTAGATGGTGCTGGTGGAAAAAAGGGTGGACACAAAGGTATGGGTTCATCGAGCTCCAAAGGAGTTGGTCATGCCAGACGTTGCATGTACGAGGAGTTCGTGAAGGGTAAGAAAGGAAAAGAAGCCTATGGAGAAGAGGGTGAAGAGGAACCCTTGCAAGATGAGGACTTGGAAGTGATCCCAGAAGGGACGGATGTAGGCAATGGAGATGGAGATGGTGATGCTGATGCACCTATACGGAGCCTACTATACGGTCGCAACAGGGCCGACGACAACGGCTGGAACTACAATGACCGAGCCACAAGACGGCACCCACTACTGAATGGGTTCCGGAAGATTAGTACGAACAGATTGTGGATTCCTGGGTGGCTTTCTATATTATGAGAACGAGGAAGAAGTGGCGGAGGATTGAACAGTTGCAGAAGATCGGCGAGATGCCGAAGAGGCGACACTATACCTCCTCGACGTTTCGAAGGTGATCCCAGTCATGGGATGATGGCTCCAGGCATGCTGCAGATGACGCCGGCATCCAGGCACATGGCCATTCAGACGTTCATGGGAAGTGGAACTTTGGGTCTTACGTGGGGACGCTACTCGCGGTATGGAACTATATGAATGGGCTGCATGTCGAATGGGTTATGTGCCGGTTGTGCATTATGCTCAGGCGCACGCCGATGCCTGGTATTACGCATTCCCTTCCACTGACAATGTTGCCCAGACAACGAGCTGTAGATGACAGTGAACAGGAGGAGATGGGCCCGAATTTACCGTTTGAACACAGTATGATGCTTCGGCTTCGCCAAAAAGCGAAGGCACCTCCGAGAATGTAGCTACAACGAAGGGCGGCTGAGATGCAGCAGACTTACGGATAGCTGCAGCGGGCCCGGTGCCAGGTCCTTTGCCAGGGCCAACACCACGGGGACCTCCTCCAACAGCAAGACAAGTGCTGATCAGGTTGTTGCAAAAAACACCGAAGCAAGGTGGAGAACTTCCACCACAACAACAGATGATGACTGGCGCTACATCAAAGGCGGAGGCAAGATGCAGAATGCGGGGGTTGCGCAGCAGTGCAATGGGGCTCAGGCCGCGAAAGCGGGCTGCGGCGACGAATCCCAGCATGGGCCTTCAACCGGTGGTTCGACTTCGAGCTCCATGGGAATCAAGCAACAACTGCAACTGGGCCAACAGATGATGATGTGGAAGTGACGGCGGTGCGGTCACCTGAAAGGGTTTCGGTGAGATCCGATTTACCAGCCCAATCAATGACCTCGAGCTATTCTACATGATCACGGCTGAGAGCAAATTTGGGGATTTGAGCATTTGAAAGCCGGAAATTTTGGCAGGGTCTTTACTGCCATGTAGAGCTGGCTGTGGTGTGAGTCTCTGCATACCAGGGTTGGCTCCATGTGCGAGGCTTTACGCACTGTAGTTTGGAGATTTTTGCTGGATCACTGGATGACACCATTCCCCGCATCAATAAGTTTTTGTGGCACAGCTCTAACAATTATCTGAGCTGGTGCCATCACAAAGAGACTCCCGAAGAGGAGCAAATTCAATAAGAGCCTTGAGTTTGGCACGTTAATACCCCTTATATGCATGGCTGAAGCCATGAGGGGGCGTGCAAAAGGGTTTCACCAAGTGCAGTATATTTTCATTTCAGGTGACAACTGCCTTTCGACCGGCAGGCTCTTTGTGGTTCAAAAGTGCGCTGCTCTGCGCTGTACAATATGATAACCATTGGGAAAGTTATAAGCACATGATAAACTTGATAATTTCCCCAATGCTGTTTGACTTCAATAATCGCAAGACCCCCGTCGCCCTGGTTCAGCGTAGTTACTGACAAAAGTTGGTTTTCCCCTGTAGAACTGTGATTGAGCAGTTCGTGGTTGCCACAAGCTAAGTTGTCGGCCAGTTACCGAGTTCCTGTGTAATTTGGCTAGTTGCAGCTAGTTACCGGACCCGTGGGATGACTGGGGTGACCCTCAGGTCTTCCCAGTTCATGTTGCTGTGCATCTTGGAGAACTGGTCATGCTTCGTTATTTGGTGGCTGCGGGGGCGGATGCTGGGCATAAAATTTCGCAGCTGGGAGGCAGCTGGGGAAAGGGGTTTGGTAAACACTATGCAAACCCGGGTTGGTTTTGGCGGAACTCACCATACAATGAGGGAGTTCTATCAAGGAAAAGTGATGGATTTAGGGATTTAACCACAAGATCTTGGTCTAAACATTGGATTGCTGCAGGTGGCGTTTAATGGGTATACCCAACAGAATAGGATTTAACCATCAACATTGGTGGTCTCGAAAGGGACGTAAAGGGATTTAATGATCAACGCTGGGGACATAGTGTGGACATACCCCAAGCATAGTGGGCGCCCCATATTCGACAAACCCACATGGGAAGAAAACAAATGTCAGCTGTCGAAGTCATGCGAAGCTTAGTGGGGAGAAACCTGTTTATACTGAGAACGGATCCTTGTCCAAAGCTATCTAATATATCAATGTGTCATATTTATCGAAATCTTTTCCGCATCTATGAATACCAGTAGTACCGCGCAAGGCGGTGGCGGAAGTTTCAAAAATAGGAAACCTATAGGAGAGATTGGTTGTTGTGAATCAGGGATAGCAGAGCGAATCCACTGATGGACCGAAAGGTGCTTGATCTCTCTCACTCTTTCTCTCTCTTTCTCTGACTATCTACCCACCTACCAACCTATCTGTCTATCTATCTATCTGTCTGTCTGTCTGTCTGTCTATCTGCCGACCTGTCTATCTGTGGTGCAGTGTCATTCAGTGTAATGTAGTGTAGTGTAATGTAGTGTAGTGTAGTTGAGTGTAGTGGAATGTAGTGTAGTGTAATGTAATGTGGTGTAGTGTAATTTAGTGTAGTGGAGTGTAGTTGTGTATTTGTAGTTGTAGTTGTAGTGTAGTGGAGTGTAGTGTAGTGTAATGTAGTGAAGTGTAGTGGAAGGTAGTGTAGTGTAGTGTAATTTAGTGTAGTGGAGTGTAGTGTAGTGAAATGTAGTGTAGTGTAATTTAGAGTAGTGGAGTGTATTGTAGTGGAGTGTAGTTGTGTAGTTGTAGTTGTAGTGTAGTCGTGTGTAGTGTAGTGTAATCTAGTGAAGTGTAGTGGAAGGTAGTATAGTGTAGTGTAATGTAGTGTAATGTAGTGTAGTGTAGTGGAGTGTAGTGTAGTGTAATGTAGTGTAGTGTGATTTAGTGTAGTGGAGTGTAGTGGAGTGTAGTGGAGTGTAGTGGAGTGTAGTTGTGTAGTTGTAGTTGTAGTGTAATGTAGTGTAGTGTAGTGCAATGCAGTGTAGTGGAGTGTAGTGTAGTGTCATGTAGTCTAGTGAAGCGAAGCGACATCTGAACCTCCAAAAGTGGTCCGAAACCCTGTTTCTTTTAACATTTTGACTTCAAAATGTGCTTCGCGCCACAACGGCGTGCACTTTTTCAACCTCCGAACCTCCAAAAGTGGCGCGAACATGTGGTGTTTTGTACATTTTGACTTGGAAATCTGCTTCGCGCCACAACGGCGTGCACTTTTTCAACCTCCGAACTTCCAAAAGTGGCGCGAACATGTGGTTTTTTGTACATTTTGACTTCAAAATGTGCTTCGCGCCACAACGGCGTGCACTTTTTCGACATCTCAACTTCCAAAAGTGGTTCGACACTGGTGTGTTTTGTACATTTTGACTTCAAAATGTGCTTCGCGCCACAACGGCGTGCACTTTTTCAACATCTCAACTTCCAAAAGTGGTCCGAGAATGGTGTGTTTTGTACATTTTGACTTCAA
>Ga0126342_10012583_pt1 | contig 15078 bp, 19 predicted proteins | sample Cyp1metagenome_FD_92528 | JGI IMG/M metagenome (GOLD analysis project Ga0126342, IMG submission 92528) | Coral microbial communities from Lord Howe Island, Old Settlement Bay, Australia - Cyphastrea 1 metagenome | ecosystem: Host-associated > Invertebrates > Cnidaria > Coral ...
TCGGGAGATTTGCTTTTCGTTGGGCGGGGGGGGGGAGTTCGAGTTCGAGTTCGAGGGTTCGAATTGTTATCCTTCCAGGGGACCTAGAGGGCCATTCGCCCACAAAAAGTAGGACCCAGCTGCTCCCGACCATGGAATCCAAAAGGTTTGGCCATATGATTTTTTCACGGCCTAATGGTTTCCACGCAAGTTTTCACGCCAACAATTGGTACAACCTGTGTTTTCACGCGGCCTCACATTGTGGCCTGCTCCGCTACCATCCTTCGAGCTGTTTTTCTCTCACGCGCTCCTTCTCTTTGCTGCAGGGACAGCGGATGTCACATTTATTCCATGCCATTGCCTATTTTTCACAGTGGCTACAGTTTGCAGCAGGCATCCATGCTTGAGCCAAATTTACTAAAGAAATAAGATCGCAACTAAATAAATCCCCCAAGAAATCAATACCAATATAAAATAGTTACCAGCTCCCCTTTACCTAAGAAATGCAATAATGGCATGTCGAACTTTAGATTGGGGTGAGAACCTCGATCTCTCAAATTCGTGATTTTCATGTTTTTTCGTGGGCGGGAGCGCTTTTTTCGTGGCCTTTTCGTGTTTTTTCGTGGCCGATCCATTTTCGTGTTTTTCGTGTTTTTTCGTGGGCAGGAGCGCTTTTTTCGTGGCCTTTTCGTGCTTTTTCGTGGCCGATCCACATTTTCGTGTTTTTCGTGTTATTTCGTGGGCAGGAGCGTTTTTTTCGTGGCCTTTTCGTGTTTTTTCGTGCCCGCTCCCGGTGCTTCGGCTACGAGTGGCTTTTCGGCCCGTGGTGACATATATATATATATATTAGCACCTACGAAGGTGTTACAGAGAGATAGATAGCTAGCTAGCTAGCTAGCTAGATAGATAGATAGATAGATAGATAGATGAGGGAGAGTAGGGTAGAGATAGAGATAGACATAGATCATATGGAGATAGATATATATTATATGAATTGTACATCTTTAAAGGTCTTGTATGGAATCAAAAAACACCCACCTAGTTCCAAGTTCTATTGGTTGCCAAATCCCTCGGGAACACCTGGGAAATTTGGGGGCATAGCCCGAAAATGGCGATGTGAAGATGGACCAAACTAAGCTGGATTCTCAGTTCATTTTTTTTCCGGGCAGTCGGCGCAGGTATCAAACCATTCTAGCGGCTTAGCCGGCTATATTCATGCTTTTCTGCAAGTGTAACGGCAGGGCCAGAAGCCACCTTTGGAGAATTCTGGCCTGAGAAGTGACAGCGCTTACCAAACGCAGTGGCTTGCTGACTTTCTTTAACCAATCTTCATCCATCCATGTGCTAAACTTTGCTGGGTTGACACTTCTGTGGCAACGGAAAATGTGGTGAAGCATATGCAGCTTTGGCCTACAGCGCCAATAGAACTCGTTCTTCCTAAGCGCTTCGTTTGCTAATTTCAAAAAAACACGCATGAAAATTGATCCCAGTGTGCGCACCCGCTGACGATCTTCATCAGACAAAAACCACGGTCCATCATACAAAATGCTCATGCTTTTGTTGAGGGACCAAAGAAGTGTGGCAAAATCTGGGTAAATGGAAGTGTGTGTCGCCAAAATGTGTTCTAGCCACCTTGCGACAACACTCACGTCGTAACCAGATCCTGTGCTCAACTCTGCATAGCGATTGGATCCCCAGTTAAGCTTCTTTCGAGACAATTTTTTCATGCGAAGCGGTAGGGCGTGTGCTCGGGCGAATTGGTGAAGTGAAACTGTAGCCGCATGTAGCCGAGCATCGATGGTGTCACCAGCGAAAACATGGCATTCTTTGACCAGCGTTTTGAGTATTGACCCACAAACGTCTCTACCGACTCCGAGATTTAGTACATGCAATAAGTCTGGCACGACCTGGCTTATCTCAAAACCATCTAGTTCAGAATAAGGCGGTGCTTCCAGCCAAGGCATTGAGTCACAGTAGGTTCCCCAAAAGGGGGCCGTCTCCGAGGCATTGGTGAAACATAGGTCCATATCGTTGTTTGCTCCCTTCGTGGCCCGGCAGAGCCAACAGATCTGGCAGGGTGCCACACCGACCAGCAACCACAAAAAGTTAAAAGATTGTTTTTCCAATATCGAACCTATTGATTGGGGTGGCTCGGGGATGGATAAAGGTGGATTTCCCATTGATCTATCTATCTATCTATCTAGCTATGTATATAAATATATCACATAGTACATATATATATATATACATAATATATATATATATATAAATACATAATATATATATATATACATATATATATATTATGTATATATGTACTATGTTTTTTGTGGCATCCTTTCACCCAAAACTGTTGCCTCATTTTTGTTGTAAAATCGCTCGAATGCAAACACCTGTGACAGTGCTTTCCAGTCACCGCGGTATCCAGCAACGTAGCACCGAAGTACTGCTGCCTTTGTTGGTTTCAACAGCTTCCTGATTGCAAAGCCATATTTGTTCAGATCTATTTCCCTCATATGTAATCAATATAAATCAAACATCTTGTATTTTGGACTAGGTGCTGTTTGGGGATTTCGTGGGTCCAAATTGCGAATCTTGATGCCAGATCTCGACAAGTAGTTGAAAGATTTCACTATCTCTTTTGTGACAACTTGCAGTGATAGGTTCACTCCAGTCTCGGATATCACGTACCGTGATGCTGGCAGAACACATATTGGAAACCTGCTCGAGGCTGAATTTGACAAATACGGCGAGGAGTCCGACGACCAAACCAGAAACATAAAGTTGTCCCCAAGTGCATCGATCTCGTCACCTGAAGGTGCAAGCAAACCTTTGAAAAAACATCATGATACTTCATAATATTTATTGGTTGGGGTCCAAATCCAAAATGCTTGATTCCACCTAGGTTCAATATAGGGTGCACCCAATACTGCTCTTGAGATCTGGATCCCGAGATCGGACCATGTGAGACGGGTGATCCTTAAGAAAGGACGCCCAGTACTGGGGCAGCTCGGCCAAATCATTCACCAAGGCTTTCAGGTAGCCTTCAGACAGCAACGTGGATACCTCAGCCGCGCAGAATGCAGGAAGCTTGGGAACGACAATGGTTGAACTATGCAACGGTTTTTCTTTTTTCTCCGGATATGGCAGCTAGGCTGCGAAATCAGCAGGGAGTAGAATTGGCCACTTCTCCATCACAGGTGTAGGGTCATCGCAAGATCTTTTCAAAGGCACATCGATCCAACTCATTTTAACTGGAAGGGAAGTACAAGCTCGAAATGATCGTTCGTGTAGGCCACGTTCTCTGTCGTTACTTAGCGCAGGGAAGAGAAGATGAAAAAAAATATTGTCATTTTCACACAAACTTTACTGAATATGTTTCTTCAACAATGGAATTGTATATAGAGCAAGGGGCGTCACGATGTCACTGTCATAGATGGCGCCAAGATCCCGGGAGTGCCGCACTGAAGTCCGGCCAGAGCCAACAAATTCCAACAGCCTGGGTTTTCCGTGGGCCCAGGAATCATTGGCTATAATAAGCAGCAGAGACCTAGTATGATATGCAAGTAGCTGTTGGTCTAGCTGTTCTCGAAGAAGATGCATTCCTTGAGATGGACCTGCGTGGGATTGAAATGGTGGATTTCCCTGAAAACGGGTGGTTTTCCCTGAAGAGTGTGATAAAGTGAAAGGTGTTGAACAATTGGCATTGGGACCATATACCCTTTTTTCCGCTCGTTGAAGATGATTTGCTTTGGTTCCATCGATCGCCAAGAAACTGCTATGTCCACAAAATTGTGGGCTGGTCATCAGGCTTAAATGGCATGTTGCCCGGCATTCAAGCTGCCATGCAGGCACCCAACTGGTATTGAAATTCTCCTACAGTAGTCATTTTCTGAAGCACGGGGAGATGGAAAATTCCCAACTGTTTTTCGGAAATAAATTTCCCAGGGCGCTGCCTAAAGCAGTGAATGGAAAACAGAACTCCACCCTGGCATGGATCGAGTTTCTCCCCCACGCCAACGGCTGTGACCGCCCGCCAAGCGATTTGAATCACTTGCCCTTCGAGGTGTCCTGGCTCTTCCTGAGCTCAGCGGCAACAGCACGTGCTTGGGCACGCAAAAGCTTGCAGGCCTCCACCTGCAGGGTCAGGGAAATGGATATGGATTTTCAACTTGGGTAAACCGGCACAGCCCCCATAGTAAACAGAATTTACATACAATTTACCTTAACCATTGGTGGGCACCATTTTGGATTCTCCAAACCTCGTTCGCGGCTTGGGAAGAAATATCATCGATGGAATCATCGTCAGCGGCGTTAAGCCTGAAGACAAGTGCGGAAGTTTAACATGAAAAGCAATATTTAAGAGGTGCCCAAGAAGAGGTTGGGATTGCAGTGGAACATAAAACACAAATTCAAGGTCAAGAAACTTGTCCACAAATTCCTCCAACTTGGCCTTCATCTTGGACAGCTCCTTGCGGAGGGCGTTCTCAGGGGGCAGGTCGTAGAGGATGTTGCAGTTGTTCATCTCCTTCTTCAGTTCCTTGCCTGCAGCTGATCAAATTGAATGAAATTTCCCGAGGGCAGAAGCTAACCCTGCAGAGACACAACAGCACCACAGAAAATTAAGTCGGAGAAACTTTGTGATACAGGTGAAAGTTACGGCCATTCTGTTGCTTCTCCTTCGTGGTCTGGGGGTCCTCCTTCTTGACCTTTTTCTCCTTCTTATCCTTCTTGGCCGGCTTTTTATCATCCTTTTTCTTGTCGGCATCTTTGCAATCGTTCACCACTCCGACCAAAGATGACAAAGTAAGTTGCCCTGCGGCTCCAGCACAAGCTCCTCCAGAAGTGGCCGACGCCGACCTTCCTGGCAAATTGGCAGTTGGCTCCACCAAAGACCCAAGCATTTCCGGAGTCGATCGGACGTTGACCGTCGATGATCCCGTGATTGCCACCTTCTCCCGATCCACACAAGACCCTCCGGTAAAGACAAGGAAGCGTACTGATTCGGGGCAATCGGGAGCATCTTCGTCATAGATCGGTTCGTTTTTCGATATGATCGTGTCGATCTTCTTCCTGACAGTCAGTCAAAATGTCATTTGACAAATTGCCAGTATTCAGGTTGGAATTCAACCGGGCGGGACCCATTTAAACAAATTGGGGGCGATGAAATCAAAAAACAAGCCGAATGGGACCAATTTGCTGGCTGTATCCGCGCTCCACCATTTGGCGGATGGTCAAAAGCTCCTTCGAGCGCACCATCTCTGTCTCCTGGCTCTTTGACACCACAAGACGACTCTCGCAAGCCGCCAAGTTTTCACCTGACTCAATCCACTGCTTCAGCAGCGCGGACTTGTCCTTCAGGGTTTGTTTCCTTGAAAGATTTGGAAAGAAATTGCAAAAAAGTTTCCAACCTGTGGCCCAAAAATCAGCCCTGTCCTGGCGACTGCCATTCCAGAGACGAACCATCTCCGGACACGATGCTGCAGCAGCATCACTTTGCATACGGCGGGCAAGCCGCGCATGCTCTCGACGGTGCGTCGACGAATTGCAGATCTCAAGCTTCGGGACTGCAGGAGTTGTTGAATCTGCATCGCTATCGCTCTCACTCGGGGCAGCGATCTGGCCAACCTTCGGCTCAATCGTGACACTCTTCGGACCCGGGTCAACCGAAACACTCTTCGGGTTCACAGCCGGCTTGACCTCTGGCTTCTTTGGCTCAACGATCGGTGCTCCTGCAGGTTTAGCGCTTGCAGGCTTACCTTTGCAGGCTGCAGCAGCCTCAGAGCAAGAAGCCGTCTTGTTGGGGCAAAACTGGTCAATGAGACCTTTGAAAATCGCCTTCAGATCTGGGTCTCCGAAGCCATCCTTCAGCAAGGTCAGTGCAGCAAGCAACTGGTCTGACTCAGAGGTACCATTCACGTTCGAAGCTGATGGGCCCAACCTGGGTTGATGGTGAACCCACCCATTTTCCAAAAAAAAAGGGAGCCCTTAGATTTCACCTTCGGACAGAAAATTGGCCCATGGAAACCAACATGACAATTTGGAGAAAATTTTACTAAAACAAATTGTTGGTTAACTCTGACATCTCATCCGAAGCGACAGCAGGCTGCTTCACTCCAGACGCCTGTCGGCTCAATTCCTGCTGACCCAGGACTAAAGTTTCGCACGACCTCGGTCGACCAAAATTTTGCAAAACACTTGGGCTTTTCTGGTGGAAATTCCAGTTGTTGGGGAAAATGCACCGGGAAAATTTGGATTCCATACTACACCAATCTATAAAAAGCCTGGGCACTGGAGTCGAAAAGGGGTCGATTTGGCCTTCTTGTTGACAGTCTTCACATCCTGGGATGACAATTCCGCCATGAGGAAAATAATGCATCGAGTTGACACAAGGCAGGAACGGGGGAAAATAACAAAATTTGGTAAGTTCATCCAAAGAACCACTTTGTCTGGTGTTTCAACAGGTGTGCGCATGGCCTCCTTCAAATTGTGCTTGGCATCCAAGGCGTTGGTGTCGATGGATTCTTTCACAGGTTCAGGAAGTCCCGGAGGGGTCACCACAGGCTCCTCATCACCATCGCACTCCTCAAAGTCCTTTGGGTCCAGCACTGTGGGCGGAGCTGGAGGAGCAGGTGGTGGACCATTGTTTGATGATCCGGTGCCAGACAGCAAGTCCTCCTCCTCAGAACTTTCCTCGTCCATACAAGCATCTGATGCAGCATCGGGTTCAATTCCAGTATCCACAGCAGGAGCAATGGCCACCTTCCGCACCTTGGCCCGTGGACCTGCAATGGGTCTCAAAAGCAAACCCAAAAGAAATCATTTATTTGAACTTTCTCCCTTTTTCCCAAACGTTGTTTGGAAAAACCCAGCCTGGGGCAGGTTTGCTGCGAACCTGCTTGGCCTTGGTCTTTGGAAAGGCCTTGGCTTCGGGCTTGTCCTCCAACGCGGGCTTCTCAAAGACACCCGACTCACTGAAAAGGTGCTTGGGGAACTCGAACTTGCACCAAATCTTTTCGCCTTCAACGGTCGGCCCCACCATTGCAAGAAGAATGGTGCAGGCCTCCTGCTCCGTCAGCTTGAACATTGCACGGAACTTGTCGAAGTTGCACCACTTCAACTGGAAAGGCAAGTCGCTTGGATCGAATCCATCGGCCTCCAACAGATCCATCTCGGTGATCTCCAGCTTCTCCGTTTTGATTGCACCTCGAACAGGTACCTCTGGGGTTGGCTCCACTGAAGGACCACTCTTGTCCTTGTCCTGAATGAATTTTTGGGCTAACTCAGAAAGCTGCGCGACACTGGGAGCCTTTGGGGCCCGTTTGGCCACCTCAGTCGCCTTCGTCCTTGCCATGAAATCTTCGGGCTTGGGGAAATGCGAACTCTGCAAATGGCTAATCAAACGCAATAAAGTTCGGATAACAGCAAGGTGGATCCGTTTCATGCTATGTCACCCTGATCGAATTCCAAAAAAGTGTCAAAAACCATGTTTTTCATTTTCACGTTTTTCACGGTGGTTTCACGTCCAGGAAGGTTTTTTTCATGGCCGTTTCACGGTTTTTCACGCTACAATATTTTCGTGTTTTCGTGGGTTTTCGTGGCTGTAGTGATTTGTTTGTTTTCGTGCTTTATGGGAATATTCCATTCATCACATCACCAAAGTAAAACATTTATTGATCGAGCATGCTCAAGCGCAGAAACAACAATGCACTTGGTTTCAGAAAGCACCTTTTATCATCCACATGATTTCACAGTTCGAGGCTGGTCATCTTAAGATTCTTGATGCCAAAACTGGTGGCCCCCCCTGTGGGGCCACAAACTTGTTTGCCAAAAGTTGGCAAGCAATGACCCATGAATCACACATCGATAGGGCGCAAATTCAGCTCGTGGAGAACCAGGTCCTTAGACAGAAGCACAGTTGTGTGAAAACAGTTCTAAGCATGAAGGGCGAAACTCCAGATACATTTCAGCTTGTTTGGGTATCTTTTGGGGATATCACTCCGCACATCAAATCAGTTCACGTGAGAAAACCATAGTGGGAAAATTTGAGCACGCCTTGAATTTCATGAGCGAGTGGTGGAAGGTTAAATCAACAATCGTGGAATGAGAACAACGATGATGGGAAATTCCAATACATGCTCGACACAGTTACAGTTGGAAAGTCGCACAGGTAGTTCTTGAGTTTGAAATTGAAAATTTTTCCGCTTGTATGGGTTTCACCTTTCCCGTGCAACCTCGCAAGCGACCTACATTGGCCAAGCCAAAGGGTCCCACCCACGTGGCACTTGAATATGTTTGCAGCGGGCCAGGTATTCCACGGCTTCCATCAGCTTGGCCTGGGGGCATGGAGCTGGGGGGAAACTGTAGTTGCTGGCCGGTGGACTTTTGAAAAGACATTGAATTGACTTCAAAGGTCCCCCGTGGTATGGACAGAATCTTTTGTAAAACTGATATGGTTTGCGAATCACCAAAACTAAGGCAAATAAATCTGCAGCTTTTCACTGTCTAGTTTTTTCACCCGCCTCCGGCCAGAGATCGTGAAAAGGCATGCAGTGCTGTCGAAATAACTCAAGGTCGGTCAGGGTGTCATCAATCCATACAGGGTCTCGTGGCCCAGGGAGCGGAGCCTCAAAGACAATCAGAAATTCCCCTTACAAAATGGATCTCTATTCTTCAGTGGAAAATTTGCGGGAACAAAAGAGCAGAATTGAATCCATGGAACGCCGGCTCGTGATTGCACAAGCTCTGCGATAAATTCTCCGAACTCTGCGGTGTAGTGCCTGGTGTCCGCAGACAAGGCTTTGGAAACCAAGACATGCCACTAGCTTGGAATGGATAACCATGATTCCCCCCAAAAATCCCGAAAATCAAAGATCATGAAAAGGTGACAGGGCAACAAAAATGTTGAATGCATATTCAGGGGACTGGGATTCACGAAGTTCCTTCTTCTTCCCCACACACCTCTTCACCCCGTTTTTGTCCCGGTAAGTTCGGGTTGTTCGCACCGGGCAGAGTAGAGCTTGGGCCCTCGACAAATACCCTGCTTCCCTGCACAAGGCCGCGATCATGTCCACGTCGTTTGAAAACATTTGATGCGGCTTTGGGCTACGGCCAGAGAAGTGCCCCATCCAGAATCGCCCGGACCATACCTGGGCCGAGGTGCCAGCAAGAAGCCAGGCTTGGGGGACTTGAAATGATGAAAAAAATCATTCTCGTTAACGCAAAAACTTATAATTAAAATACATGGGAAGTTGCGTGGACCATGGCCAATACCATTTGGAATCGAGGAATTGCCAAAAAGCACGAGCCAGAGGGCTGCTCCAGCAGCCATCGCAGGCCCCGGTATGAGGCTACCAAAATGAGTAAACATACTCTGCATCCAAGTAAATTGCCAGTCTTGACAAATATATATCCCACGTTGCCCCACGGCTTGAAGAAGCTTCGGCCTGATGTATACCTGCACCTGAGCAGACGGGAGACATGAAAACTATGAATTGGATATGCCCAAACGCCCGTGAAAAACGCTGTGACCTTCTCTTCGCATCTAAAATTAAACCACATGAATATCTTCTACGAATTTTTTGATTTGCATATCGAGACCAGATTTGGATTCCAATCTTGGATTTCGACCAACCTTGGCACTGGACCCCAGGAAAATCCAAGGGTGGTGAAAATGGTTCGTTTCATGTATCATTGAGGACTCGACATTCTGGAAAAAGATTTGCAGCATGGAGCCATTAGGACGAGGGAACCGGGCTCGCATCGCAATAGCTCGTTCAATGTGAGCCTCGAAACATGCAACCATCACCTTGAAGAAATTCAAACATCCGCGGAACTTTTTTCATGCAAACTATGGGGGCCAAAGCGCCCGTGAAAGATTACGGGCTTCATTCATGCACCAAGGGTCACGAACCCGCCGGGAGTGGTCAAATCAAAGACCCGTGGGTTCACCTCGAGGTCTATGGCTGCTCCATGGAGATTGGCCTCAAAAGCTGGGTCCCCAAAAATACACACAAAAAAATTGGCCGCCTCCAACTTTGGCCAATACATTTCACTTTGCTATTTATCATGTACGAATTGGTCATTCGCGGTTCCGGAAACAAATATGGGTTCAAATATTGTTTTTAATTTGTGGGGGCCTAGGGTTGGACGTCCTAATTTTGAAAGAAATTCAGCTGTAATAAAGGTATGATTTTGCGTGTTTTGCACAGACTTATGCAGAAAGAGAGAGGGAGAGAGAGATAAAGGAAAAACGAAAGAAAGAAAGAAAGAAGGACAGAAAGAAAGAAAAAAAGAAAGAATGAAAGAAAGAAAGAAAGACAGAAAGACAGAAGACAGAAAGACAGAAAGACAGAAAGACAGAAAGACAGAAAGACAGAAAGACAGAAAGAAAGAAAGAAAGAAAGAAAAGAAAGACAGAAAGAAAGAAAGAAAGAAAGAAAAGAAAGAAAGAAAGAAAGAGTGAAAGAGTGAAAGAATGACAGAATGAAAGAAAAAAAGAATGAAAGAATGAAAGAATGAAAGACAGGAAGGAAGGAATGAAAGAGAGAGAGAGAGAGGGAGAAATATATAGATATATTCGTATTTAGATGATATACAGATATTTCGTTTTTTAGATAAATAAACAAAAAATATATATATATATACACAAAAGCTTCCCCAACGAATCGCCATCAAAGTTTGTTTGGGAAATAACCTGTAGTCCCTCCACCTAGGTAAAAGCTGGGGTTTGGTCAAGTTGCCCTGGAATGAAGTAAAACTGGTGTGTCGCGCTTCGGGTGTGAAAAATATTGGTGGTATGTGGGGGCTCGCACGTGTAAATGTGGCCAACCATGTGCGAGCGGCGCGTCTCAGGGCATTGGTAACTTCGCCACGTCCACTGAATACTTCAAGAAACTGGCGATCCTCAGCGATCTATGGTAGGGACTCTAGATATGCGGAAAAATCATTTCCAAACACAACCATGAAATAATAAAATGCGCATGAACAGTTTCTTTTCTTCGAAGAAGTGTCCATGTCATGCTTGAGAGTCGTGCTCCAAGAAGTCAAGAGCACCAACAATATCAGGGGCGATGGCAATTTCCATCTAAGCATGCCCAAGACAGACATTGGGTGAAGGTTATATGTAAAGGCCTTCGGTCATCAAGAAAAACATTCGAGCCTGAATTTTCCCGAGCAGGAAAAAGGACGCGGATTTTCATCACAAGATTTAGCCGCATGCCTATCATGCAAATTGCGAATAGCACATGAGCATTCTTTTCACCAATTCACCGGTGCGAGCCGATGTTCCTGTGACCCCACCCCGTCGGGCCCCATATGGTGATACGTGGAAAGGTCGACACAGCATCTACATATCTCTAAGCAACAAAAGAAACTAGGACCAAGGATTGGTCTTGCAAGTCTTGTCCACGAATTTGCGGCGCTTCAATTCGCAAAGTGTGAGGCCAGCCAAAAGCTCTTTCTTCTCACGAGATTCGTTCCATAGGCTCTTGGCCGTGTTGAAATCCATACCTTTGCCCCTAGCTGATTTTATGAAAGAAGATCGAATTTCACCATATTTCCATGATGAGTCCACTTTCTCACCCTTAGGTTTTCCCTCCCTTTTGGTTGTTTTTTTCTGGGTTTTGGTGCCCTTCTTGGGTTTCTTGGATTTTTCATGGGGATTCTCCGAGTCAGGCTCGGAAAGGCACCCATCCATAGCCTCCTTGGCTTTCTTGATCGTGTTGACGTACTGGTCCGAAAGAGGGAAAGTCTTGGGCACATCGCCATCGCCCAAAGCACGGCCAACCTCGAAGCGAAGATGGAGCTATAGCTTGGGTCTTTTGACGATGGAACCGAACCTGTAAAAAAAAAATGAGTAAGAATATTAATAGAAAGTGTATGTGGTCGGAATTTGAATCAACAGGGGCAAGGAACAAAGTCTGGGACATCCTCATCTTTTGGAGCGTTTGTTTTGGCAGGGCGATCACCGGTGGTCTTGACTTCATTGGCCAATCGTCTCATCTTGGCATTCTTCAAAATCTGAGCAATCCTAATCTTGGGGGGCAACCTTTCCAAGGAATTTTCATTTTCAACTGGGTCGGAATGCTTGGCACCAGTGGAGTGAGGAGAATTTGGGTCATCATCTTCGACCACAATAGTTTCATTCATTTTCACGGCTTTCGAAGCCTTGGCAATCCTCAGAGCTTCAAGCTGGCTGGCAATCCGGGCCAACTTGGTCGAAGACACGGACGAAATTTCGCTGCTGCCCAGGTCCGACGAAGCTGTGGTCGAAGATCTGGAGCCTGCAATGTTGGGAATCTCAGCGAGGTCGGCGGGCTTGCCCTTGTCCTGTGGCTGCGGGCAGGCCAACCAATGAGGGCCACAGGCAGATCCCTGAAAAAAACGCGTTTCATGGGTCGGGAATTGAACATATGAACATATTTTGGTCGACTAGTCCTTACTAGGCAAAGGCCACCCAATCTTTGTGGCATCCTCCTTCATATGGAAAAGCTTCTTGTTCTTTGCGCCAGAAGCTTTTTTCAACAATCTACGGAACCTGGAGACCTAGGCCCGTGAATCTGGATAAGAAAACCATATAGAACATATTGGGGGATGCGGTATGGACAATTTATTGCAGGGATACCGGGTCAAAATTGAAGCACCAAGGAATCCATAATTTCCATTTTTTTTGCATAAGTTTTGGGTTATGTGGTTTTGATGGGTCTATTCCCACATAAAACTTGGGCCCCTCACCAACTTCTTGATGATGGCCCCATGCTTCAAAGCCCAATCCACCACTGCTGGGACCAAAGCTGAAAGGCCCTGGGGAAACAGCCTGTACTTCGTGTAGAACTGCAGGATCGCATTTTGGATCGTGTAAGCTGACATCTGCGGGGCTTTATTTTCACACTGAAGACTTCCCTTGATGGTCGCCATCACAACCTTTAGCCATTTGATTTTGGGGATGAAACGGAAAACCGCGAAAGCGGTGTATGCCAAAAAACATGAAAGAAGTAGCAAACATTTCTGATTCTTGCAAAGGAGCATGTCGGTTGGCAACTACATCTTTAATCGTCGGCCTTTTCGCCACGCGACCAGAGTGGTCAATGGTGAATGTAAGGCCTACCTGAAAGGGAAGTAAACCAGTTACTATGATGGTCTTATTTTTTGGGGACCAGGCATATCGATTTTCCCACAAACTATAATGTTTTGGTGAGTGAAACAGTTTGTTTGTCCCCAACTACCTCCTTCAGCTTTGGTTCTTCGGAATACGCATTCACAAAGTGGACATAGTCACCATTGAGTTTCTTCTCGTCCTTTGATTCTTCCGATTCGGAAGACGAGTCATGACCTTCAACCTTCTTTACGCCATCCATGGCTCAACAAAACCTATCCGTTCCTGCGGAACAAAACCCCTGAAGTTGAGCTTGTAAAAAGTTTCCGGCGTTCAGATTCAGATATTGCGTTTTTTGGAACATCTCTTATGCAGCATTGAAAAAAAAAACGAACCCAAATCCCAGCGGAGTCGGGTGGATGCGCACCGCTTGGCATGCCTGTGAGGTGGGTGAACTGTGCCATCTTGTGGCCTGGCTGACGGCGCATCGGCAACGAGCGCGTGAATGAGACAACCGCTCGAGGAATTTCCAAATCCGCGATTTCTCAAATAGTTTTTGATACAAATCAATCTGTTGGGATCTCCATGGACCTAAAATATCAGTACAGATGGCTTTTCGTGTTTCCTAAGAAATCCAAACGCATTGATCTGGCACAGCCCTTGCTGCCTCGCATTCTTGCCGTTCAAACATGCTGGACTGGCAATTTGGCGAAGCTGAAGTCGCTGAAAAGTCGCCAAGGTCAGCCTGACCAATCATGAATGGCCTTGGGCCTTTTCGCTCAAAAAGTTTGAGGTTAAGGCAGTTTGGAAGACCTGTCGTGAAATACTCACTTTCGAAGATTTTTTCCGATTGAAATCATAAAACAAAAAACCTACTGGCCATCCAGACCCCAAGTTGGAGTGAGCATGAAAACAAAAATCGTTTGAGATGCACCTCAGCTAATCAGGGAATTCATTAATCAAATCAGAGAACGCTTGCCTCGATCAAGGGGCCGCAGCCCCAAGCACCATAGTCGGGTGGGCTAGGCGGCTTCAAAAACAATGAAACCTTGAAAATTGACCACTGGTAAATATTCGACCATGTCTGATTTCACAAACATGTCAGCTGAACCATTTTTGCAAATTAAATTGGGCTTCGCATGGTTTCACCTCTGCGCGTGCACTTCGGCAGCGCGCTGTAAAAGATGCGGCGATTGGGACAGCGAATGAACCATCCGACACCAAAGCCCCATAAAAAGTTCACCGTGTTTATATATATATATACACACGTATCTCTATTTGAATATATATATATATATTCGCAAGGGTGGTTCATGTACTACGTATTCCGTTTATATAGAACATGTCTGTGTGTCTCTGTGCGTGTCAGTCGTGTAGGTGCGTATGTGTATTTTTTATGTGCGCACCATTGAAAAATATTGTGTTTCCCACTTCATATTTCATTGCGTGACTATATTCACCTTGCTTCCGCCTGCCTGAAAATTTTAACACAATTTCTGGATGCAGGGTGCCCATTCATGTTGCAAACAAAAATGAAACACACACACATATATATATAAATATACATATTATATCAACATATGCCTTGAACCACCCTTTTTTTTTCTTCCTCTCCGGCGCTGGTATTGGTCCGGTGGTGAAATAAACATTTCACGGCCAAACGCCCAGTTTCACGGCCAAACAGGCCATTTCACGGCTAGCTAGGTTTTCACGGGCACATTTCACGGCCAAACTCCCATTTTCACGGGCAAATTAGGCCATTTCACGGCTAGTTAGGTTTTCACGGGCACATGGGCACATGAAATTTCACGGTCCAAGGTTGCTGAAGATGGTGCAAAATCTTTTCACGGCCTAATCTGTTTCCACGGGCCAAATGGACTTTGGCGTCTTGGACACCTTTTTCTTGGCTATACGGCCCCCTAGGGTGGGGGGGGGAGTTTGAGCTCGAGCCGGACTCAGAAAGCTTGTTTTTTTTTTTGCCGGGGGGGGGGTGCGGGGTTGAA
>Ga0126342_10012584_pt1 | contig 15077 bp, 16 predicted proteins | sample Cyp1metagenome_FD_92528 | JGI IMG/M metagenome (GOLD analysis project Ga0126342, IMG submission 92528) | Coral microbial communities from Lord Howe Island, Old Settlement Bay, Australia - Cyphastrea 1 metagenome | ecosystem: Host-associated > Invertebrates > Cnidaria > Coral ...
AGATCGTTGCCATCCTGGACGAGTGCGGTGCAGTACAGCAAATTGGTGAGGCGGCCGGGCAAGGGAGGAAGGAAGTTCAGAGAGTCAATGACGACCTCAAGAAGCACTTGGATGCCCGGTTGCAACAAGCCCTCGTCATCAGCCTTTACAATCCTCTGTTTTTTTTGTTCATGTTCCCCAGTGTTTGCATATGTCTCAGTGCCTTTGTGCATCGGAGTTGCGAAATCATGTCAATCTGTAGCTATTCAGCAACGCGTTCTGAACCAAGGTTTCCATCCAGGAACAGCAAAAGCTCTGCAAGAAGAGAAAAAAGGATGCCGATCAGATTGAGAAGACACGTCTTGCAAAGGTCGAGAAGGCTCTTGAAATTCTGTCACTCGGCGTTCCTTGATTTCTCAGATGATACTTCTCAGAAATTTGTTGATGCTCTTATAGATCAGTTTTGCGAAAATCACATCATGTGACTTTCCTGTCTTATTGTGAATGTCCTGCAGATCGAGAGAGAGGGAGAGAGACACGAGCCGAGGACGGGAGAGCTTGGCAAATACAAAGATGCTGTCATCACTAACGAGGCAGTTTTGGATGCAGTCGATGCACCATTCAGGACACCTATTCATTTACTGTTCCCCTTCGGCTTTCCAATTCTTTCTGAATATTTGTGAGTCTCGTTGCTGAAAGCTGAGCAGGCACAGAGCATGATGCAGACAAAACTGCAGATCGAAGAGCAAGCAATCCTGGACGAGATCAATCGGGCGAACGACATCTCTCCAGCAGCAGATGCAGCCCTCGCATCGTGCACCAATCAGGCCAAGTGAGAACATGACTTTTCCATCGAGTCCACACAAAGTGTTTGTGATCAGCTCTGAGTATCAGTAGCGGCAGCTTTCACACCCTGCTTAGCACTTCGCACCTCAGAACCGCAAGCCAGAACCTTTTCTTTGATTTTAAGTCAGGCTGTGGAGGCCAAAATGGAAATCGACAGGATCACCAAGGAGAGATTCTGCCAAGCATGGGCCCGTTGGGCGATTTACACTTGATTCTCGTTTGGCCTTGCGGATTGAATTCCGGGAGACAGCCGCAGGTTTGAGGGAGAAGGCTCAGCTGCCTTCGACCTTGGCCATGGAGGGCACCCAGGTTGCCTTGAACATCTTGTTACGCGCAGAAAATCAGAAGAAGAAACAGATCCAGGTGACGGAGAAGGAGCAGCCAGATTCAAATGACCCAGAACCAGAAAAATATAGTATATTTAAAATAATTGTGTATATTATATATTCATCTATTTATACACGTGCAACATGCAGCATAAACATACATAAGTTGAAATCAAACTCTCTGCATTTTGTGCTCTAACATTGGGAGCCTTTCATAGTCTTTGCATTTTGGAGACTTTGTGGCCATTGGTGGCCATCGAGATTGATGTTCTAAGTTTAAGGTAGTGCTTAGGGTCTCAGAGTAACACCTTCGTCCCAGGAGCTGGCAGCATTCGAGCGCGCTTTGCAGCAGAAGACCGAGGATTTCAATCGAGGTGACCGGAACCTAGGCTGAAAGTATCTGAAATTCACGTCGCCTCTCAGGGTTGTGTAGCTTCAAGTCGTCAGTTTCCCAACTGTTGACAAACTGTCTTTGAAGTTTTGGGTTTGAATGTTTTGTTTTTTCCCCGATACCTTCGCTATGTGGCATCGTGTCTTGTTTTCAACCTTGAACGAAGCCAAGCCAAATGTGCCGCAAGAGCTGCTTTCAGTCAAGCAAGATGAGTCGTCAACGTCTCTTTGAAAAACGGACATTGAGCCGAGTGACGTTTGTTGAGACAGGAACCGCGCACGGACTCAGGACTGCTCTTGCCCAAACAATGAGCGAGGCCAGTGTATCTCTTGCGCCTGCGTTGTTGCTTTTACCTATAGGCATAGGTCTTGATGAAGTGTCATGCCTTTTCGTGGCTCAGCCAGACGACCTTGCTGAGATATGAATTGGATAGTACTACAGTACAGACAATCTGAGGTGCTAGTTTCGTTTATTCTGGGTGCTGAATGGAATTGCCTTGCCATAACACAGCAAGCACTTAGATTCCAAGTGAAGACCAGAATAGGTCAAGAGCCTTCTGCTGAATCTGTGAAGGTGGAAGATAGAAGAAAGTCCTTGCAGCAGCAGAAAGAAGAACTTTGCAAGGTGCGGTGCTTTTTGCATCTGTTGACAAGATGTTTTTTTTGCCCTTTTCTTCCACTCTTTGCCAGTGTGGCTTCCAGTGGCATCCAGCTTCCTCTATCAGTTGGATGTGACCAAGGTTGTCATCCTCTCCTTGTTCTTGAAATCCATGATATCTTCTCCAGGTGCAGGAAAGCAAAGGCAAAGCTGAGTTTCAATACGAGTCTCTGCGATGGCTGGAGCACGTGACCTTCTCCTTTCACAAGCCCGCCATCTCGCCGCGCAGCAAGGCATAGGCTTTTGCGACTTTTTTGAATGATTGGGCAGATGGCCTTTCTGTGCAGCTTTATATAGCTTTGCTAAGCCGCTAAGCGTTACCTTGGAGAAGGTCAAAGAGAATGCCGGCGAGTTTGAGATGTTCCAAGTCCCACAGGTGAGTTTGAGTCTTGACAGTGCGGGAGACTGGTGACATTGCGCAATCTGATGTGCAAATGTTGTTGCTTGTGCTGGAATCAGAACGGATGCAGACCCTGGCATGATAAACAAGTGATAGAGACATATGGAGACCAAATACCTGAAATGGAAAGTGGACAGCTTGGACAGTTTTTTCTCTTGCACTCCAGGAGGTGCAAGAGGCGGAGGCAATTCCTGAAGTGGGCACTCCTGGGCCGGAGTCCAATGCATTGTGGAATCTTGGACCGGTTCAGCCAGTTGAACAGACACAGAGCCTCGTGTACTTAGTGTACTTGGATCACTTGGATCACCCTTCCAGGTTCAGGTTCCTCTAACTCTCAGGTTCTTAAGCTTCCTTGAGCTAGATGCCCCGAGCTAGAATTGTCGAAGATCACGGTTTTGAATCGCTTGTGATGGAGTATGTGGTGCAAATATGTGCAAATAAGTTTCAAGGATGGAAACAGTTTTAACTGTTCGGGATAGATGCTTTCCAAAAAAAAAGTGTCCATACATTTGCCATTGCTGGCCTTTATTCAGCTGCAGGACAGAAGTTCCTTCCCTTATCGAGAAAATTGTCCAAGAGACGCTTCAGGAGAAATATGAGAAATGGGCAATCCAGGCCTGCCACCGACGGTTTGTAAATCCAGTTTGGCCAGAGATTCACTTGGTGAAATGGCAGTTGTGTCTGTGTTGTGATTACGACGGACTTGGACAGCTACAGCATGCTACGGCCTTTGCAGTCATCGTGTCCTTGTCAAACTTGCGGTGCAGGAAGACTACGACCGCTTTGAGAATGACAAGCTTGAACAAGAGAAAGAGAAACTCGAAGAAGATAACCAGAAGCTCAAACGAGAGAACAAGGTCTTGAAGCAACAGATGCAACAGCTCCAAGCGTTGCAAGCCTGCAAGGATGATCGTAGTGACACCTGTACCATCCTCAGCCTCAGCTAGGCATTGGCAGCTCACTTTTTGTTCCTTGCAATGTCTCCACGTGGGAAAGGAGATTTATGTTTGACGCGTCTCATACACTTTCTAGTGATGAAAAAGACCAAACAATTGAATGAGGGTTGGAAAAAGATCCATAACGATGCAAAGTGCATAGCAGCTTCCGGCAGTTCCGCAAGCAGCTTCTCTACATCCCGCTTTCTCATCGAACTGATACTGAGGCTCAGACACCACTACCCTATGGGAGATGCTGGAGGACGAAGGCAGGTCCGGGCACAGCTTTGGATTAGCGCATGACAGATCTTCACAATTCTATCAAATCCTCAGTCTCAGTCAGTTTTATTCAGTGTTTGATTCTATTCACTTCCATTTCTTGGTGCCCATGACTTGGTTTCGTGCTGGGAATTTTCGTAATATGAAGCGGGTTACAGATGAGTTGCTTTTCCACAAGCCGCTTTTGGACGGCCCCTGCCTTTTCAGCTGATCTGCCTTGTGACCGGGTCTGTTTTGACTAGTTCCTACCTGCCGGGTTGGTATCTATTTTGTGTTGCACGCTATTGTACCATTAGTTCCCAAAAGAGTTTGGCTCGGTAACCCGTCAGGAACAACTGTGAGTCCTCGCAAAAAAATCTTTGCAATTTTCTTCCTGCCACGATAGCGGCCTCGGTCAAACTCAAGAAAGCTGCATCCCATTAACCTAACAGTAGACCCAGGAGACATTCTGAGTTTTTTCCAAGTACGTGACGAAGACTCATACCAAAATGTCCCAACAAACAGATTCGTAAACGGTCCGGTAAGACGCCATCCTCAGGTCCCAGCCAACCACCAGATCCTGCACTTGAAGATGGACCAAGTCCTGTTTAGGCAGACAATTGCAACGCAGATGGCTGGCCTTGCCTGTGCCACACTGTTGAGTCGGCAGTGCTTGGTGTGCGGGGTGTGTGAAGCTCTCTGGTCACTCGATAAAGCTATAGAGCTGAACAGAGGCGCAACTCAAATTGGTATAGTCTGAGTTGCCCAGGACCAGAGCTGCCCAGACAGTGATCCTTCAGACCCTGATGTCTGCATTGTTGTTGTACAGCAGGATTCACATGCTGGGCAAAACCCTAGGAGGTCCTTTCCAAACCGGAAAATGGACACCATTTTCTTTGCAAATTATAGTAGCAGAAGCAAGTGCGCAAGCATATCTCTGCAAGAACGAAGAGACTCTCTTGTGAATTGCGCAGCTGGCCATATCAGCAAGGTTGCCATGTGCCACCAGAAAAGTGCCTCACCCGACCATCCCAGTGCTTTTACTTTCCAAATGATGTCAGTACCAGAGCTGTAATAAACGACGAATTGTACTTCCAGGAGATATCGGTTCTGTACTAAGTCGAAATAGAAAATCACTTTGCTCCACACTTGATCACTGCGGTTCCAAGATTGTTCCACGAGTGTTTGAATGCTGTGGAATGCAGTCTGTGTGCAAGAAAGATAAGAAAGCCGCTCTGGTTCCAGCAACTTGTGTCTCAACTCGCTTGAAGCCATGGCAGCCATGGAGTCCCATTCCGAGTCCATCAATCAATTGGAGAGTCACTTGAAGAAGGTGAAAGATCATGTACATTTCCTGGAAGAGAAGCTGACTCTGCTAAAGACAGCAGTTGGTCAAGAGAGACCTGAGGATGTCGCAAAGGTGCTGTCTCAAGAAAACTTGGACACTGCTCGCAAATTTCAAAAAGACTTGACGCCTGCCACATGCCCGCCAGGGTCCGACCGTTTAGAGGACTTGAAGAGCGAGGCCGAAAGTGGACAGGAAGAATGCGAGCAGAAAACCGCAGCAGCAAAAGTGGTGCTGGCAGACTTGGGCGCGAAAGGTAAGAAGATTGATGCGGCTGGGTTGGCTTTGACCATGGAGAACCATCGGTCCTCCGAGCTTGCAAAGATGGAAGACAGGACAGGCAAGATTGCCGAGGTCTCCGGAGATCACCACCAAGTGAGAAGTGTCGACGAGGTGTTGGAAGCAGAAGGAATTTCAACCTCGTCGAAAACTTCAAAGATGGAGAAGTACGAGGAGGTGAAATCTAAGCGCGAGAAGGACTATCTCGACACTCTCCAGGAGGTCTTCGATGGGCCATTTGCTTTGCCCATGAATTTCGACAACATCATTGATGTCCAGGACGAAACCCAGGCAGAACTGAGCCAAATTGGCGGGAAAGCTGCGCAAGGGAGGGTGGAAGTAGAGAACATCCATGAAAACCTCGCGACACACTTGGATGCATGGTTGCAACAATCCGTCTGGATATGCTTTTATGGGTGTCCCAGGTCCATTGCACGCTTGATAGTTGTTTAGCATCATGGCAATCTGTTTGCGGAGCCATGCATTCTCAACCCAGGAGTCTGTGAATGAGCAGCTAAGAGCTTGCAGAAAATGGAGAAGGAACTCTCTGGAGAAGGTGCCGACAATCCGTGCAAAGGCTGAAGAAGATCTTGACGCATGGTCGCTTGGCATGCCTTGCCTCATGCCTCATTTGCAGTTTCCAGCGCAGAACATTTTTTAGTTTAGCTCTCTAGGCCAGGCTGTCTAGTGACTTTCCTCGTTGTGAGATGTGCAGAGACTTGAACCAAGGATGAAGCACAGCGTGGAACTTGTTGATGAGGTCTCCCTGGTGGAGGCCATTTTCGCAGCGTCCGCTTTCAAGCTTTCAAGAATGGGATTTCATCGGATTTCATGCCGCGTGTTACTGCTTGTTGCCACCCTGTCAGCCTTGTCAGCCTTGTCAGCCTGGCCAGGAGCTCTGCATGAGGCAGACAAGTCTGTCTTGCGAGGAGCAGTCTGCCACGGACAAGATTGGAGAGGCTGCACGTGTGTCTCCAGCAACAGATGCAGCCCTCGCAGCTTGTTCCGAGAAGGTGGGGGGAGAACAAATACATTCGTAATTCGTTTGGTCTTTCCATCAGGACCATGGAAAGGACCAGCAGGCAGACCTGTGATGACCCGTGGACTGGTTTGTAGATGTGGAGTGGCTTGGTATGGCTTGAAGCCCTGAAGGCTACAGGGTTCTGGAAGCTGTTATCGGGCATGGGTTCGTCGGGTGCGTGGTGTCAGGCCATAGAGTGCACAGATGAAATCGCAAGGGCCACCAAGGACGGGAACATGTCACTGCCAAGAAATTTGATTTCACATGATTTCACATATTTCACCTTGTGGCCTTGTGGCATTTTCTTTGCAGTTGGATCGGCCCGGGGATGCGGGGTGAGTGGTGTGTCAGGAGACAGGCACAAGTTTAAAGGAGAAGGCCATGAGGCCTTTGACTTTGGCGCTGGAGGTAGCCGAGGCTAGTGTTCATGGCTTGTCACGCGCAGTAGATCAAAGGGAGAAGCAGATGCGCACGACGAAGAAGGAGCGAGGGTCAAAACACGTCCAAGCTCCATCGACCTGAGCACAAGCGCATGCCTGTGGCTGGATGTAAACATATTTTGTGTACTAGCAGAGCTGAAGTTCAATTGATATGAAAAGGCTGCTCCATGTTTTAGGAGCTGGAGGCAAGCGAAGACAATTTGAAGCAGAAGATGAAGGACTTCAATCGAGGTGCTTGCAGCCAGAACCTAGGCTGAAGCTCATCTCATTCGTTTTCAAAAGAGACCTGGAACCACCCTGTCATACCAACCAAAAAAACAACCAGAAGACACCAAACAAATAGAAACTTGGCGAATGGTCCGAATGGCATGTATGCTGTCTTTCTGACGATTGGTGATGCTTGAACTCGTTTGTTTATTCTTTGAGTTGAACCTTAACTGCTGATGAATGCTGATGGTTTGACTCTTCAAGCAGTGATGGTTTTGTGACTTTGAACTTTTTAATCCCATTTCACGCCCATCATTTCTAGCTCAGTTTCCCTAGCGCAATACCAAGTGGCCGTCATTTCGAGCAAGACAGTGGAGTTCAAAGAGGATTTGTATTTAAGACTCAAAGGTAGAGATGTGCAAAATGATGCGCCTTTTTGGTGTAAGAGGAGATTTCAATGGATTTCATTTCTTTTATGTCAGGATATGTTTCCTGTCCGCAGCTTCGGAGGGAATCCTGGATAGTTTGTAGCAACCGTTGGGGCTTGTGTGCAAACTTGGTGCTAACAGTCATCCTGTCACATGGTGGCAGCTTGGCCAAGGACCCAACTTGCACAAGCAAAGAGCGAGGCCAATTCAGCAGATGCCATTTCACCTTGAGTAGAATTAGTTTCCTTGAAGACTCTTAGAGTGTGACGTTTAGAGATTCTGATGCTACAAACAGACTGGAGATGCTTGTGTGTTTCTTGTCGGCATGGACATGCTGAGATACCTGCTGTGCGTACTTGTTTTCTCTCCTTGTCAATGCTGCTTATCTATAGAAGGAAGTTGACATGCTGAGACTGAGGACATTATTTTTGTCGATTGTATGTCAAGAACATTGTGCTGAATCCCAAAGGTGACGGCCCGAAAGAAATCTTTGAAGCAGCAGGAGGAAGAACTTCGCAAGGTGTGGATCTGCATGTTTTTCGTCTGTAGCGATGTCCAGTGTAGTTTCCAACTTCTAGCGCCTTCCGGTGAGAGTAGGGGGAGGAATATTGCATCCAGCTCGGTCTTGAAGTTCGTGTCCTGCACAGGTGCAAGACCGCCAAATCAAAGTGCAACATCGAAGCGATTCATGCTTTGCATCGTTGAGCAGAGTGGGGTGCCCTGCTGCCAAGAATGAGATTTCCCAGCGTGGCAAGGAAGCTTGGTCCTGAAAGCATGGGAATCAGGCCTCCAACAACTGTTGAACTCCCGATGCACATGCATACATGTGCTGACGCTTGAGAAGTGCAGAGAGGGTTTGGAAGAATTTGGCCCCCTTGTGCGCAGTTGTCAAATGATTTTCTTGAGCGCGGCGAAAGGTTCTCATTCAACTTGTGACAGAATTCGCTGTGTCTTCTCCCAGCAACCGCAACCGTTTGACACCATCCGCCACCGTCCGCGTTTCCGTGTCGGGCTACGGCAGAATCCCGGTGCAGCTAGCGTTTCTTTTCTTTTCCGAGGTCCCAAAAATGCATAGCACTTGGAGCCTTGAAGCATGATTTGGTGTATCGACATGAGTTTGGTGTGGCAAGCGCGATACAGACGAACGTAGTGCTTTTTCTTTGAGCGCAGGACGCTGCCAGAGCGCACTTTTTTTTATTTTTCAAAACTGTATATAATCCTTTCCTTTTTTAAAGCGTAAGCTGCAAATGAAGCTGTATTCATGTCCACTAGAGAGTATGTATTACTTGAAGCAGTGTCCAGGTGTTCACTCTATCTTAATAAAATGCTACTGCAGTGTCCCTTCAACAAAACACAATTTCCGCAGACTATGCTAGATGTCTTCAAGATAATTACAACATCCCCATACCTGCCAACAAACGCAGTAGTCAAAACAGAAATGCAACATACCCTTCTGAGTAAGAGTAATCCTTTGGGGCAATGTAGTGTGTTTTTGCAGGGACAATATCCATACAAAATATGAAGTATTCCTTGAAGACTTGCATCATGCGCTTTGAAGGAGTGCAGTGAGCATTTCCACATGTCTAACCTTCCTTTCAAAGGACCAGTACCCCTTTTAGACAAGTCAATATTTCTGCACCATATGCAGTATCCTTGACATAGAGCATCCCTTTCAAAAGTGCAATAGGTTTGAAACTGTGAGCATTATAAATGAATGCTCTTTTGCTTCTTACAAAAGAATATTGTCCTGCATGGCAACACAATCTTCCTGTGAAGAAGCAGCATTCTTGGGATTACTTTTGTTTGACATGTGTACTCTTCCCCTTGATCAGATCAGCCCAGCCTTCATTTACTTTGGTTTAAAGAGACAACTCTCACTTGAAGAAATGTTTTCAGTACTATCCAACAAAAATGCATTCGTTTAATCACATATCTCACTCATATCAAGGGATGTTGCACAAAATAAAACAATACATTCTTCAAGGATGACTATACTCTTTCAAAAGAGTGCTACATGCATGCAGTATACTATATGTTCAAACAATGTTTGATTGTTTTAGGATTTACAGAGGCACATTCCTCAACTTACAACACTTTTCAAGAGGAGAGCTGCCTACATCAAAGGGTGTTATTCTCAAAATATGGTTCGTTTTCTTGGAAGAACATTACGTTATTCATTCAGAGAAATGATGTGCAATTATGAAGGACCATTTTTCCTTTTACATGCTTACATACACCATGTGTTCTTTATTAACAAATATGAAAAGGACATTGCATGTGCAGCAGGGTTCATTTTTCACATAGAAGTAGACTAAGACATGTCCTACTTCAATGGGATGCTCTGCCATTTGAAAAGAAATGCACATGTTGAAAGAAGCACTCACTTCAAAAAGATGCACCACTCCTGTCAAGGGAATCATGTAAAGTTTTTGAACATGTGTTGACTTAAGGGTTTGACTCAACAATATCAAAATCAGTTCTACAAATTCCTTGGCTGCCTATGTTTTTGCAAGGTTTTTAAAACACATTTTGAAAAATACTTAAACATACAAGATTGATCAAAATTGCCTAATCCATGCGCCAAGCCCCCTAAGCTTCCCCCAGTGATACCTGCATTTTTCCATGGTTTTTACATTGTTTTCCAATGGAACCGCAGACCCAAACCAATCAATAAAACAACCAAAAGCAAGTTTGCAACCCCTAAAGTGGGCGAATTGGCAACGAGTTAGGTCCTTCACTTTTGTGTTGTTTTGCCAGCCCTTCAAAAACATAAACAGCGAACCAGAAAACAAGAAACCAAAAAACAAAGAGCCAAGAAACCAACAAAAATCAAAAAGCAAGAAACCAAAACACCCAAAAACCAAAAGAACATATTGCACACCCCAAGGGGGGAGGAGTGGCAGAGAGTTGGGTCTTGTCATTTTGTGTTTTTTTTGTTTTGTTTAGCCATTGCAGAGATGCCAAGCAGCAATTGTCAATGGTTGCACAGTAGTGACAAAGCCATTGTAGATGTGCCAAGCAGAAACTGTCATTGCATGTGTAAGAGAACAGTGAAGAAACCGCACTCTGAGGGTCTCCCCTTCTTCTTTTTACCTGATGTTTGCATATATTGTTATATTGCAACTGTAGCAGGTGCAGGATTTGGTGACGTCCTGGCAATGGGCTGTCACTTCCCGTGGCGGGAGCGGTGTTTCCCTTCTTGTCCAAGAGTGATGTCAAGACCTCTGTTCCAAAGCTGTGCTACAGTTCTACAAGAATGTTTTCCAAGAGCAAGAGTGTCTCATAAGAGTGTTCCACCAAAGTGTCCAACAAAAGTGTTTGTTGCACAAACATGTTTCACAAGACCGTTGCACAGGACCGTAAGGTATCTTGCAACAGTGTCTTACAAAGGTCCCTCGCAAGAGTGTCTAGGAATGTGTAATGCCTCATAGCAGAGTCGCGCTGCAAGAAAGTCCAGCAAAGAGTTTTCGATGCGTCTCGAGAGTGTTCCACGCGAGTGGCCTAGCTTGTCTGAACAACATGCTAGTCTCTGACGCACGACTTTCCATTGCTGTTGCATTTTAACGTATCATATAACTTAATTTCACTTAACATATCTAAGCATTTAGTTGTGCATTTGCTCCTGACTTGTGTGCATTCGGGTTCGGATGGGTTCGGCTTCGGCCCAGTCGCTTCAAGCTGTGCACCGCCTAGGAGCAGGCCAAGATTGCTGGCACCTTTGACATCTTCCCTGTACAGGTGAGCCTTGCGTCACAGCCTTGTCATCCTCTTGACATTGATAGAATTTTGACAGCCTGCGGCATGAGAGTGTCAAAACCAAAACTGATGTCCAGGACACGCCGGTGAGTGCGTCACCAGAGTCCACTGCCCTGTCGAATCTTGGACACAAAGTGTGGGGCACCGTGTCCAGCTTAACTAAACCTGCAAAATGTTGTGAAACAGGCACAGGGTTTGCATATTTTCCTTTCCTCCCAGCATCAGATTTTTTTTTTCTTTTGCCAGGGTAGCGGGCACTGTAATGGTACTGGAGCAGATCCAGGGTCCGAAGAATGAAGTTCTGTGTTCGGTGCATTCCCGGGTTTCCAAGGTTCCAGAGTCTCAATATGTCTCACTTTATGTGGGAACGAATCTCTGACATCTTGAAATAGATGACGAGAGCCTAGTGTATTTATGGCTGAACTATCCTGATCTATTCTTAAGGCCTCTGAGGAGCCAGGTTTGTCATCTTTTTTTTTTTGATTTTCAAACAATTGTGACGGTGCACACTATGAAGTCAGCTCTCCGGATGCCAATCGTGTCCTGCAAAGATGGATACATTTGTTATGTACTGCCTGTGCTGTCGATGTCGTGGCTGCAGGATGCGGATGTCGCTCCTTGAGGAGCAGCTTGCGAAGATAGTGGAGGAGAAGGTTTCAGAGAAACTGACAATTCAGGACTGCTGCGAACAGAAGAGGTATGCCCCGTGCACAGTGCTCAATTGTCATAGCTTCACGCAGATTCACGCACACAGCAAATTAACTGTCATTTGCGTCGAACGAAGCTTTGAGTGCTAGAGTCTTGGATGTCGGAATCATTCTTCGCCAAACCAATTTTCGGACTTCGAGTGAACATGAGTGAACTTGAGTGAGCTTGGTCTGGTGCAGGAGGGCTACCGTCGCTTCGAAATCGACAGGCTGGAGCAAGACAACCAGGCCTTGCGGGAAGAGCTCAAAGACCTCAAAGCCCTGCGAGCCCTAGATGATCGCAGCGATGCTCGTGCAATCCTCAGTGCATGACTCAACAGCCGTTGGCAGCTGACATCGGCTGACGTCACCATGGCAGCAGCACCAGGAAGGCAGTATTCTTGTGGCGTGTTTGATCCACGTTGTGGTTGTGTCGTGCTAGGTCACTGAATCGGGTTGGATAATTGCGTCGGGTGTTTTTAAAGCACACCCAAGCTGTACAGTACTGGCTCTGCAGACAGAGTGCCATCGAGGCTCAGAAATTTCTGCCGGCTGGGAGTTGGCGGAGCAAGAAAGGGAGGAAGGTGGGGTCCGTAATTGGTTGAACGGGTCAAAGTACACGGCTGATAGGAAGGGATCCTTCCATGTCATTTGGGCATGCAGGTGACATTTCACCCTGGTTCACCCTGGTACAGTCACTTGCAATTAGTTGCATATGAATGACTGCACTCCACTCTTGTGGGAAGGTCGCTTCTGACTTACCCCTGCTCTGTAAATGTGAAAGGGATTGAAAGGGTAAGGTCGTATATGACCAGTGTATACCAGTGTGCCTGCCTTGTGATACGGATAGGGTTGAATGTGCGTGATTGGTGGGTTGAAGGTGACCCCTCTCATCCATTTTCTACATTTTTCTTGCACAGGGTTTTTCTACTATTTTCCCCAACAGCAGTAGCTCAGGGATGAGGCGTTCGCTTGTGCCGCTTTTTTTTGTGTCGCTTGTGCCGCTTTTTTTGCGTCGCTTGTGCCGCTTTTTATTGTCATCGGCATTTTACCTGTAAATTTCCGTATAAAGTGGCTCTTGTGCGCGCGCATGTCGACTGTGCAGCCTCCCACAAAGTCTGTGTCGGGGTCTTGGTCCACAGCTGTTCGGCGGCATTTTACTTGTCAATTTCGGCATAAAGTGGCTCCTGCGCGCTTCAACACGAATTGGCTCTTGCGCACGCGCGTGTCGACTGTGCAGCCTCCCACAAATTTTGTTTCGGGGTCTTAGTTCACATGTGCTCGGCGGGATTTTAATGTATTTATTTGTCAATTTCCGTATGAAGTGGCTCTTGTGCGCGTGCATGTCGACTGTGCAGGCGCCCGCCAAGGATGTGTCGTGGTCTTGGTGCACATCTGTTCGGCGGGATTTTTTTTTTGTAAATTTCCGTATAAAGTGGCTCTTGTGCATGCGTATGTCGACTGTGCAGGCTCCTGGAAAGTATGTTTGTCGGCATTTTACCTCTGAATTTCCGTATAAAGGGGATGATGACGATGCTGTTGGTGATGCTTTTGATTGGTGTGGTGGAGGTGAAGGCTGGCGCAGTATTTACTACGTATTGGTCATCTAGGCAGGCAAAACCTTTGCATCCGTGTCCATGGCCAGTGTGTCGTGGCTCTTCTTATATTAAGTGCAACAACATATAAACCCGAAAGGTGTCGTGGCTCTTCTTACATCAAGTGCAACAACATGCAAACCCTAAAGGTGTCGTGGCTCTTCTTACATGAAGTGCGACAACATACAAACCCTAAAGGTGTCTTGGCTCGTCTTACATTAAGTCCAACAACATACAAGCCCTAAAGGTGTCGTGGCTCTTCTTACATCAAGTGAAACAACATACAAACCCTAAAGGCGTCGTGGCTCTTCTTATTCTTACACCAAGTGCAACAACATATCAAGTGCTAAAGGTGTCGTGGCTCTTCTTACATCAAGTGCAACAACATATAAACCCTAAAGGTGTCGTGGCTCTTCTTACATCAAGTGCAACAACATACAAACCCTAAAGGTGTCGTGGCTCTTCTTACATCAAGTGCAACAACATACAAACCCTAAAGGTGTCGTAGCTCTTCTTACATCAAGTGCAACAACATACAAACCCTAAAGGTGTCTTGGCTCGTCTTACATTAAGTGCAACAACATACAAGCCCTAAAGGTGTCATGGCTCTTCTTACATCAAGTGAAACAACATACAAACCCTAAAGGTGTCATGGCTCTTCTTATTCTTACATCAAGAGAAACAACATATCAAGCGCTAAACGTGTCGTGGCTCTTCTTACATCAAGTGCAACAACATATCAAGCGCTAAAGGTGTCGTGGCTCTTCTTGCATTAAGTGCAACAACATACAAGCCCTAAAGGTGTCGTGGCTCTTCTTACATGAAGTGCAACAACATACAAACCCTAAAGGTGTCGTGGCTCTTCTTACATCAAGTGCAACAACATACAAACCCTAAAGGTGTCGTAGCTCTTCTTACAGTAACTGCAACAACGTAGAATCCCTAAAGGTGTCGTGGCTCTTCTTACATCAAGTGCAACAACATATAAACCCTAAAGGTGTCGTGGCTCTTCTTACATGAAGTGCAACAACATAAAAACCCTAAAGGTGTCGTGGCTCTCCTTACATCAAGTGCCACAACATACAAACCCTGAAGGTGTCGTGGCTCGTCTTACATTAAGTGCAACAACGTTAAAAGCCCTAAATGTGTCGTGGCTCTTCTTACATCAAGTGAAACAACATACAAACCCGAAAGGTGTCGTGGCTCTTCCTACATTAAGTGCAACAAAATATAAACCCTAAAGGTGTCGTGGCTCTTCTTACATCAAGTGCAACAACATATGAACCCTAAAGGTGTCGTGGCTCTTCTTACATCAAGTGCAACAACATACAAACCCTAAAGGTGTCGTGGCTCTTCTTACATCAAGTGCAACAACATATCAAGCGCTAAAGGTGTCGTGGCTCTCCTTACATCAAGTGCAACAACATATCAAGCGCTAAAGGTGTCGTGGCTCTTCTTACATTAAGTGCAACAACATACAAACCCTAAAGGTGTCGTGGCTCTTCTTACATCAAGTGAAACAACATAC
>Ga0126342_10012585_pt1 | contig 15076 bp, 15 predicted proteins | sample Cyp1metagenome_FD_92528 | JGI IMG/M metagenome (GOLD analysis project Ga0126342, IMG submission 92528) | Coral microbial communities from Lord Howe Island, Old Settlement Bay, Australia - Cyphastrea 1 metagenome | ecosystem: Host-associated > Invertebrates > Cnidaria > Coral ...
CTCTACATTAATGGGAATAGCTACTTTGAATTATAGTTGGACTCATAGCTATGGCAATGCTCTACATAAGACCTACTACCTATGCTGTACATAGTGGGGCTCAGGGGTCGGTATATTTCAACTGATAATGATCATAATAATGGTGATTCATGATGATTAATGATGATCTGGTTGGTGGTTTCAACCTACCCGGCTGAAAAATTATGGAGTTCGTCAGTTGGGATCGGTTTATTCCCAACTGACTGGACAAATAAAAGTCATGTTCCAAACTCCAAACCACCAACCAGTACATGTCTGTATCTCCATAGTTTATATGGGATTTCCTAAAAATGATCCCCAGCTGTTCCAACATTCCATGATGTTCTGGTGATTTTCCACCGTGCGGTGGCGAAGCCAACAAAATCACAGCCCGATGCGCCAACGGCTCTTATTCTCCGGGGAACCCCCAGGTGAAAATTTCGAAATTGAAACAGACCCCCATGGCGAGTCAACAGGAGAAAGCCATAAAAATGTTATTTTGTCTAGGGATGTTTAGGGAACATGATGAGGAAAACCGGTGTAAAATTCAATGGGGTATTTTCAGGGAAAGCCAAGAAGCATATCTTCGATTGAAATTGATTGAATCTTAGTGATAGGAGTTTTTTTGGGGAATATCCTGAAATGTCTATCACTCAAACACGGTAAGAAAACAAGGGATTCAAGATGGTTTAAGCATTGCAGTTTGCGAGATTTACCATGAAGAAGAAGTGAGATTTCACCGGGCTTTACATACCTAGTATAAATGGGAATCAACAACCATTTAGGGGGAATAAGCAACAACAAATGAGCTTATTCACCAACAGTGGATGACCTTGGAAACCCTGCAGCATTTCTATTTTTTGTTGGTACCCTGGGCATGGAATACTTGGGGGTGCAGTTCCAGTGAACGAAGTGGTTATATAACATTGTATAATAACTGTAGGAGGGTTATATCATGTTATATCCCAATTTAATCCAACTTATTGTTACATATTATGTGTTATTACAATGGTGAAAAACCCACAAAAATAACACCAACTGCATTTTGCTCAAGATTCCCCAATTTACCCTCTTGTAAATTAACATAGCTATTGAACATTGCACCTTATAGTTGATTTACCAATTAAAGATGATGAGTTTCCAGTTCGCAAACTGTGAACGTTTAGCATGTCGGGTATGATAAACGATGAGCAGCAACGCAGGCCGCAGGTGGTGCTGACTAGTCATGGGAGATCTCCAGTCGTCACCATCCTTAAGCGTTTCAGTACGAAGTCATGGTCTCTGGATGATTTGGAGCTACACCGGCTACACCCATGACTTATGAAACTGAACTTATGAAAAAAATATGGTCATGTCAAGTCTCAAACCATACATTTTGGAGGACAAAAACATGTTGACCCATAGCCGCTTTCAGGTGGTATGTGCTGTTTGAGATGGATCAGAGTTGCAATCCTAAGTATAAACCTGGCTGAATTACAGCAACCACATCAACTAGAAATCTTCGGCCACTTGGAAATGATTCCCCTCCTAACCATCATATAGCGTGAAGGTAGAAGTAGAACATGGTGCGTGATATGGTGGCAACCAATCATTAAAGAACCATATCGGCCTGGTAAAACCCAAGTTTACCTCAGGAGAGTGATAAAATAATACCCCAAAAAAGGTGGTATGATTTGGTTTATGGTTATATGTTTGGTATTCAGCATATGTCCCAGTTTGGGGACACACTTCCATTAACTTGAAGATCAACCATAGTGTCATGGATGAACACACCATGGCTTAACCATGGTGCTACTCCTTAATTGGTAACCCCCAAATGAAGCAGCCGTTTATGGCCAGGTCAGGTCAGGTCATATAGAGTCGTATACCAAGTAAACCCCGACGGCTGGGACGGCATTGGCTTAATGAAAATCATATCCCATGACGGATCCATGGTGCTGGTATATACCCTCTGGTAATTTAACGTAGCTATTGAAAATGGCCATTAATAGTTGATTTTCCCATGAAAAATGGTGATTTTCCATAGTTATGTTAGTTTACCAGAGGGTATGCTAACATGACTGGGGTATATTGATGGGATCCATGGCACACCATATATATTATATATGATGCTAAAAGTGTGGAAATCCCAAACTGGTCCTGTCACTACACCATGGGGGCATCAAATTCTACAAGTCACAGCGACCCCAAACTCACCGGGCCGGGTGGTTCTGCGCCAAGTCGCCGCTACTTTGAGCAGTGGCCGGATATTGCCGGGATGGTTGGTCGAAAATCAACATGTTGGGTTTGTGAAAACATTGGCAGTAGCCGAAAACACCAATACGTTGTACCCTCTGGTAAACTAACCTAACTATGGAAAATCACCATTTTCAATGGGTAAAACCACTATAAATGGCCATTTTCAAATAGCTTTTTGTATGCTTACCAGGCCGGGTAATCACCCTTTCAGTCAAGCACTGGTCAAGCAAATTCATCTCCAACCAGCAGCAATTTCTTGCTTCACCGGGGTTGTTGAGCCCTTGGTTCACCAGGATTTCACAGGACCAGTGGAGCTACGGTACCAATGCCATATTTGGTGGGGACCCTTTAGCCACAAGTCCTGGTAGGTACCTCCAGTTTAGGCTCCTGAAATGGCCAGTGAATATACAATTGGTTTAAGGAACCAATTGCAGCAAACCATGGTTTTGCCGTTTTGCCATTACCAAATCAACACATTTTTCGGGAATTCCAGCCAAATCTATGACTCGACAGTTCTATTTTGTCAATATGTTTATTAGCATCATTCCGTCGTTGCGACTCTCCCACGTTAACCAACAGGTGACACATCTCCTCATGAATCCACGGAAACTGTCCGAAACAAAACACACAATTTTATGATATTTAAAAAAAATCATCTTGCAGGTTCGCAATTCCTAAAAGCCACTGACAAAAATACGTCTCCAAATTCATCAACTTCAATTGCCACATATTTCAACAAAAAAAACTCATCACATAGCCTAGAAACTCATGTCTGATAACAGCTCACAACACCGGTGCCGTCTTCATCTTGGCCACTTTGGGTCTCTCCGCCATCTGCTGCTGTTCCGCGGCGTTGACGCTGGGCGAGGCTTGCGGGGACTCGAGCGATGACAACGTGGAGCGTGCGCTGGCACCGCCCGAGATGCCGCTGATGCTTGTAGTCATGGGCTCCACCAACACCACGGTGCCCGGCCGGGGCGGGTGCTCCGGTAAAGGTGGCAAAGGGCGGCCGGTGGAGTCCTGAGAAAATGCGGGGGGGTGAAGTTTGATGAACCTTGGCGGTATATTGTTTTGACATTTTGTCACATGAGTAATCATAAGTATAGATAAGTTCTGTATTATACACAATTATATAGCTATGCTTTATCAAACGAAGTTTCATTTGAACATTTCCGAGTTACGGACGATGGTCATGGTTAGCATTCACACCATCATGTCAACCACATCTGCATGCCAACCACTGTCAAGTAATTAGTTGGGAAGTGGGTGAAAACACTTTTCTTGTTGGTGGTATACCTACCCCTCTGAAAAATATGAGTTCGTCAGTTGGGATGATTTTTCCTATATATATATATGGGAAAATTATAATATTTCACTAACCTGAATTAAGGCCATTTGGGGATGATTTCCCTTATTAACGATGATTCCAGTGAGGTCGCAGTGAGGTCGTTATAATTTGCCCAGATATATGGAAAAATAAAAGTCATGTTCCAAACCACCAATCACTTTTGGATGCGAAACCCTGCGTTTTTCTTCTGGGGTCGCCCAAGTCGGGTGTCTGTTTCCGCTGGTGCGGGCCTTGATTAAAAACTGGCATGTTCGATGCACTGTTGGAAGATGAAACTGTAGTGCGAGTTCGTTTTACCAAACAAACGCAAAAAAAACTGCGGTGATCAGAACTTTTTTTGGAGGATAAGGTTGGCAAACTGTAGCCAGAGTTCGATTTCACATAAAAGTTGGAACAAAAATGAAGGAACCGGCGCACTTTTGGAGCATGAGGTTTGCTAAATTCATTGGTTCATAGGTTCCTTGATGCATTGATTCAGTGAATCATTGATTCACTGAGTCAGTGATTAACTGATTCGTTGAATCGTTGAATCATTGATTCATTGAATCATGGAGCCATAATTAATTCCTTGATTCAGTGATTCACTGCTTGATTGATCAATTCTTGATTTTAGTGCTTCATTGGTTTATTTCCGTTCATCGATTCAGTGATTCGTTGGGATCTCGGCCGCCAAAAATGCCCGTTCGTTGACTTTAGAACTTCACAACACTTCATTGTTTCTCATCTCAAACACTTTCCTAGGCAATTTTCTTAAAGTTGGTATCTTTTTTTTCCAAAACTTCCGCCACGGCGCGGGCCGGCACTACCTGGTATTTATGAATTCTACTATATACTATCTTTGCATATTATATATATATATATTCTATGTATATATATATAATTATACATTCTATAAAATTCTAAATATACATATATATATAAATACATAAATATCATTGCAAATATAAATAAGCATATATATATATACACTATACAGAGAGTCAGGCGATGATTCAGCGAGATAGTAGTGAGATAGTCCGATAATCGGCCGTAATTTTGTTGGATGGATCTATAGCGGTTTGTGATCCATATTGGTTTGTTGGATCATGGAAGATATTGGGTTTGTAAATTCCATATGGAGATGATGGGGCCCGGCTCAGACTCTGGGAGATGAACGATTGTTACCGATGGTTGGATGAGGAAGTTCGAAACTGAAAATGTAAGAAACAAACAACATGTTTGATAGTCAAAAACAAATGGAAGGATCAAACTTATGGAAGTTTTGCACAAGAAAAGGTCGTAAACAAGCTACTTTTGTGCCTTAGAACTTCAGCATATCTGCGTTTTTTTTGAACTCACATGGCGGCTTCCTCAGATGGGATGCCCCATTTTAAGAACCCCCCCACATGAGTCTCCTCAACATGACCCATCACTTGGATAAACCCAGGGGTTCCTGGATTCGAGCGGACCTGCCTGTTTTTTTTATTGATTCTCAGTATGTATCCCACTATGCTTCCAGCGTAAATTCAAGTTGTGATTAATAAACCACTAGGGGTCAGTCAACCCCCACACAGGAAAAATGTTTTGGCAATACTAACATGGGTTGGTCCGCCTTGATTAATATACCGAGGGGGTGTACCTCCCCAATTAATCAACCCCCACAGAGAAAATCCCCTTTTTGTTTGCCATATGCAGTCACATGCTTTGAGCACCACTCCTTCAAGTCTTACACAGAGCTTTCATCCTGACAAACCTCTAATACAATCATACGGGTTGAGTAATTAATTACTGTGTTGGGTGAGGCACTGTGTTGGGTTGGCGCCAGCCTTTCTGTGACTTTGCAGTCACAGGCTTGTGACTTTGCAGTCACAGACTTGTGACTTTGCAGTCACAAACAGGCTCAGTCTTGCAGACTTGGTTCAAACCAAATTCTTGGCTAAATAAAAAAACATGTCCTAAATGATCAATTTCTTTATTAAAATTCATTTAAACACCATCACTTGAGACGCCCCCAAAGGGTACCCCTCATGAGCCCATGTCCCACCCAAATAATAGGCATGTTTTCTCCCAATTTAGAATTCTTCTAGGTTCAAAAGGAAAATCAAGTGAACATAGATTGATATCAAATGAAAACCTTACCAATCTTGAGATTTATTTTTCGTTTCAAAGGAGAATCAATGGAAAGTCGATTGGTATCAGTTGACTAATCTTGAGAGTTCTTCTAGGTTGAAAAGCAAAATCAGTTGAAAGTAGATTGATATCAATTAAGATCCTTGCTATTTTTTGATTTCTTCTAGGTTTTAAAAGGACAATCAAATGAAAGTAGATTGATATCAAAGTTGATCTCTTATGACTTCAACTTAGGAGGTCGATTATTTAAAGGCACCCTGAGCAGAACCTTCTCCCTAGGTAGCTTCTGGCAGTTGATGAATCCCAGCCCCTGATCCTCATGTTCGATCATTTTCTCACCTTTTTCCCTGTCATATGTCCATTCATTGTCTGGTTGGTGGTTTCAACCCCTCTGAAAAATCATGGAGTTCGTCAGTTGGGGTTACTATTCCCGCCAACCAGTATGTCCATTATTATTTGTGGTAAATCCCCGATCAAAATCTGGAAATAGCTCAGCAAACCCGTCAGATCGCCCGTCAAAATCCCATTTTATCATGGGAAGGGTCACCATATCTCACCGTGGTTCGAACCAGTGTCCCGAGTTTTTAAATTGGTAAACATCACCTCCAGTGAACTAGTTCGATATATATATATATATACCATAAACCATAAAGTGATTGAAATTATTTTTGATTTTAGCTATCATAAATCACAAATCGTAAATCACCATCATTTTTCTTGCTCCAACATGCTTCAGCCATCATTTTCCTATGCTTTTCCTATGGTTTTCATGTTAGGTTTTCATCCATAAAAAACACCACCTGGAAGAAAAACTCAGCCTCGTGCCACGTCGAGCTACCATGGACTGCAAGGATCCAACGTATTCCCCGGATTCCGCTTGAGAACTGAAGTTTCCACTGGACAGCATCATCCGCCCTGGCGACGATGGCGAAACATGGCGAAATATCCCAGGCGTTTTTAACAGGCGATATTTAACAAACATCCCAATGGTGATGATTAACCATGGTTAACTATGATTAATCATGGTTAATAATGGTTAATTATGGTTATCTATGGTTAACAATGATCATAATAATGGTGATTCATGATGATTAATGATGAACCATTGTGATAATTAATGGTAACTATGTGGCAACAACCATGGCAACTACAGCTGGTTGGTTTTATAGGGTATATCATGATGAAATGATTAATGATGATGATAACGATCTGGTGATGATTAACCATGGTGATAATTAAACAGATCATTAACCAGATCACTATTAACAGGCAATCATCATGAATCATCATTATTAACCATTATTAACCATGGTGATAATTAATGGTGAAAAAATGATCTTGTTAATCATGGTATTGATTACCAGCGTCAATAATGATTAACCATTAATAATGGGATGATAATGGTATCTTTCAAACATCCCAATGGTTAATAATGGTTAATAATGGTTAATAATGGTTATATAATCATTGTTAATAATGATCATAATAATGGTGATTCATGATGATTAATGATGATCTGGTTGGTGGTTGAGCCAACTGAATGGAAAGTCATAAAAATCCATGGTTCCAAACCACCAACCAGACAGGCTTTCAACCATCCTTTTGGTGCATTTCGCAACCACAGTATGTCGAGCTCTCAGGGGACATTTTGCAAAAATCACCGCTGAAAAGTTCGGCCATTTGGGGAAGATTTCTCGAATCCAAAGCATGATTCATCATGATTCCAGCAAGGTCACATTTCAATTTACCCAGGCTAGGAGGGTATATACCCTCTGGTAAACAAACATAGCTATTGAAAATTGCTATTTATAGTTGATTTTCATTGATTTTCCCATTAAAAATGGTGATTTTCCATAGTTATGTTAGTTTACCAGAGGGTACTGGGTTGGGTAGAGTGTGTATGGGTAATGGGTTTTCTCTCGTAGACTTTGCTCTTAAAAAGGTTGGCTCAGTGTGCATCTTCCTCCAACTTTCTATGGGGCGGAGTACAAAGCATACAGCCACTACTTGCCGATCTAATTCGATTGATGTGTATCTAGATTTAGACCTTACCCTCCAGTAAATTAACAATTTGACCCTGGTAGTCATCGGGGTTGGAAGATTAGTGAAACCACTAAAAATTGGTGATTTTCAGGGTCTATGTAAATTTACCAGAGGGTATATGATTTATATGTATCTAGATGTAAGTCTATCTATCTAATTTGATTTTTGCCGGTAAATGTTTACCCGCCAATCTATCTAGCTACCTGTCTAGCCTTGACCTTGTCACTTCATCCAATGGCAGCATTCTATCCACTGTTGCTGGTTCTATCCCTATGTTGTCCCATGGCCATGATTAAAACCGCGCTTGGGAAACCCCGTCCCAGCAACAAACCTCCACATGTAGTACCCGGCCTGGTAAACAAACAAAAAGCTATTGAACATGGCCATAGAAATAGTGGATTTTCCCATTAAACATGGTGTTTTTCCATAGGCACGCTAGTTTACCAGAGGGTAACTAGCAAGTATCGGATTATATCCATTTGTATCCCCATTGCTTTAACCTCCGTGCGTTTGTGCGTTTTGTTTATCAATGCGTTATCAATTTTATCCATATTTTGACCCAGCAATCGTCAAGGAATAACTCACAAATCTTTGATATGGGTTTGATTGAAAATAGGACTGCCAAAAGACCGCGATTAATCATTACTTGATCATGAAAAAAATGCAATTATGGTGGTTTATCCCCCATTTTCAGACCCATCCCAAAGTTATACCTTCATTATATCCTCAGAAAATAGATGACTATCCCATGATATCTCACGAAAAAACATATTCAATTCAATTCCATTAATCCTATTATTTCGATCGATTAAAATCTTCATTGATTAAAATATGACTGGTTGGTGGCTTCAACTCCTCTGAAAAATATTAGTCAAATGGGATTATTGTTCCAAATAAAATTGATGTTCCAAACCACCAACCAGTGATGGTTTTTTCCCGGTGGTAACAATATCAACCACTCGTCCGCGTCCCAGCGTCGTTCGTATTCCCCGCAGGGCCAAAATTCGCAGCCCGTACAGGCAGGACATTCAAAATCCTTGGAGTCGTCAATGGATTGGTGGAGAAATCTTCACCGGAAACCATCGACTTTCCCATTAAAAATGGGTTAAACATGTGGAATTGGTGGTTAAATATCGGGTGTTTTTCCTGGTTTTCCTGTAAATGTCCCAAAAAAAACAATCCATTGAAGTTGGCAACAGTTGCACAAGCGGAAGAGTTGGTTTTTAGCAACATAGGGTTTAGGGGATTCATATAACCAAACAGCCATTTAGTGGGACTTACCCATGGGAAATGATTTTGAAACCAAAGGCTGATACTATTAAATCATAATGGTGATGATACAGATTCACCAGTGTAACATTGTAGTATTGTTGGTAACTAATATCTGGAGAAAAAGACAGCTACAGTAATAACTCATGGAGAAGTACCTATATAATACCTAATATAGAGGTGATCATGAAAAACTGACAAACATGGAGATGGATCAAAATGATCAAAGCCTGTGATACTGTGGATGGAAGAAATCCTGCACCAGTTGGTAACCGTTCGGTAACTATGAAACGTTGTAAATAATGGGATTATAAGGAAACTGAACCATATACCAACTGGTGCAGGATTTCTTCCATCCACCGTATATATATATACACGTATATTTGGGTGGTTGAACATCCATTGCTAACTATTTTGATATTCACCAGCGAATTCCATGGCTTTTGACTTGGCCAAAAACCCTGTCCATGGTGGTAGCCCGCAAGCGTTTCGATTCCTACAAGGTGGTGTCCCAGGTCGTGATCGCTAAGTTGGCTAAGTCTATAACTCCAAAAACATCCAAAAACTGTTGGATCTATGGCACTTATGACATCTTATGACTAGATGGTTGTTTCCTAAAATAACCCCAGTCGTCACCATGGCTTTCAATACTCAACAAATTCCAATGATTTGGATGATTTGGATGGGCTTGTGGTCACCAACTATGGATATCCCCAGTTTCCAGACCCAATGTTAGGGAAAAAATCCATTCACATTCTATTCAATCACTAAACAACAATCCCATAGAGTATCCCCGGATTTTTTTTTAACCATGGCTTAGTCTCAACTAAATCACCAATTTTTTCTGTGTAAAATCCCCATGAACATCCCCATCAGCATTTTTCTGGAATCCCACCGTCTGTCGACATGCGTCCATATCACCGGGCTCCATATCGAAATCCAACCGGCCACAGCGTCGGCATTGCATCGCCGTGGGCTCCTCGAGTTGAACGGGACTTTTTCGGAAACGCCAAGAACCAACGGGAAAACATCGGAGCATCGTGACACAGCCAAGAAATATGGGGATTTTACTGGGTTTGAAAATCACCATCAAATCACTATACTGGATTTTACTGGGATTTTACTGGGGTTTACTTGGATTAAACTGAGGTTTACTTGGATTTTGCTGAGATTTACTTGGATTTTACTGAGATTTACTGGGATTTGAATGGGACTTTGATGGGATTTATAACCACAACGCATACTTTTTGGCGCCATGGTGGTAGCCCAAAAAGTTAGGCCACGCAAAAGCGCGGCCACGCTGAAATCATCTGCGCAAAACATGTCTAGAAGGCATCATATTGTTGGTTCCCTCTGGTAAATGTTTACAAAACTATGGAAAATCATCATGCTATTAATGGATAAATCAACTATTTCGACTGGGCCATTTTCAATAGCTATGTATATAACATATTACCAGAGGGTACTTAATGTATATGATGATACTTAATGTATATCTTTTGATATAATGATGATACTTGTTGATATGATACTTGGTATATTTTTTCGAAAATTCATCTTGTGACATAATTTGGTTGGTGGTTTGACCTACCCCGCTGAAAAAACATGGAGTTCGTCAGTAATCTGATCATCATCCCAACTATTGGGAAACATAACATTAATGTTCCAAACCACCAACCAGATATATTCTACCATTATTAACCATCATTAACCATCATTAAGCCATGATAATCATTTTTTTGGGATTAATCAGCCATGTTTGGAATATCAATAGTATATCTGACTTGGTTCAACATGCCTCTTGGTTTTGAATCTCCGCAGCCAGGGCCAGCCGGGTGGTCTTTTTTAAATTTACGGCCGGAGAATGTTTCAACAAAACGGTTGGTGACAATATGCAAATTACATATAACTTATGGCCTCAACATAAGAATATATCCATATAATTATCCACTTTGTTGGGGCCATATTGTATGGTCAGTGATATTAATTATGGAAAGGTTCCTATGTTTAACTAATATAAATATGGCCAGTTAAATATCCCTATTTTAGTGCACTGGAATAAATATGGCCATACTAAATATGGGCTATTCCTAACTGACCTTTTTTTCACATCGCAAGAGTTTCCATGGTGCTGAAAAACAATCCCTTTGTCGGCTTCGTGGGTGAACTTAGGAACCTACAACAAACATATGGTGATTTTCCATAGTTCAATGCAGTTTTATAGGGTATATCATGATTAAACAATGCTTAATAATGGTAAGTAATGATGATAATAAAAATAATGGTGATTCATGATGATTAATGATGATCTGGTTGGTGGTTTCAACCTACCCCTCTGAAAAATATGACCCCGTCAGTTGGGATGATTATTCCCAATATATGGAAAAAATAAAAATGTTCCAAACCACCAACCAGAACTCATTACTCAAAAGGGTCTAAGTATGTCTAAGTCTCATTCATGCAAAAGCCCTTCAAACGCTACTAAGTTGGCAACGGTAACGTGCTTCACTAAGGTTTATGGGGAAGATAAACCCTAGCTATGGAAAAAAAAAAAACAACGTCATTTTTTCAGGCTTTCATTTGCCAACTTAGCTGGGTCCCCACCTGGTAGGACATGATCAACTCCGGTTGAATTCATTTCCGACAACCCAGGATATAAAAGTTGGTTATAACTACAATAGCTATGGCATATGGTACAGTATATATATATATATATATATTTGGAGGTTTCCTAAAATGGGGGTACCTCCAAATCATCCATTTTAATAGTATTGTCCATTGAAACCATTTTTAGCTATTGGGGCCCCATTTTAGGAAACCTCCATTAATGGGATTTATATCCCATAGGATCCATGTATGCTATATATATATATGGTAACATTTACCATCAGTATACCCCCAAGGTTAGCATATATACCATACATGGATCCTATGGGTATTGATTTATCAACCAGTTTATGACTGGCGAAGCCCACCTTGTAGTAACTCGAATTTTGAGTTCCCACCATCCCGTCATTGCGACGCTCCTGATCTGTAAGCTTGGCACAGGGTCCTGGCGTAGAAAAGCTATGGCGGCTAGTGATCGCTGTTTCAATTTTTGGGTTCGTGTCACGTAATCCAAAAAAAGGAAAGAAAAGTAAGTATCACTTATAGATACTTATAGTAGGAATTTACATGTGTAGTTTTCTGGTGGCTTCATGATGAAGCAATAGTTCTATGATTTGTTACCAAACAAAATAGGAACTCTAACCGCAAACATGTGGATTTTAATAAACCCAAACGGCGATATTGCCAACACAGAATGGCACAATTCACATAAAACGGTGGGTCAGAACACTGCAATACCTCTAGAAAACCGAGTTCGTTAAAATTATTTTGTACTGGGGATTGTAAACCAACAAACATAACTTCGAAAAAACCACCTTTGAGCGCTAGCACATGGATGCTCACCGGCCAAGATGGTTCAAAACGTTGGAACACATTTGGTTCATTTCTGCCAGAATAATTTGTGATTCTTACCTCAAAAGAGAATTGAGCAAGTTTCATCAAAATTGAAGGGGCAAAAATGAGAAGGTCATTACACATTCTTCAGCAACAAACACTTAAATCACTGGTCAGTCATTGACGACTGGTTTGTAGAGCAACCTCAAACATTGGGGTATAGACGGTATAGACATGTATAGACTATGCGCTTGTTCCACAATGCTTCCCTCATATTTTACTGGTGTCCGTTTTTCTATCGCTTTGATTCTTTTTGAGAGGTGCCATGGCGATGTTTACCATCCCAGTTTTTGTTCAAAAGGATACTTTGCAGCTGCAAGGATACCAGTGGATACCAAATAGCTCATGAATATTCATGAATCTGGGTAAATTATAGTATTTCACTGACCTGAATCTTGCGGCCATTTGGGGATGATTCTCTTTATTAACCATGATTCCCAGTGAGGGAGGACAGTGAGGTCGTGATGCAATTTACCCAGATGAATGATATCTCGAGTTCCTCACCATTTACGTTGCAGATATCCGAAGTTTTGTTTTTGATCTCTCCCGGATTCTACAGTCTTAGCTGTTGAGAACATGGACCCAGATCCCCCAGCCCTATTTTGTTTCTGGGAAATTCATCAATGTCTAAAGCCATTCATGGCGAAATTCATGGCCAGTCCGCCACCTTGATTTTCGATGCTTCGCTGTTTTAGGGAGAACCGTGAAACACGAAATCGATGTGTTTCAAGGCAAACATGTGGCTTGCCAATTTGAAATTTGAAATGAAACATGACCAGTTTTGACACCCTCCCAATGTTACTTAACTCATTCACCCAATGTGTTTTGAAATTTGAAAGCCTCTCAAGGCACCCCTGCGTCGGTCCTTTCTCAAGTCTCTTCAAAACCTTTTTGGCCTCAGTTCCAGGTGACCGAAGACCACCATCCGTGAGTCGGTCGAAAGTTGGCCCATTATCCATTGAGTCGGGTATCTTACCCCGTTGAAAGAAAGCTATTCCTAGAGATTTCTAGGGGATTTTTGCATATTTTTGCTGGTTGATGGTATACCTACCCCTCTAAAATATGGATGATTAAGTCATTCCAACCCACCAATCAGTTTGGAATGGATATGACACCTTCATGCCAAACAAACATCTGTGAAAAGCCCAGGACTTCGGTCTAAAAAAGGCTGCCCAGCCGCCGGAGCCTGTCCCTCATTTTCTGCTTGGTGGTGCAATAACCATCTTGAAACATATGAGTTCGTCAATGGGAAGGATGACATCCCATATATGAAATGGAAACATGAAATTAATGTTTGAAACCACCAACCAGTTTTGAAACTGTTGCTTTCGCAGCAACTAGTTTTCGGCTGTTGCTCTTGTTGTTTTCACCGGAATTAGTTACAGATGTTGACTTCACCGCAGCTAATGTTACGTAATGTCAGATACATCCCCAACATGTGTTGGATATGGCGCTTAAGTCATCCACTAAAAAAGGTGAAATCCCATGAGGCTGACTGGAATTTCCAGGCATTTCAGGTGTCTTGATCCTCTTAGAGCCAAACTTTTAGTGCTGCTTGGTGGTGCAATAACCATCTTGAAACATGATGGAGTTCGTCAATTTTGTCAGGATGACATCCCATTAATATGATATATGGACAGTCAATCCAAATTCCATGGTTTTTTAAACCACCAACCAGCAATCCATTGGATTGACAGATTCTCCTGGTAGCCTTCTGTAAATTCATCCCCATAAAAACACGAGGTTTTGACCTATCTCCATAGGTATTAGTGATTATATAAGTCTTAAAATTTATTGCAACCGTTGGTTTCCAGTTATCTTTCCATTTAAATGAATCATGCGGTTAAAACAATCATATTATGGTTGATGACTGGTGGATGGAAAGACAACCATCATCTATCATAGATATTATATAATGTAGTTACCATCATTATCATTACCATAGATATTATGATGATGATATAACACATCATTATCATAGATAACCATTGATAACCATCATCTATCATGATGGGATTACCATCCACCAATAGATGTTATATAATGTAGTTACCATCCATCAATGGATTGGTTTAAGGGAAAATCTACAGGAAACCATGGATTTTCCCATTAAATATGGGGCTTTCCTGTAAATTTTCTCTTAAACCAATCCATTGAATCCACCAATCATCACCATTTTTAGGGTATGGAAATCCCAGCCACCCAGCGTATCCATGCGTATCCCATTGCGAAAAACCCCACCTGCAGCTGGGTGTTTTTTTGACAAATCAGGGCATCTAGAAATGGAACGATCACCTATTGAAGATTAGGCTACCTAAATATAAAGATAGATATATAAATATATATATAAATATATATATATATATATAAATATATATGTATATATAAATATATATATATATAGATATATATATATATATATAGATATATTTAGATATCTAGATATATATTGTGAATTTACTATCTCCCTGAGATATTATTTCGGGGATTCCTATCCACCAACCCTGAGATGCAAAACCCTGTTTTGCTGGCCTTTTTGAATCCTCCCGC
>Ga0126342_10012586_pt1 | contig 15074 bp, 15 predicted proteins | sample Cyp1metagenome_FD_92528 | JGI IMG/M metagenome (GOLD analysis project Ga0126342, IMG submission 92528) | Coral microbial communities from Lord Howe Island, Old Settlement Bay, Australia - Cyphastrea 1 metagenome | ecosystem: Host-associated > Invertebrates > Cnidaria > Coral ...
CTACTACTAACTACTACTAACTACTACTAACTACTACTAACCCCCCCCACCCCCCTACCCACCCACAGGGGGGGCGGGGAACATAGCTCCTGTATATCCATACATATCCCTACTACTAACTACTACTCACTACTACTAACTACTACTAACCCCCCCACCCCCTACCCACCCACAGGGGGGGGGCGGGGAACATAGCTCCTGTATACCCATACCCATTGGGGGGGGAGGGGGGGGGACCTGGGCGGCCGCATCATGTATATATATATAATATTCTACAAAATTATACATATTCATTTTTTGTTTGCAATTGACGCACATACAGTATATTTGCATCATGTTTAGTCTTGTCGTTTCCTGAATATAAACCCATATATATATATATATACACGTGTATGTGTTTTTTGGTGGCAAAAAGCCATGGTATTATATGTTGCATTTTCATTTTGTGGATATATTTGTATGATCAATTTGAATATGCAGTGTGCAGATCACAAGTGCTGACAGTACGATTTGACACATTTTTTAAGCATGCATCCAATACTAGCCATTGCCATGATGTGCGCGCAACCGACACTGGATGTGTCACTCTTGTACTCCAAATGGTTCGCCTACGGGCACTACATAACTTGCAACTGCTGTACTACAGCTCCTGGATACTGGGAGGTATGGGGGGACTGTGTGTTTTTCTCGCTTGAGGGATCATCATAGTCCAGTATGCAGGGTTTGGGCATCCACAGCTCGATAGTTGTTCTCATGATGAAAAGATGAATCCGTACAGTTGTAAAGCTACTCTTGTTTAGGCAGACCAACAGGTAAGCAGACAGGCAGACAGACAGATGGATAGATAGATGGATAGATAGATAAATAGATAGATGGTTAGATTAGATTACAGTAGATTAGATTAGATTAGATAAGATTAGATTGATTGATTGATTAGATCGATTAGATAGATTAGATCGATTAGATCGATTATATAGATCGATTATATAGATCGATTAGGTCGATTAGATCGATTAGATCGATTAGATAGATTAGACAGATTAGATTGATTAGATAGATAAGATAGATTAGAAAGATTAGATAGATTAGATAGATTCGATAGATTCGATGGATACGATAGATAGATAGATGAGATGAGATGAGATGAGATGAGACGAGATGAGATGAGATGAGATGAGATGAGAGAGATAGATAGCTAGATAGGTAGATAGATAGATAGATAGATGGATCGATAAATAGATGGATCGATAGATAGATAAATAGATAAATTGTGATAGATCGATATATCGATCGATAGATAGATAGATAGATCGATAGATAGATAGATCGATCGATAGATAGATAGATAGATAGAACGATCGATCAGTCGATAAATAGATAGATCAATCGATATATAGATAGATAGATCGATCGAACGATCGATAGATCTATCGATCGATCAATAGATAGATAGATAGATAAACAGATAGATCGATAGATCGATCGATAGATAGATAGAGAAATAGATAGATAGATAAATAGATTGATAGAAAGATAGATCGATAGATAGATAGATAGATAAATGGACCGATAGATCGATCGAGAGATAGATAGATAAATAGATAGACCGATAGATAGATAGATCGATAGATAGATAGATAGATAGCATACATAGATACATAGATACATAGATACATAGATACATAGAAAGATAAATGCAATATAGATGGGCAGATAGCAAGAGAAGAGATATGTATACATGGATTGACGGATCGATCCCTTGAATTCACCGCATTTCGACCCAAAGTTTGTCACAGTCTCACCATTATATACCAAAATCATCAAACTGTGTGACTTTGTGTAAATGCGATCGTGTTTTGCTTGGATGGGTTGTCCTGAAGTCATGGAAATCTTCGGTGGAAATCTTGGTGCTATCGCCATGGCGAAATGTCGCAGACTAAGGCGCAAAGTCGCAAGAAAACTCGACGTAACTTGTCCCCAGCTGGGACTGGAGCGCGGGACTGGACCATCAAGATGGAAGTTGGGAACGCGAATCTGGGTAACTTACATTGAGGACGACTGGAATTGTTGTAAATCCGTATCTTTGAGGAAAAACACGGCTTCCAGCCAATTGTTCTTCAAACTCAGTGAGAAGTGATATTGACAGTATATAGATGGCCGCACTAGCCTAGTCATTTGTCACCATGCCAGGTCATCAACTAGACCTATGTCGGATAGGCATAGCTGCAAACCTTTTGATTCCATTCACTTTTGCCAAGCTGATTTGTTCCCATCTCCAGCCCCTCCAAAAGAATGATCAGAAACAACTGGCCAATACTGACGTCCGCAGTTGCATCCTGACATCTGCTTCAGGATCTTGGTGGCCCTTTCGGAGCACCTATGACAGTGTGGTGATCCCTGGTTTGGTTTAGCGATGATACCAATGATATAGTAACTGGTTGGTGGTGTGGAACATGAATTTTATGATTTTCCATATATTGGGAATAATCATCCCAATTGACTTTCATATTTTTCAGAGGGGTTGACACCACCAACCAGTTATAATTTTACTAAAGCAATGGCAAATTATATTTTTCATACTGTTGGAGGTTGCGTGCATTTACGACTTTGACTCGCCAGTAAACATGGTAAACCATTCTGCTTCAGAAACTTAACTATGATGCAAAGATATGCAAAGTGGAGGGGACGTATTGGTTTCACATGATGAGCAAGTGGTTCATCAATAAGTTCTATGCCGACAGAACCCAAAGTGGTTCACAAATGCCGTTTACCAATTCCTTTGGATTCATTCATGTCTAGTCCCAAAATTGGAGGTGTTGAATATGGCTTTGTTTGAGTGGGTTTGAACATGGGGGGATGCCGGCGTAATTAGCAATTTAATGATTGTTTGATGTTCACTCATGGATTCAATGGTTTACATCCTTATATGCTCTGAAAATTCATTCAAAATCATTAATTATTGATTGCTGAGTCATTATCAATGATTTATATTGATTTATTGTATCAACACAAAACCCTCTGGTAAACATACCAAAAACTGTGGGAAAACACATTTTTTCATAGGTAAATCAACGATATATGGGATATGTTCAATAGCTATGTAACAAATTACCAGAGGGTAATAAGCATTAATCATCCATTAATCATCCATTAATCATCCATTAATCATCCATTAATCACCATTAATCCATTATATAGTGACTAATCCCATTAAACCCCATATAACCCCCATTAAAATAGTGACTATCGTGGGTACATAACCAACGTCCAACTGGGCTTTCTCTACCGGATCATCCTGCGGGTCGTTTCGCATCGTTTCGGCTGCTGCGCTGTGCACAGGAATGCCATCATTCGCCCGCCGCGCGCTGAATACCGCGACTCAAATTTGGGTCTCTTGGACGAGCCATGACACCATGACACCCGAAACGAAGCCATGGTTTTTTGTTGGGAATTTCCACAACCATTGGGACCTTTTAATTGGGGTGTTGAATATTAGGGTGATGGGATTAGAACTTAGTAGTTGGATGTAATTTGTAACAATGATTGATAAGAAGTGATGAATGATAATGTCAACGGACAATTACAGTAAACAGTGTTAGTCCTTGAAAAGGCGATGAATGAAGAGAGAGAGAGAGAGAGAATGTTTGATTCACTAGGGACCAGGCATCAGTGGACAAAGATCCCACAGGTTTTTCTCAGGTTTTTCTCATCCGGGGTTGACATGATCTTACATGTGCTTAGTAGGGAATGAGGGAATGATCCATAATCACTAGTAATAATCATCCCATTCCCCCATTCCCATCCATTCCCTACTAAGCACCAGTAAGGGAAGGACTGTTCAACCTTGAAGTCCGGTTTGTTTGTTTGGTAAAGTTCTTCCGTCCATGAAAACCAGATAGCCCTCGTCACCATGGAGTTGTCATGATGACCACGGGCTCGAAAGACTTCTTCGTTATGTTTCTGGCAATCAACTTCCAATTTTGTTGGTTAATTCACCATGTTTGTTGGCTTAATCACAGTTGATATTTGGAGTTGTGAGCACAGCACGCCATCATATTTCAATAATTTGTTGATTGAACCACATGTTGAAGCCCGTTTCAATGTCCAGTTCTTATATATTATGCTGAGATTCATTTTTTGAGTTCCAATATATAGGGGAACAAAAACTGACGATCATCATCAAGTAAATCCCCTCAAATCCGTGCCGTTTGAAAATCTAACAGCTTGCTATACGTAGAAATCATATGTGGATTATGGAACCAAATGTGCCAAGGCTCCCATGGTATGCATTGGCTTTGAGACCTGTGAGGTAGCATCCATTCAAAAAAATGTTAGATTACGGAAGGGTTTATCCCTTTCCATATATGTTAATGTATGTTATACTATATTATATTAATATGTTGATAAATGTCGAGATATGTTAATATGTGTCAACATTAACGTTAATATACGTATCTGTTAATGTTCATCCTTGTTTCAAGCCACTCCGTTCATCTAAATTGATATTAAAAAAACATATAAATTCACCATGTTTGTTGATGAGATCCCATGAGATCCCAGGACCCAAGCGTTTCCTCTTCGGCGGCCACGAGTTCATGCGCAGCGACCTGCAAGTGCAAAATTGCAAAGGCCGCTGCGCCGGTTGACGCAACGAGTGATGTTTTACCCACTAGTGTATATAAACATAGCAAGTTCATGGGATCTAACCCCCAAAAAAAGATCTGATCTATAGTTGATTTTCAACATCAAAACGGTTTTCAATGAACGAGCAACAAACAGTGCTAGGTTTTGCCGTGTTGTGTGGGCCAAGCAACAACTGGTTTGGGCCCGGGGGTGAATTCACCTTTGAGTGTTCCTAAAATTCAAGATGATGATCACGATTGACTGGTGTTTTTTTTTTGTGTGTGTGGGGATAGATTGAAGCAACAAACCCGTGATGGTACACAACATGTTTTTCTGCGGCTGAGAAACCGCTCGCGTTTTGCTGTTTTTCTTCTGCCTTGGGGGTTCGGGGTGGGGTTCAGGGGGGGGTGCTAACTTACAACTTGGCCTTGATGGAAGATCGCGGCAAGAGCTGTGAAGCAACTGTGCACAGGCGAAGCCAACAAGTGCGAGGAGCAAGATGTTTGGAAACGTTGCGGTCATATGAATTTAACTCCCAAAGACAGAGGTAAAATGCGCATTGTCTATTTTTCCGAGCCATCAAAGGCTATAAACATGCAAAATGTTCTTGACATGGAGGAAATTTGCACATGTTCATAGCACGCAATGGAATTCACACTAAAACTCAGAATTCATGATCTTGAAAACACAATAGTTCAATACATTTCAATCATATGGACAAATGAAGATGAATTGAGAATCCGCATAACTCCGCGTACGGTTTCCGGGCCGGCGGGGCATTTATGTATGCAAGACATACGTGAATGTGACTTGGAATGAACCTAGAGTCAACGCAATCACCTTTTGGTTGCACTTAAATCACTTACAATTACACCACATAGTCCATTCGCACTATGGTGGGCAAAACTCACGGGCAAAACTCACATCTTTGTAAGTTTTTACCATGCTTCGCCAATCTTGGAAGTTATACCATTATAACGGTTCCAGAATTGTCAGCTTTTTGTTTACACTTGAAAACCAACCCACCATAATCTGCAGTTTCATGACACTCTTCTTGTTTTTCAATGTTGATTCCCCTTTTTCCCGGGCCCATGGTATTTCAATGTCGTCCCCATGTCTTTACGGCGAACAAGCCAGGCCTACCGTCTCACTGGTGCCATTGCCAAACCAATGTCCATGGCGGATCAAAGCAAGAAACGCACAGCAAGAAACGTAAATTCGACTTGGCCAACCTCGGGAACCGTAGAATTGTCTTTTTTTTATGTAAGGGCCAGTGTGTTCAGAGAACTGTAAATGTGGACATATGACAAATAATGCATATGGCAATTGTAATGCAAGAAAGTGAGGATGCAGGCAAGCACGTGCCGATATGATGCATATATATATATATACATACATAAGATAGAGCATGTTCAGTTTTGTGCACGTGTATACTTGCCAGCGGAAAATCTCAGTCTGCACTTCTCAGACTCTCTGAATCACTTTCAATATCATATTCATATCACACCGCGAGGTTCTTTTGAGGCTGCCATCATAGTTTTTTGCCCGCTTGAGTCAATGCCAAGAGCCTCGTCACTACATCTCAAAAATGATTCCACCACAACACATGCTACCTGGTAGCCTGCGAACGCCACTTGCAACTCAACAAGGACAAAGTTCCCAGATGTCCCCAGATTCTGCACAGCATTTCGCACTTCTTCAGCATTTCTTCAGCATTTTTCTAGATCTTCCACCGGTTCAACCGGTTCAAGCGGTCACAGATGGCAGGTTTGTCCCTGGAATGCAGTTGGTGGAAGCCCAAGAACCCGCAGCTCATGGGCCAAAGTGCTTGGCCCTGTGTCGCAGCTTGGCAGCGGATTGGAAAACAACGACCAAAAACTGTTCGAAGCCCAAAGGAACGATGGCTTGCATAGGGAATCATCCCAAAGTATCCCAAAATCACCTTTTTTCAGCTTTTTTTTTATTTGTCCCAGATATTATACGTATTGCATTATTGGGTCACTATTGTTCGGGAGGAGTCGAAAGACCATCATATGCTCCGAGTTTTGGATCATTGAATTGCCGTTTGACATAGGTGTATTTGTGCCTAATGTTTCCCAATCTTTGATCAGGATGATAGGGGAATTACTCAACACATCTCAACACTATCACGGTGGATCCGTGTTTTTATGTCTCACCATGGTACAAAAAAAGAGGATCAAACAGATTCAAAAAGAAGTGTATGTATGGTTTCACTCTAAGCGTATACGTGGCAGGTAACCCTACTTACTCGAATGTATTTCTTCAGGAGATTAACTCCACCCCGAGGTAACGCCCATCATTTCTGGATGATTTTCCCCGCCAGGTGTGTTTGCACGGAAACTCCTCGTGCAGACTCGAAGCACTTCAGCACGTCCGCCTGGTACCTTTGGATCCTTTGGTCGACCTGGTATCCTATGGTAAACCAACACTCTTGGGGCATGTTATGGTGATTTAATGGTGATTTTATTGTATTTATAGGGATAGGATAGGGATAATAATGGGATTATCATGGAGAAGTGATGAACTATACCCTTTGCTTCTTTGACATAGCCACAACTATGTAAAAGCACCATGTTTGGGTAAATCATCTATAAACGGTTCAAGTTCCACAGCTACGTTGGTTTACTGGAGGGTATCCTATGGTGATGGGCAAATGGGGGCATCCAGAATGACCTCATCCAATAGAGCAGCCATAAAAGGGATGTATTGAATCCTGAGTGGTGTGCCAGGTCATTAGCTAAGGATGTATGGCAGCTATATTATATATAGAAAGTAGGCCCTATAGACGAATTTATAGCTGGGGCCCCTGGTATACCCAATACAATACACCACAAAAAGTGAATCGTTGATCCCAAAAAGGGCATCGGCATTGATCGTTTTCTTACACCAAGCCACTCAGTGTCAGATTTATAGTACTCTAACCATCTATTGTGAAAAAAAACACCAAAATGTATTGTTGGTTGAAGTTAAATTACAATGTTTCATTTGATGGTTTGGTTATTATTTTTAATAGTTCATATGATCATGATTGATTGTTAAGTCACCGTTTTTCAATGGTTAGATCACCATGTTTGAAAGGTTAAATCAGTTGTTTTGGTTAAGTCCACATATGTTTCTTAGTGCGATCATCTTTTCTTGTCCGTTCTTCAACCGTTTCTCTTGGTTGGAGAAAAAACAACAACGTAACCTCCATATGCCGGCGCGACAGGTGCTGATGCGGGGCATCACGGTCTTCGCCTTTGATTTCGCTGGCTGCGGTCAATCTGAAGGCCATCGACACGCGCATGGTGGTGGTCCATGGGAATTACCATTTAAGCTTAATTAATCGGTAAACCTTAGTACCACATGTACCATGGGGATCAATCCCTTAATGGTCCTTTAGTCATAATTACACCATTTGGTTATATAAAGTAGCAAGTTCGGAAAGCTAAAACCACCTATAGTCAATCTATATGTCAATCTGAGTATATTTGCGGTCCCTTTGTCGCGAAAGCTTTTTCATTTAACATAGCGAACTGGAAAACCACCATGCTATTAGCAGGTAACAAAACATATCAAAACATCATATTTATGATCCATAAGTGGGTTGCGTGCTTCCATGGCTATGTTAAATAACCAGAGCGTAGCCTTATAATATGCTATATGTTAAATGGATTAGTATAGGATAATAGTTGGATAAGAATGGGCGTTAGTGGCTGGTTAGTAACTAAACAATCATAAGCAATCATAAAGGTTCATGAGTGGTAATAATTTCATGGGATATTCAGGTCCCTTTGGAGGGCACAGTTTTACCATGGGATAATCCAGTTAGGAGACAGGGTTAAACCAGGCTTAAGCCCTATTAAACCCAACAGGGGTTGTTGAAATTGGGTACTGTATTGCCCTTGAAATATGGGATAGTTCATGATTGGTTTTACCACATTCATAGGTTTATAAAAACATACGTGTTTGGTTTTCTTGGGATTGTTGTTTGACATCAATGTTAGTCATGTTGGCCATTGATTAGCGCAACGGCCCCCACCAAACAATCAGTGGGGAACCGAAAATCTGCAAGGCCCCCAAAAAAAGTATTGCCAGGAAAGAAAGGTGCCGTAAAGCTTTGTGGAAGATTGTGGAAGATAGGTGTAGATACAAGAACGGATTTGTTTTCTTGGAGCATATGTGGAGGAAAAAAAACGGTCATGTGTTTTTTCTTTAAACTGCTACTAACCGCACCAGTGACCTGTTATGGAACAATGTTGGGAAATTTGTCTATTGTTTACAGCCATGGCACCAATCGGTGTACAACATGAATGAGGTAATGAGGTATACCCAAGAACATCAATATAACCGTAAATGCGCATAAAGTATGACTATGGAGGAATTCACTTTTCTATGTGTTAGGGGATTGCTGTAGTCAGAATCCATGAACGCATTATCCACTTGAAGGATCATCTATGATCATCAGCAGCCACCACATCATCCTGGTGATCTCGTCCCCGATTCGCGGACCAACGTAATAAACTGGTACCTAAGAAACTATGGTTCCTTCAATTCGGGGCCTGTGGATGAATGATGACCCATGATTCATGACCCCAATGCCTCGAGTGGAGATGGCTTCAAAAACCAATGTGTGGTACTGGGCATGAGCTAGCATTGTGCTAACACGTTAAGTGATTCAAGTGGGACTGCAGATTACTGTGGGGTATTATGACGTTCCACAATGCAGATGACCTATCAACTAACCCAATCAATTCATATCAGTTCTAGATTTAAACTTGAAATGAAACAGTGACATAAGTGTGTGGCCATGCTTCCTTTTTTATTTTTTTTGAAACATATATAGCTGTTCCCACACTGAGGGTGGTAGTAAAGGCCGGTGCTTGATCAGGGTGCTCACTCTGGTCTGCGGCATTTTACCTCTAAATTTCTGTATAAAGTGGCTCTTGTGAAATCTTGACATGCGTTTCGACTGCGCAGGCTCGCACAAAGTGTGTGTCTCCGCGTTCTGGGCCCCATCTGGGCCGCGGCATTTGTCCTGTAAATTTCCGTGTGTGAAGTGGCTCTTGTGAAATTTTGACGTGCGCTTCGACTGCGCAGGCTCGCACAAAGTCTGCGGCGCGGTTTTGGTCTGCGGCATTTTACCTGTGCATAAAGTGGCTCTTGAAGAAATCTTGACATGCGTTTGGACTGCGCAGGCCCGAACAAAGTGTGTGTCCTCGTTCTGGGCCCAATCTGGGCCGCGACATTTTTCAACATTATTATTATCACAATCATCATCATCATCATCATCATGTATCCTCCTCTACATCGTCATCTTTCTCCGTCTCTACATCATCATCCTTCACCTTGCCATCCTCTATTTCTTTTTCCGCATTATCATTCCCATCCTCATCCTCATCACCATCATCATCATCGTCATCATTATCATCATCACCACCACCATCATCATCATCACCAGCATCATCATCATCATCATCACCATCATCACCATCATCATCATCATCATTTGATCATCATCATTAGCATCATCACCATCATCATCATTACCATCATCATCAACGTAATTCTCATCACCATCATCATCAACAACAACAGCAGCGATCTCAACATCGTCATCATCACAATCATTAACATCAACATCATCAATCATCAACATAGAAATAATTGTAATACGAATGGTACTATTTTTTGAATTCATAGTATAATAATAATAATCATAATAGTAACAGGAATAGCAATAATCATAATGATAAAGTAGTAATACTAATCATAAGAATAATATTCATAAAATGAACAATAAAAGGAATAGTAATCATCACCAAGATCATCATCATCATCATCATCACCATCATCATCAGCACCGTCCATATTATCATACATTATCCTCCCACTCTCCCACACTGTTTGGGGTCTCTTGCCGGGATATTTAATTATTTACATGTATTTGCACTATGCTCATTGGTGATGTGTGACACGGATGTTTCATGTTTTTTTTTCCCATTCCAGGCCGGGAATGTTGATGATTATAAGGGGGTTCACTGAGGGGTTCACTGTCCCAAAATTGGTTCTGAATGAGTGTAATTGATCGATGTTGATTGATTGGTGTGAAATGATCCGTAGGGGTTAACTGCTCCTTTTTTTTCTTAAGGCTTAAATGTGTTTTCTACAAGTTTCAGCCAACACTATGTCTCTGTGTTTGTTGGTTTTCATCCAAGTCAGATATCAGAGGACTCATTTTATGCACTCGCCGATAATGACGTAAAACCGCTACAGGACCAGAATTGGAATCTCAAGTCCAGTCATTTTCATTTATATTATGATCCACTAGTAATTCCAAGCTATTCTCTTAACGAGATCAAACCTTTCTACTAACTGGACAGGTGACCACATCACCTTGGGCTATAATGAGAGAGCTGCTTGGTGTTCTCGCATCGGTAGAGACGTTAACCCTCTGGTTATGACCAACAGACATTGCAAATTTGAAGCCATGGCGCATAGAAACAGATGGAAATTGAAATAGATGATAGAAAGGATGAATTACCATGATTTACCCATTAAACATTGTTATTTTCCATTGCAAACCGTTCATTTACAGGATGGTCACGTGTTAACCACCAAACTTGTCGATTTTTCCGGGTAATTACATGATGACACAGACAGCTACTACTAGTGATTTTTTGTATATCCCCAAAAAAATGGATGGTTCATAGTACAAGTGACAAAAATTTGCGGTTCTCTGGCCCAGAATTTGGCCCCATACCTAAATGGAATGCCAGACCAGCCCCTGATTTTTTCCCAGCGGAACTTGTCTCTTATGTTTTTCTCTGTGGTGGAAAAGATGGAAACACCCCATACTATGGGATACTTTTGTGTTTTGGAAGGTAGGCAACAACTCCTGACCTGTCAAACCTGTATAAGTTCAATCGTGATTGTTCAGTTGCAAACCACATTGCCTTTGGATAGTTGTTGGAGATGATGTCATCAGAATGTTCATTCGGTGTCTTCATGGTGACATTTCACAGCCCCCCGGATCAAGTGCACCCAACTCAATGGTTGCAAGAGTAATTGGATACGACCGGCTGCATTGACCAGCAGGACCCATAGCCCATATCATGTGCTTCCCAGTGACGAGAAACATATTTCATTGGATGTCATTGGTATTCATTGGTGTATTTTCAGCTTTGCGTTGACTTTGTCCATGTTGTTCCCTTCCCATTCTATACTAGTAGGTCCGTAGTTTCTTTGGGTATTTTGGATCTTTGGTTTACTCTGTCTTGGAAATTGTTTCCAAGCATCAAACTTCTTCAAAGGGTTCTCTCCCATGTCATGGGGCATGCCGTGGGGGGGCACACCAGGTGGACAACCAATGGCTCTACAGTTGTCATATATCGTGATGCATAGAGTGTGTGTATGTGTGTATAATGTGCGTATACTAAATATCACTATACATATGTGAGTGTGATATGTATAAATATCACGTTTACGAGTCTATGAGTATCATTATTTGTGTTTTGATTTTCATTACCGGTGTATGATATATTATATTATTATATCCATGTTTCTTTACATATTGATCGTTGGGTACATATGAGCACCGCCAAGCCATCAGGATGACGTGCAGGAGGTCATCAAGTATCTTCGCCAGACTGAAGAGGTCCCGGTGGCATCTGAGTTCGGTAGACTGTGAGCCAGATTCCCTTTGGAAAACTAACATAGCTATGGAAGCCATGGCTGATGAAAAATCCCATAGTTCGATGATTTACTTCTTAAAAGCGGATGGCCCATTATTATAGATCATTTACCTCTTAAAAAGGTATATTTCCGCACTGGTAACAAGGTGTAAAAATACTGCAGGGTATAACTGGTGATATGTGAACAGATGGGACCATTGTTACCTTTTTATCATGGAAGTTGATGGGTGCAACTGTAGTTAAGAAGCCCTGAAGGCCTTACAGTAGTAATTGGGTGGTTATAATAGTTGCATGCACATCCAGTTGTACGGCTTTTGGGGGCACCAGAGTAATTCCAGCCCATTCAATTTTGGGACTAAAGTTGGAACCATTCAATTTTTCATCATTTAGGTATGATCTAGTTATATAAAATATAAAATATGTGAATATACTGACTCATACTGTTCCATACTCAGAAAACCTCCAATTTGGACTCGGAATATTCGGGCAAAAAACGGGGGGAAGGCCATCCCTATGGGGATGATCCAGGAAATCTACAAAGGTGATGGCACTTGAAAAAAGAAACACGATCTGCAGGAAGCCAACACATGATCCATATGTATATAATTATATATATATATATAATTATATATATATATTCGATAATATATATATATATATATTTATACATATGTATATATATACATATGTATATATATATATATATATATTTATAATATATTTATCCATATCATTTGGAGTTCAGACACTTCACTGCCTTTTGTACTTATCTTCCCCCTTTCAAGTGGGTTGCTCCAAGCCACGATAGGTAAATGATCGCCACAAAGGGGACGAACAATTGTTCTCTTAATCTCTGAAAGTCATTGAACATCTACCCATTTCGGCATGATTTCACTCCATCTCAGAATTGTCTAATTAGGAATGTTCCCCTCGCAAACCTCCGTCTTTGGTGGGTGAATCCATGGTTTACGTGTATTTATATATGTATTTATTTATATAATACAAATCCATCCATATAGTGAAACCTCCATACACACAAATATTGAAACACACACACGCATATATATATATACATATATATATATATATCATATATCCATGGTTTCTATAAATGTTCCTCAGTTCTCCCTTAGTTAACCATGGTTTTACCATATTTTACTCCGCCGCTGGCTGGCTGACTTCGACGCCGCGTCAGGTCTCCACCATAGCTCTTTGGGGTCGCTCGATGGGTGCAGCCACTGCTTTGTTGCACCTGGGCACCATCGCCACTTTTACCAGAAATGGTCTAAAATAGCATAAAACATCAATCAAACCGTTCCAATACAAACGATTCTGCAATTGGAGTGTGTTTTTTTTGTTTTATCGTCGATTTGACCCATGAAAATACATAATAGGGCAGTGACTTTTGTATAATTTTATATCTCTTTTATATATTGTAACTGTTTCTGACAGTTACACTTGCAATGTTTTCTTCCTTTTTGTTTGAGCAACATTTTTGTGTGGGGGATCGTAAAGGTTCAGGTCCTCAGGTTTGAGAGTGTGTAGGTATAGATCGATTTCACATGATTTCACCCTGACTCATTGCTATCCATTGGTTTGGACTACTATGCGCATCTGTGGGCTGTACGTCATTGGATTGATTTGCATGATCTTGCTTTCCGTCAGCAAGGCCATCACCATATTCGTGAAAAGGACATGCCCAAAAAATGTCCGCTTGATTGTTGTGTGTTTGCAAATAGAAATGGGGTCACTGCTGCAAGTGGCTTGGCATTGGAACCCTCCATACCTTCAGGCGGAACCAACCCCCAGCCATTTGACCCAAACCGTAATAAATGTGTGTAATATCGTGCAATATGTAATAGAATGTAATATGAAATAAGTTTTAATGATTTAATAAAATGTATATAACTCAAGTGTTTATGAAAAGGGCGAATTTTCACCACCAACAACGCTTATTTCAGGACGTATTTCAGGGTCCCCCATGGAATGGGGGGGGGGGTCTTGGGATCACTCTGCTAGGCATGGCCATCGAGATCCCAGCATAGCAGCACTCATTCTGGACAGTCCATTTGCAAGTCTGGAGATGGTCGTGCGAGAGCTGATTGTGGCTGGTCGCGGGTTGTGATATTTTTGTGGCTTCACCAAGAAATTAACCGCAGCTACCAGGGAACATGTTTTTTATATTTTTATATGTGGTTCGATGATTTACCACAATTTATCAACATTTATTGTATGTCAGAGGGTATCCACAATTTAAATCCACTGAACATTGCTTCATGTGAGAAGCCCACACGCACTTGGAAACACCCGCGCGCGAGTGCCCACTACTCATGCCGATATGAAAGTGCATGTGTAGAAAATGTATCAACATGTTGCCTCCTCTCAATTGCATAATATAAAATATCTATACCAGAGCCCTCAAAGTGGCTCTAATTAAGTTCATAAATTTGGATCCCCTAAGTGACGCAAATTGGAGGGTACTTAGCAATACTTGTCAATGATGGCATAAAACACATCATAATGATATAGGATAACATAGGGTTCATCACATCAAGCAATCAAACTATATCCCTTGAGGGTACCGCCCCAGTCTCACCCCAATATACCCTGGGATGATCAGTTGTGTTTGCTCATGTTTTTTTTGCAAAATTCACATCAGATGGTCAAAATCGACACGTTTTGACACGCAGTAACACCCCAGAAGCTCCAATGACACGTTTCTAAGTACCCATAATTGGTGGGCACTTCCCATGACAC
>Ga0126342_10012587_pt1 | contig 15074 bp, 15 predicted proteins | sample Cyp1metagenome_FD_92528 | JGI IMG/M metagenome (GOLD analysis project Ga0126342, IMG submission 92528) | Coral microbial communities from Lord Howe Island, Old Settlement Bay, Australia - Cyphastrea 1 metagenome | ecosystem: Host-associated > Invertebrates > Cnidaria > Coral ...
ACAATTGTGACACCGCCCCAGCTGCTCCAACAAGAGGTTGCGTATCATTGGTAAAGCTGGGGTATTCCCAACAACATTATGGATTGAGAGGCATGCCACGGTTTCGATGTGGTAAGCGTGTGCTGCAGACTCTTTGGGAGTATTTCCATCCGGAGCAACGTTCCACCAACTCCAGGAGTGGAAACCTCAATCGTAAATATAAGGTCACAACACCTTCCCTGGGTGGCGCATAGTTAATTAAATGGGGTCACTCTTTTCCAACAGGAGTTTTTGCCTCGCATCCGTGTATCCGCATGCATCATCATCTAATTTAGTCAATTTAGTCCGGTAGTCACTGCTGGCGAGTCACGTTCTGCATGGTTCACAGTTAGGACGCTATAAGCCGCCTAACTCTGAGGCCTAACATAGGCACGCGAGTCCAAAGGTCCAAAAGTTCCATTCTACTTCGGATGATCAAAATTAAGACACTCATATAGAATCTTCCAGCGAAGAATAGATTTTTCAGGGCGGCCATGGTTTTCGACACATGATCAAACACTTTCTGGTTGTTTTTTTTTCATCTGTTGTGTAGAGCGCACCCTTCGGTAATCAAACATGGCCATGGGATATCCTCGCCCAGGAGGCTGGTTATCCCAGCCGCATCCCCCTTTTCGAACGCCCAGGAAAGAGAAGTATTTCCGCGCCGTGCGGCGGCTTTTCACCCAGCTGGATGAGAACTCGGACGGAGGTGTGGAGAGTGGATGCAATCTGCAGGCATATGATGATTACCAATTATACATATATATATATTCCACATATCATATGAACTGTGTATATATATATACACACATATGTGTATATAGACACTGTATGTAGAATGTGTCCATATGAACTTTTATGTGTTCTGCATCTGAATTCATATACTTATGTGTATATATGTATATATGTACATGTATTCATATAGACACTTTGTTAGAGTATATGTATTTGTGTAGTAAAAACCTCGATGATTCTGGAGATGTGAAGGTGATGTGAACATGTCTTCTCTCGAAGACCGTCGTGCGCATTCGTTCAGCGCCCCCAATGACCCACCTCCCTTGGTGGTCCTGGATCCTAACGGCTTCAGGTGCAATCACCTGATCACAGGCAACCTACCATGATTGATAGGTTGGGGCCCCTCTACTTGACTTAGATTTAGATATGAAGATGTTTTTTGCCTGCAAATTCGGTTCTTCCGAACACAAGATGTGGTTGGGGCGCTCTTGAAATCATCCATGTCCATATTTGGAAGTGCGATCCCTTTATTTTTGTTGTCTGGAACTCTAGGCCTCTAGGCTCAACCCTCCCAGACCTGGTTCATCCTGGTGCCAGGTATCACCAAGAAGGAGTTCGAACGCGCCTGGAGCGATCCTGTGCTTCAAACTGCGCCTCAGCTGCCCAAATGGGGATTGCGAAGCTGGGGTGATTTCCAGTTGTCGGTTAAAGAGTTAATAATGTGACATCCACACTTTTTGGTTGACTCAATTGTTGTTGGCGAAACAGGTACAATATCCAAATCTACAATTTTTGCGCCCGCAATAATTGGGAAGTATGGGGATTTGTTTTGAGGTTGTTTTTCTGTGAAATGGGGGACCGCTTCCAAAATCGACGGGCTTTTCCTGTAGAAATTAAGATTAGCATCTTACATAGTATGTTTCACCTCAGACGTATCATCTAGGTTTAGTTCCCACAGATACTATGGTTACATTTAAGTATACCAAGCAAAGCATTTTTTTCACCATTTTCTGCATACCATCTGGTTTTTAAACATAGCTATGGAAAATCACAATTTTGAATGGGTAAACCAGGGATGTTTATCATCTATGGATGGGCAATTTTCCATAGCTATGTTGAACAACTAGAGGGTATATAATATATACATATATATAATATTATGACCATAAGATGGTAAGTAAGTATGTCACATGTTTTACATGTAATGTATTTACCAAGTAAACCTGTATGTTCACCATCGGTTTCCATTTTTTACCTATCAATCTCATTAAGTCCAACTAAATCCAATTTCTCATCATTAAGTATACTATATAGCTAAGTACACCTAGACATATTCACAAACAGCTTTCCATTTTTTGTTGCCCATCAGGGTAACAATATCGTGTTTCACCTCAGTTTTTCCCAGAAATCCCAAAATGAAGTCAGTCCCAAGAATAACGCCAAAGGACACTGTAGCTATAGCTATCATCAATGGATTGGTTTAAGGGACACTTTACAGGAACCCCCCATATTTAATGGGAACATCTACTGTATGGTTTCCGGTTAAGATTTTCCCTTAAACCAGTCCATAGATATCCCAAATATCCGTCCCCAAAAATAGCTATAGATATCCCAAAAAATATCCCCAAAATATCACTATAGACACTATAGTCCCAAAAATAGCTATCGAAAATTCTCCCCATGGCAGGTCTTTGATGCCTTGGAGATCAGCAGTACGGATGCCTGGGATCTCTTTCGCCCCCTGGCAGCAGGGGCAGGGAACATTTGGATCCGAAGATTCGGAGTTTGAATGGAAAAAACACCGGAAAAACCGGAAACATCTGGGAGTTTGATGGATTTTCGATGATTTTCTTATTGTTTTCACGGAGAAGTCAGAAAAAGACAGACATGACATGGAAGAATTGGCAGAAAAATGGATCAGGGATCCAAGTTGCAGACCATTTTACGATTTTTTTTCCTGGATTGTTTGACCAGCGCTTTAAAGACCACGAATGGCAGACCAAGATGATTCGAAAGCGTCGATAAACAGCGAAGCGAAAAGGTGTGTTGCAGACTGTTGGGGGCTCCAACTTACCGAACCAGGCCTAGGGATGTCTGGAAATTACCCAATTTTCAATTCCAGGCCTCAAACACATTTGCAAAACGAATCAAAACAACAAATTGCTTGGTGAAAGTTGAAGCGTTCCCTGTATATACTTACTACATACTATATCATACTATATCTATTGTGCTTTATCTGTATGGTAACTGATCACTGATATATATATATATATATATATGAAAAATTACACATACTACCCCCAAGTAGATAGAACATAGTGATTTATGCACACCATACACACACATACATACATACACATATACTATACAACAATATATATATATACACACATACTTAATATACATACACTATTCCATGTCCAACTTCCCCTCGGGGTGAGATTCGTCAGGACAGCTGGACCGTGACGGTAGCGGCGAGGTGGATGTGGACGAGCGGCCTGCCGCGGTTAAATTGGTGCGTACGTTTTACTATGGAGATATGTATGAATATATGGAATATATGTATTACATCGGATGAACATCTATAAAGATTGTATATTACATATGATCAATATATACAGTGTATATATATATACATATGAAGATTTTTCGTATATGCTGGTAGTTTAAACCTTTTCCCACACAAGGATGGTGGCAAGCTGTCTTGATCGCCTGGTGGGTGGGTTAAAACTGAATGGGTGAAGGGACAGGATGGGTATTCCTTGAGATTTAACCATGAAGAATACTGATTCGATGGGATTTTTCAGCATGAACACTGGGGATTACAACTTTGTATGGGTGGTCCCATTTTGAATTTATCCAATACGATCTCGTTCGGGAGGTATTTCATGTTAGGGGGAAGGTATTGCACTTCCATAAAAACTTGGTCATTTATATAGACTATTGGTGCTTCCGACTGTCCCATTGTTTTCTGAGTTCATGGCATCACTTTTTGGTGATTGTGGCCTAGCTGAAGTCGTTCCACATTCGCCAGGTAGCCTCCAGTGTCATCAAACGTGGCAAGCTGGGAAACCCCCGCACTAAATGGAGATCTTAGTGGGATTTGACTACTGGAGGGTGCCAGAATGTCTTCTAGGCTTTGACTGTACCTGTTTTTTGTCGCATCTCCATAGTCTCAAGGTCAATTCCCCACATTTTTGAGAGTGATCTCCTTAACTTGACCAAGCTGTGCCGTTCCCCTCAACCAGTTGAGGTTTCTGGAAGGCTGCATGATGATCAAGGGCCCTGCTCGGTCCATTGATGTGGTGTGCATCAAAAAGGACCATGGCGGGGTCTGTGGGTTGCCATAGGGTGCCGCTGATTCCAAGTTGTGTTATCACATATTATCATATATTATACCCTCTGGTAATTTAACATAGCTATTGAAAATGGCCATTTATAGTGGATTTTCCCATTAAAAATGGTGATTTTCCATAGCTATGTTAAATTACCAGAGGGTAACCATTTTTCCCGTTCGACTGGTCATGGCTTTTGGTATCCTCTTTCTGGGCAAACCCATACACCTGGTGAATGAAACCTGGCTGGCTGGAAAATTCCAAATGAAAGCTAAATGAGTTTCATCCGAAAAACATGGTATGCAAAAATTATATGACTATTCATGACCCACTGTAAGTACAGTCTGGATATCGCATGATAATGCGATGCAACCAGAAATCAAGGGCTTGGCTACGAAAAGCGCGCTTGATTTGGAGATTCATCCCACTTGGTAGCTTCTATAATCTTCTTTACACACCTGGACCTTCCAATGAGGATTCGTTTTCGCTTGCCTTACTGCTCGAATTGTATGAAATTGCGCTCCTGTGCACAACTGTGCTCGTTGTGCGCCTTGTGATTCCCGTTTTTGCTTGGACAACATGCAAACGCTCGTTCTGGGGAAAGTGCTGGTTTTATCCCAGAACGATCGAACTATTAAAGCCTGTGCCAATAAGGCATTCAGCAGAAATGTTGGCTCAATTGAAGGGCCAGGCATATACAGATACAAACCGCAAATGATGGCAATAGCTGGCAAATAACCGCATCCATGATCAGAGTCTGGCGACTTACTTTTCGAGGGTTATGAACCACTTACTTCGTGGGATGCTCGAGAAGTAAAACCCAGATTTGCCCGAACCCCCCCAACAATCCAAATGACTCGAATATGTTATAATATGTTTTATTGATTTTTATTGGCCAAAACTGAACTAACTGAAGTGGTGTTGACCCAGAATCTTCGATTGTTTCTAGCAATTATGAACCATCCATTGATCTTAGTAGATCCAATACGGGTCTGAAAACTCTCCTACTCGTACCACCCAAATGCTCAGACTTAGTAGCGAAAATGATGAACACTATGATATAATGATGAAACCTATGATATCAATGATGAAAACTATGATATACTGTAAATGATGAAAACTATGATATAAATGATGAAGACTATGATATAAATGATGAAAACTATTGTATACATGATGAAAACTATGATATAAATGATGAAAACTATGATATAAATGATGAGCACTATGATATAAATGATGAAAACTATGATATAAATGATGAAAACTATGACATAAATGATGAAAACTATGATATAAATGAAGAACACTATGATATAAATGATGAAAACTATGATATTAATGATGAGCACTATGGTATCAATGATGAAAACAATGATATCAATGATGAGAACTACGATATCAATGATGAAAACAATGATATAAATGATGAAACTATGATATAAATGATGAAAACTATGATATAGATGATGAAAACTATGATATAACTGATGAAAACTAAGATATAAATGATGAAAACTATGATATAAATGATGAACACTATGATATAAATGATGAAAACTATGATATTAATGATGAGCACTATGGTATCAATGATGAAAACAATGATATCAATGATGAGAACTACGGTATAAATGATGAAAACAATGATATACATGATGAAACTATGATATAAATGATGAAAACTATGATATAGATGATGAAACCTATGATATCAATGATGAAAACAATGATATAAATGATGAGAACTACGATATAAATGATGAAAACAATGATATAAATGATGAAACTATGATATAAATGATGAAAACTATGATATAGATGATGAAAACTATGATATAACTGATGAAAACTATGATATAAATGATGAAGACTATGATAAACATGATGAAACCTATGATATCAATGATGAAAACAATGATATAAATGATGAAAACTATGATATAAATGATGAAAACAATGTTATAAATGATGGAAAACTATGATATAAATGATTAAACCTCTGATATAAATGATGGAAAACTATGATATAAATGATTAAACCAATGATATAAATGGTGGAAAACTATGATCCTCTGATATAAATGATGAAAACTATGATATATTTGATGAAAACTATGATATAAAAGATGAAAACTATGATATAAATGATGATACCTCTGGTATAAATGATGAAACCTCTGATATGAATGATGAAAACGATGATATAAATGATGAACACTATGATATAAATGATGAACACTATGATATAAATGATGAAAACTATGATATAAATGACTATGATATAAATGATGAACACTATGATATAAATGATGACAACTATGATATTTACTGATGTTTTTTTTTTTTTTGCGGGGGAGGTCACCTATTTTCGGACGGTCCAGGACCTCATGTTGTTGCGAGAAAAGTTGGGTTTACGAGACTGCACCTCGGCGGAAGGGAAGTACCAATCCTTTCGGGATTTATTATGGATTGATTATGACTTTGATTATTCCCATAATAGTGACTATTATTTTATGGGAATAATCAATCCATGATGTAACAATGTAGCCACTATGTTTGGATTCGCATTATGGAATGGATGACCATGAAACATACACCTGCAGCCTCCAACAGGCTGAAATTTGGGGCTGAAACCTTTTTGGGACGCGGGCTGTTTTTTGGCAGCATCAATTCAGGCGAGATTGCCAGGGTCAGGCAGAAAAAAGGTCTATATAAACGTCACATTCAGCAAATTCTAGCCTGAGGGTGCTCTAGGTATACCAGGTTTTGACCATGGCACATGTGTAAGTGAGGTATTGCTCCATACCTTTGCTTTCCAGGTGCTAAGTGGCACGGGATTATCCTCAACGATCCAGTTGCTATGGGGACTTGTCGAGATGTAAGTCTTCTACTGGAAATTATCGTTTTTGAACAGTTGTTTTTTCACCACATTATATATATATATACATATATGTATAATACATTATAATACTGTATATTTATATATATATATATTGTAACTCCTCGAATTTCTTGTTGCGCAGCAAACGACCGCAGGCAACGGCCATTGCGACACTGCTCGCGTTTCACAATGACGGACGAGACGACAAGCATCAGACGCCCATGCGGCGAGTCGTTGAACGCCGCCGCCGACGTTTTGATAAAACCGCGGTGTCTCGGAAAAGTTCTTTGGGCTCCCAGAACTTGTTGAAGCTACTATGACCTTGAATACCCAGGAATATCACCAGAAAGTCTGGGAAAAAGAAGAATTTTGGTGTCAGCAGGAATTAGGATACATGATCAAGGCGGTTAGGGAAGATGGTAATTAGTTTGATTAGGAATGATGTGGATCAGGCCATTAGATAATTTATAGAACTTGATGGCAAACTGCAAATAGTGTCCGGAAAAATCAGCTCAATGGTTTTTTCACATCTCCCATTTGTAGATGAGGGGACTCAAACTCCATGGCGCCACGAGGATTTTCCTCGGAAATCATCAGATGATTTGGGAGTTCAGACTTTCTAAGCTTTGCACCTGACAGCAGTCGTTGCAGATTTTCTGCGATTGCTGCCACCGATCTGCGATGTGTTTTTTGTTGGGGGGACAAAGCGGTGGAGGTAGGCGATGAATGGAGATGGGGAATCAACACAGCGAAAACAGGGGTTTCGCAACATGGAGGTACCCCAATAGCTGGATGGTTTATAATGGAACATCCAAAAACAAATAGATGATTTGGGGATATTTGGGGGTACCCCCACTTTAGGAACCCCCAAATGGGTATGAACTCACAACACATGGTTCCAAAATGGCTCTCCAGCCAGCCACAGGTTGATCGGATCATCATATTTTCAACACGCCAGAGTTCCCATCTGGATAGGAAAATGGGCATCAACAACGAGGTCTTTTGATGTGAAAACCAGGGCGTGAGGGTTTTAGCCCCAGAACGCCACATGCTTAAAAAAGGCATCGAAAATTGCGATATCACCGCAGCCTTCACTGAACATCCACGCATATGGTGGGTCTTCAAGGATCTTCATTCAGGTTTAATTAACCGGTTTCTGCTTGGCGAAGTCGAGTCTTGGTCACTCCCAACTTCCACACATTTTGTGGTGAGACAGGCTAAGCCGTCTGCCACCGTTTTTTTGGTTTTGGATCACCTCTGGAGTGCACCTCTGGGGGCAAGCGACAGGCAATGGCTCAGCATCTTTTTGTTGCCTCCAAGATGGATAAGCTCAATCAAAAAGCCATCAGGTCCGAAACTGTTCACAAACCCTCCACTCCTATGACAATGCAACTTTCGTCAGGTGAAATCTAAGTCAACTGGATGCTCTCCCGTCGAAAGATCATTTATAGGATGATGTTTATCCTATAAATACTGTAAGAGGTTTCCATTGTCATGTTTGATTGTCCAAGAATCACATTTTTCAAGAAGATATGCGAGTAAACATGTATACGTAGACCCACATCTACCAGCTTCTGTTGCTGGTTGGAAGCACCTCAAAACCGTGTATTTCTTGGAGTCAGTGGACTTGACTTTGGCACTTCAGGTATCTTGGGTATTTCGGTGTACGCCATCATTACCCTCAAGTGATCAATAACCTGAGTTTGATTCAGTTGTCCCAGACTTTTCAGGTTTCCACACAGTGATCTGAACACCTAGAATAGTCCGTCAATTCGCAGCGTGCTAAAGATGTTTGACACCCGGCACTGCAGCAAGGGATTTCGGTCTTTACAGCCCCAAACAGTTGGGTATGGCGAGACTAAATGGGATAATTAATGTTAGTAGAGCAACACATCAGACCATCCCCAATTTTACAACAAATGGGTGCTAAATAAGCCATCAATCCATATGGATGACCTTAAAGGACCGCGTTTCTTGGCCCATTGCGTAAGTTGATGTGTTGATGTGTAAAAATCACCAAGCGATACCCGGAAAACCGCGGTTGATTATCATCCAATCAGCTGGGAAACCTTGTCAACCAGGAGCGCTTCGGGATTCCAACATATTCCAACTCTTTTTGTTTTTGAGGGCCATTGAAAAGCCATGAAAGTGATACCCCAGTTGGTTCATTTATTATATTTTTTGTAAGCGGGTTTTACTCTCCTACGTTTTTTTTTCCCCGCGGATCACGCACTAGTCCACAATCTGGATACTGATGAACCAACCATACTGTAAACCAAAATCAACAGGTATCATCAGGTATCATGGGATGTAAGAAAAACTGGGTCATTCGGCCCGAGATTCGCAGATTGCCGTGCCATCAAATCTGCGCGCTGCAGCCGAAGTTGCCCGACCTGTTCGAGGCAACAGATGTCAGGAGACCATTCGGCGAAGTGTTGCAGCTGAATTCGAAGTTCTATTCCTGGTTGATGGTTTCAAACATTTGTTATTTTCCATAATATCCATAATGTATGGGATAATCCTTCCCATTGACTTTTATATTTTTCAAGATGGTTAAAAACCACCAACCAGCTATGGTCCTGAAGAATCCATAGCACATGGTAACGAAAAAAATGCGCAAGCGCGCCTTTAGCGCTGGACACAACCCATACCCTCTGGTAATTTAACGTAGCTATTGAAAATGGCTATTTATAGTGAGTTTTCCCATTAAAAATGGTGGATCTTTCCATAGCTATGTTAAATTACCAGAGGGTATCGTGGACGAAAAACCCCAGTCACTCGTTCTTCGCTTTGGGCTGCAACCCTTCGAAGAGTTTCTATGGCCCCTGCAGAAACCGCCCTCTCTCCATGGCTGAGCCGAAGCATCACATTACGCCTGAGGTATGCCATATATGTATACAATTGTATATATATATATGGAGATATGTATATATATATGGAGATATGTATATATATATATATAATTTACATATATACATATATACATATAGATAATAAGCACCAAACATATATATAGAAAAGTAGATCATCATCACCATAAAGAATCACTTTTCCGCCTGTTTGGGGACTCCTGTCTTGACGCACAGGGTATCTAAGATTAGCCACGTAACCTCCACCTCCTGTGCAACCGCTTCAGCCGTGCACCGTGGCGAGTTCCCCCGGGCGCTGCTCCACCGTGCCAAAATGAGAACGTTTCGGCCATGCGATGGCCGACGGGGGCTGAGAATTTCTTACCCATACCAAGAATCAATGGGGATATCAACTAGGACATATCTTGAATTACAATCCACTCAGTAACCCCTTCCCCCTTGATATCAACTATATTTCGATGTTGCCTTGAAACCCTGGTGTAGTTCATATCTGGTCATTTTTTTTGACCCATTCAAAGGGGTATTTCAGCGGATCAGTTCTCATGATCCTGGTTTTTCTGGCACCAAGTGGATCCGATATTTTCAACGCAAAAAGCTGTGTAAAAACACTTCCAGAACTGGGTTTGCAATCCTATAGTCTATTAGTTACCCTCTGGTTATGACTAACATAGCCATGGAAGCCATGGCCCATTTATAGATGGTTTACGGTGATTTTCCATGGCTATGCTAGACATAACCAGATGGTACTCCATTTTACTCCCATACATGGGCATAGTTCTTCCATTGCTGTTGGGTCGAACTATTTCAACCCCAATTTTCCGGGTGAAAGTCCACATTTTCTGGTGGTTTCCAAAATTATTCTGGTTGGTGGTTTGGAACATTTTTATTTTTCTATATATTGGGAATAATCATCCCAACTGACTCATATTTTTTCAGAGGGGTTGAAACCACCAACCAGTATTGTTTTCTTAACACTACCTGGTTTTGGCTTCGACCTCAAAGGAAGAAAATGCCACATCCCATTGAATCACCATAAAATCCGATGAAATCACCATATAATCCCATGAAAACCCATTAAAAATGGTGATTTTCCATAGTGGGTCATAGTTACCCAAAAGAATGGTTTACCTTTCGATACAAATCCTGTACAGTATCTCAATTCAAATCAACGGTGGAGATCGGTAAGCCCAAACTTGATGCTAAGAAACAATACAAATCGAACAACCACTTCCCTCTGGTTATTTAACATAGCCATGGTATAGATGGCCCATTTGTAGATGGTTTACCTATTAATAGCATGGTGATTTTCCATGGCTATGTTAGTCATAACCAGATGGTAATAGTATCGGTCACCCCAAAATTTGGTAAACTGGAAAAGTGCCTCAAAATTTGGACCCGGGAAAGTTGATGACTCGGTGCTGCTCTCCATTTTTCAGCCGCCTAGGCTGGGCACCCGGATTGGCTGCCGGTGCTGCTGGATGAACAGGGGCAGCAGGAGGGAAATGCAGTTTATGGAGCTTGGGAAATGATGGATCTAAGTGATTCTAAATGGATATAATCAACATAAATGGAGATGACAATTTCATTTGTTTATCACTTGTTTATCCATGTTTATCCCCAAAATGAGCTCTAGATATAATCATACATAGGGAAAAGGAAGATAAAGCATTGGATCTGGGCGAGTCCTACGTGTGGGATTTCAACGTGATCCATTCGGTGAGTGTGTCAAGTAATCCTACACTACATCATGCCATGCTGGACGAGATAGGGGTTCTAAAACTGCGAGGACATGTTTGTCTTGTAGCGCTCAACTAGTAGTCTCCAGCAAATGAACATCATATGGTATTCATCCAGCATTTATAGATGATTTTCCTACGTTGTCCCCATGGTTTTTTATGGGTTTTCCATATCTTTTGGTATGTCCAGAAAATCCGGCCCAAACCGCAACGCGGAGATGACCACAGGAGCCGTTCCTCTTGGATGACTTACCTGGCAAACAAGCGGTAAGAAGCTGAGATCATTTCCTCCCTGGATTTCCATCATGTTACTGGAGGATACATGAATATGTATGTAATACCCTCTGGTAAACATACAAAAAGCTATTGAAAATGGCCCAGTCGAAATAGTGGATTTTCCCATGAAAAAGATGGTGGATCTTTCCAGTTCGCGAAATGTTAGTCATTACCAGGTTGGGTAATATGTAATATATGTGTATATATATATGCCTTTGCAAGGCCAATGAGGATAGATAGATCCTGATCTCCCCAGCTATTCACCCACTGGTAATCTTTTTAAAGACGGCTGGAAGATCCACCATTTTTTGATGGGAAAATCCACTATTTCTATGGTCATGTTCAATAGCTACGTTAAATTACCAGAGGGTATCTCTATATATATGTATATACACATAGAGGATTTCCAGCCATGGCAGCCATGGCAGCCATTGCCCTTATGGTGTTTCGACATGGCATTACATATACGTCCAATGGGATATGATCTATAGATAGACAGATCAAACGTGGCAGTTGACAATCCCCTTCAAAATGGTGGCTCTAGTGGGAAAATCAACTATAAATAAGGATTTTTCCTTTGCCATGTTTGATTATGGAGGGTATGTTTATATTTATGATTGAATGTAAGTGTATATATATATATATATACACATGAGTTTTCATATATACACGTGCATCTATATATATATACAGAAAACATTTGTTGAGGTTTTACTTTTTCTTAAACGGTGCCATGGTTGACAACTCCGCCAAGGCGCAGAAGGGGCGCAACAACAAGAAGCAGATCTTGGCTCCTGGGGCCCTCCGGCCCGGCTCGCAGGCACTGAACAGCGAAAAAAATGAAACAGCGTTAAAGAGAGACGGGTGGTAGAAAACATAGTATATATATATATAACTATATATAACAGTATCCCCTATGAAGAATATCCTAGGTTTTACATATCCCAATTTGATCTTCGGTTATTACATGTTATTACTTTCTTTTTTGACCAGCTGACTAAGTGTCAATCACTTGATTGGGGATTATGATAACCCATAGAATGGGACACCTATCAACCAACTAGTATGTTAATGGCTCAGTTTTTATGTCGTAGTGGCCTGCAATGGTGGTGCTCGGCCATTTGGGGCGCATGCTGAGAATCCTTTGTTCATACAGTATGTACAGTACATGTATATACAGTATTTAGACACATATATATATATACATGTATGCAAAACAATGCAATGCAATCCAATGCAATGTAATGTAATGTAATGTTACTGGTTGGTGGTTTGGAACATTTTTTATTTTCCATAATATATGGGATAATCTTTCCCATTGACTTTCATATTTTTCAAGATGGTTAAAACCACCAACCAGGTTATGTTATGTTATGTTATGTTATGTATGTATATATATATAGCTGGGATATATACCCAGACACTGTTGGACATCTAGGACCAGCCATTTTTCGCAACTGCTCGAAGGTTCCTGGCCTGTCGGACCTTTTGGAAGGAGCCCGTGTGGGTGTTGCAGGCGCGGAATGCATGGTGTTTGGACAAAGATGGGGATTTACATTCTTGTAAACTAACATAGCTATGGAAAATCACAATTTTTAATGGCTAATTCAACTATAATTAAATGGCCATTTTCAATAGCTGTGTTAAACTACCAGAGGGTACCCTTGGGGAAGCTGAAAATAGATGTGGAAATCGCCAGGTTTTGTTAGGAAAAACGATCTACACATGTTTGATTTTCCACATTTAGAGGGTACCCTCTGGTAAACATACAAAAAGCTATTGAAAACGGCCATTTATAGTGGATTTACCCATGAAGAATTGTGATTTTCCATAGCTATGTTAGTCATTACCAGAGGGTAAACCAGAATGTCATGGGGATATTTTTTGGAATATCTCATGGGATATCATGGGGTATACTTGGATTGATGGGATATGATGGGAAAATGGTTGTTAATGGATGTTGGTGGGATGTAGAAATATCATGGAAAATAATGGGAGACATCATCAACGAAATGATATTTGGGCGTGTCAGAAAGATGGCACAGCCCAACGAGAACATTTTAGTGGAGAACATGATGACGAACTGGTGGATTTTGTTCAGCCAAAGCTGCACCATGGGCTCAACCAACGACGCATTCATGTGGGCTCCAGTCTTTAATCCTGAAGCATTCATTTGCGGAGATACTGTATCACCTTTGTTTGTGTTTTGTCACATCAGTTTTTGGCCACACAACGGAGCCATGCAACATGGCAGTGAAATGTGAAGATTTTCATGATGGATGAGCGTCTTGAACCTAGCATCGATCTTCAAAGGGTCATAAAAAGACGGTAAACAACCATCAGTTTTACAAAAGGTAGCAATCCAGATATTGGTTTATGTACTTGTTTATGTACAAACGATGATACCCTCTGGTAATTTAACATAACTATAGAAAATCACCATTTTCAATGGGAAAATCCACTATAAATGGTGATTTTCCATAGCTATGTTAGTTCACCAGAGGGTAACACATAGTGGCATTCAGCCCTTGTGCCTGTTATTGTGCCTGGGTTGCTGCAACGGATAGATCTGGCACATCCAGAAACTCGAAACTCGAATCCGTGGTGTTTTTATGCCAGGTCTCCGCAGTACCCCACATCTTTTCACAGCTTTCGATGGAGATTATAGATTTATATGATATTTATATATGATAGATTATGATTTATGATAGATTATGATAGATTATGATTATGATAGATTATGATAGATTTTTCCATCTCTTCAGGGCCTCAGGCAGTTTTCGTATCTGTTTCTACGGTGGAAAATCTCCATGGCCCGGCTGTGGTAAAGGGCGCCTGGAGCCAGGCAAGAAGAATGCCAATGCCAAGACCTTGCAAGGCCGATCGCTGACGATGGGGTGTTGCAACGGACGTTTTGTTGTTTAGTTTCTCTTATAGTAGATAGGCTGTGAACACACACACACATATATATAAATCATAATATATATATACATCACACATATCATATATATATATATATATCATATACATGTCATATACATCATATATATATATATCATTTACATATCATATACATATCATATACATATCATATACATATCATATACATATCATATATATCATATATATCATATATATCATATATATCATATATATATATATCATATATATCATATATATCATATATATCATATATATATATATACCATCCATATATCAT